>ENA-UONW01000064-UONW01000064.1-human-gut-metagenome-genome-assembly--contig:-CS52-NODE-64-length-154889-cov-16.330935_pt1 | contig 154889 bp, 112 predicted proteins | sample MGYA00242463_ERZ724010 | MGnify/ENA metagenome assembly ERZ724010
AGTTGGTAGCGCACTACGTTCGGGACGTAGGGGTCGGGCGTTCGAGTCGCCTCATCCCGACACAAAGCGACAAGCAGTGAAAATTGCTTGTCGCTTTTGTTTTATCATGATACAAACAGCCTTGTCCGGCTTATCCTAACATTTTATACAGAGATTCTGGCTCAATAAAAATTCTGCCGGGACTGGTTTCAACGGAGGAACAGGAACTCAGCCACGATCTCGGCGTTGTTACCTTCAGCATAAAGTGAGACAATCAAGGCCGTTTACAGATTTTCAGTATCTCTCGGTTTTTCCGTCTGAGTTTTCTGTTCTACCCCAAAAAATAAACGAGAATTTGCAGCGAGGTTCAGCTTCGGACGCAAATACGCGAGAAATAAGGGCTTTGCTCAAAACACTGGATATCAACAGCTTATATTCAAGAGTGATTTTTTCGTCATACGAAATGTACCATTTTGGCACGTGATATGGCCTGTTTCAGGGACTGAAACGTGCAATATCACACCCTAAAACAGACAAAACCGGAGGCTGAAACAGGCATAATCAGAATGCAATATGAATTATCGGGGATTACACAACAGTGTATAGGATAAGGCTGTAAAGACATAACAAGGCTTTCTGATGCTGCATTTAACATTTCCTAACATCTCTTTTGCGATTTTATTTTGTCAAAAATTAGTCAAGAAAATCTGTAAGTCCGTCGTCCGGGTTTTCTTTAAAAACGCTGATATGACGTGCTGGGAGAAATACGAAAAACACGCATCTTTCTAGCAATGACGATAAGTTCCGGCGAATTTTACGAACTCGTGAAAGGAACAAACAATGTCAAATCGATAAAGGATGTAGGAGATGGCGTACAGGTGGAAGGTACGTTTACCGGAACATACGAATGTGAAAGCAACAACAGACAATGCGAAATAAAAGGCAAATATAGAATGACATTGAACGTAGTGAGTTCCAACAATCCATTAGATTGACATTATACAGGAAAACGTATCGGTGTGATATACTTGTAAGTATCATACCGGTACGTTCCGCATCATGGCGAACCAAACATAATATCAGAAAAATACGAAATGGCTATTGTCTGCAATATTCACGTCAATTCAGGATAACACCAATAAGTACATGAATCATTTGATACTACCTTACGGATTGTGTAATGAGAAAAACCACACTCTTTGACAGCGCTTATCAGGCATCAGCAGACAATATTCAAAACCATTTCACATCATGATTCATAAAAACACTCCATTGGAAATGCATCAGAACTCCACATAAGGACGCAGACGCTCTATGTCACGTGACGTGAAATCCTTCAACAGTTTCAGGTCGTCGAGACTGCGGAGAGGGCCTTTCAGCCTGCGATAGTCTATGATATGGCGCGCCTGATAGAAGTTGATGTACGGGTGGCGTTTCAGCTGATTGAGCGTCAAACGATTAAGATTGAGTTTCCTTACAGAATGTCCCGAAACCTTGAAATAAGGGAGTGCTGTCTCGGGAAAGCCTTCTATCTCCGACAACTGACTCACAGACACATAACCGCCCAAGGCATTGCGGTATCTCACTATTTCGGAAGCATAGTAACGGCCGATGCCCGGAACCTTCTTCAAGGCCGTGGTATCAGCATCGTCGAGCATCACATACTGGCCCGGCTGCAACTTAACTGGATACAGCACCGTGTCGCGTTCGTATTTCTTCTCGTCCGCATTGCCATACAGTTCGGCCGCAGGCCTGTAATCGTCGGATATCCTTATATATGGCAACAGCTCTCTATACTGTTTCGCGGTAAGTCCATATAGACGCGCGAAATCCGACGGTTTGCGATACACTCCGCCCTTGGCGCGGTATTTGTAAATATTCTGAACCTGCCACGGCTGCAGTCCGAGCCGCAGCAGTTGCGTGCTGTCTGCCGTATTGGGATCGAACGCGAACAGTTCGCGAGGGGCTGTTTCTACATTATATACATAGTGGCGCTGACGCCGTGCGGTCTTTCCGTATGTGACAGTGTCAGCCTTCAGACTGTCGGTATTGGCAAGCTGCGAGGACATTCCGCCATTGTCCGTGACACTGATAATAATCACGGACAGGACAATGACCACCAGAAGAAATATAATGACCCGACGGTCGCTCTTCGGAAAATAGAAGAACTCCTTTATCATACAAGTCTTGTCACATCCTAAAAAGTTCTCTGCGCCGCATCAGATGACACCGAACTGATTGAGGAATATGAGCATGATGCATATCGGACACACAAAGCGCACACAGAACAGATATACTCCGAACAATGCGCCACGGAGTGTTCCCCAGTTTGTAAACTGGTCTTTCACAATCTTTTTCGGAACATACCATCCGAGGAACAGACATGTGAGGAATCCGCCGAAAGGCAGCAGTATCTGTCCGGTGACGAAATCGAGCGCGTCGAAAACAGATTTACCGAATATTGTCAACTGCAGATCGGTATGGCCGAGCGACAGCGAACACAACGCTCCGACAACACATGCGATGACTGTAACGAACGTCGCACCACGCAAACGGGATATGCGGAACTCCTCAAGGAAGAAGGCCGTGCACACCTCGTGAAGCGAAATGAGCGAAGTGAGTGCAGCAAGCGAGAGCAGCACATAGAACACAATGGAAACAATGTAGCCAACAAGCGGCAGATGGGTGAACGCCTGCTGGAACACGTTGGGCAGTGTCATGAATATGAGTGAAGGGCCACTGTCGGGAGCAATGCCCACAGAGAACGCCGAGGGGAATATCATGAGACCGGCCAGAACAGCCACCATAGTGTCCACAAGCGAAATGTGCACCGCCGTATTGAGAAGATTTGTGCGGCGGCTGAAGTATGAGGCGTAAGTGCAGATGCATCCCATGCCGATACTCAGAGAATAGAATGCCTGTCCGAGAGCACCGAGAAAGACACCGCTGTCCACCTTGGAGAAATCGGGTTTGAGCATAAACTCCACTCCCGCACCGGAACCGGGAAGATTGCACGAAGCCACAACAAGGCCCAGCAGAAGAACAAACAGCGTGGGCATGAACATCTTTGAAGCCTTCTCAATACCTCCTCTCACACCACGTATCACCACCAGATGGGTTATCACCAATATGGCGACAGTCCACAACACAGGCTTTACGGGCGAGGCGGAGAACTCGGAGAAATAGCCGGCCACATATTTCGGATCACCCTGAAGCTCTCCCGCGGCCGAAGCAAAAATATACTGCAGACACCATCCGGCGACCACTGCATAATATCCTATAATCAGAAATCCGGTGAGCACACCCATGAATCCGATATATTTCCACGCCGTTCCGTTGGACAGTTTTGTATAAGCTCGTGCCGTGTTCGACGCTCCCTCACGTCCGATGATGAACTCGCTGATCATACAAGGGATGCCGAGCAGCAGAACACATCCTATATATACAAGGATGAAAGCGGCTCCGCCGTTGTTGCCTGCCATATAAGGGAAACGCCAGATGTTTCCAAGTCCAACAGCAGAACCGGCAGTGGCAAGTATCAGTCCGAATCTGCTTCCGAATTTAGCTCTCTCGTTTGTCATAATCAAAGAAAAATAACTGAAACTCTGCAAAAGTATAAAAAAATATCTACTTTTGCATTAAAAAAGAAAGCAAATGAGAAGATTTACGCATCATCTGACATCAAACTATCCGATTTCATGCCTGTATATAGCATTCATATGGATTTTGTGTTTCATGGATGTGCCTGATACGCCGTTAGAGAACATCACGCTGATAGATAAATGGACGCACGTACTGATGTATGCCGGCACATGTGCTACGATATGGTATGAATATCTCCACCGGCATGACAAAACAAACAAGCCACGCCTCTTCCTGCTGGCGTGGCTCGCACCGCTGTTTATGAGCGGAGTGATAGAGATTCTTCAGGAATACTGCACCGGCGGCCGGCGCAGCGGCGACTGGCTCGACTTCGCGGCCAATGCCATAGGTGTGACGCTCGGAAACGTCATCGGTATTCTTCTGGCAGCGTATCGCGCCAGGAAGAAAAAGGATTAACAAGAAGGTGGGAGTTGTAGAAGCGTTTGTCGCCAGTTACCTCCATTCCGATGAAATCGGGCTTTTCAAACTCTTCGCCAGCACTTTCCAGCTCCACCTCAGCCATCACAAGACCTTCGTTGTCGCCGTAGAATTCGTCCACCTCAAAGGTGTGACGTCCGCTTCTGACGAGATAACGGCTTTTGTCTATCAATCCTCCACGACACAGTTTGAGCAGTTGCAGAGCTTCGTCTGACTGTATTTCTGTCTCAAACTCATAGCGCGACAGTCCGCCGTCGAGCGAACGGCTCTTTATGGTGAGATAGGCTTTGTCGTCGCGCAGACGCACTCTCACTGTGGCATCGGCACAATTCATGTAGCCCTGCCTTATTCTGCTGCACGAAAAGGCGGCGCGTTTGAATGCGTCGCCTTTTCGTACGAGAAACTTACGTTCTATTTCCAGACCGCTCATTACGCAACTACAACCCAGATGGTATAAATCACCGCAAGCAGTATAAGACTCCAGAATATTATCTCAACTACTTTCTTTGCCTGTTTCTCCTGTTGTGCTTCGCGGCGTGCGCGGTTCAGTTTGCTTTTTTCACTCATAGTCGTAGTATTTTAGGTTATTTATGTTCAAAAGTTGCAGCAGACCTCTCCTGCCGCGACGGTTACTGTTCTTCGTTTACCGGGAACTCCATGAGATATGCTTTGATGAATCCGTCTATCTTTCCGTCCATCACTCCGTCAACGTCCGTTGTCTGGTAGTTGGTGCGATGGTCTTTCACACGACGGTCATCGAATACGTAGCTGCGAATCTGGCTTCCCCACTCTATCTTTTTCTTTCCGGCCTCAATCTTTGCCTGAGCCTCAAGTCTTTTCTTCATCGCGCGGTCGTAGAGCTGCGATTTGAGGAGTCGCATCGCGTTGTTGCGGTTCTCAAGCTGCTTACGGCTCTCGGTGTTTTCGATGAGGATTTCTTCTTCCTCACCTGTGTCCGGATCGACGTACTGATAACGCAGACGCACACCGGTCTCCACCTTATTGACGTTCTGTCCACCGGCACCACCGCTTCGGAAGAGGTCCCAGCTTATCTTCGACGGATCCACAAACACCTCGATGGTATCATCTACAAGCGGTGTTACGAACACGCTGGCAAAACTTGTCATGCGCTTGCCCTGCGCATTGAACGGTGACACTCGCACAAGACGATGCACGCCGTTCTCGCTCTTGAGGAAACCGTAGGCATACTCTCCGCCCTCAATCTCCATAGTGACGCTCTTTATTCCGGCCTCATCGCCTTCCTGTAAGTTGCTGATGGTCACCTTATGTCCATGAGCCTCAGCCCAGCGCATATACATACGCATGAGCATCTGTGCCCAGTCCTGACTCTCCGTACCGCCGGCACCACTGTTTATCTTCAGCACACAGTCCATAGGATCTTCCTTCTGGCGCAGCATGTTCATAAGCTCCAGCTTCTCTATGGCCTGCATGGCTTTGCTGTAATCCTCGTCCACCTCTTCTTCGGTGAGCATATCGTCCTTATAGAAATCGAAGGCCAGCTTCAGCTCGTCGGCACACATACGGACTTCCTTATAGCCGTTAATCCATTTTTCAAGGCCCTTTACCTTCTTCATCTGTTCCTGCGCCCGCTGCGGATCATCCCAGAAGTCAGGAGCCTGCGTACGCAGTTGTTCTTCTTCAAACTCTATTTTCTTTGCGTCGATGTTGAGATAGTGATGCAGTGCCTCGGCACGTTCCATCACGTCTTTCAGCTGATCTGATGTTATCATTACGAATGTTGTTGTTATTTTAAGTATGTATATCCGGCCTAGCGGACGTATCCTCTTCTCCCGGCAACCAGTCTATCCGTAGCGCCGACACTGCGGGACACGTCAGTCGGCATACATTTTTTCTATCACGTCCTTAAAGTTCTTGTATATCACCGGACGCCTTAGCTTGAGCGTGTTGGTAAGCTCACCCGACTCCATTGAGAAGTGATGGGCTATAAGAGTGATGCGTTTCACCTGCTCGTAGTGTGCAAGTTGCTGCTGCAAAGTTTCCACACGCTCCATCATCATGTCGTGTATGCGCTTGTCGGCACACAGATCCTCACGGCTCTCAAACTTGATGTTATGATCGCGTGCATACTCCTCGAGCAGACGGAACTCCGGTACCACCAACGCAGAAACAAACTTATACTCGTCGGCAACCACAACCACCTGGTCGATATATTTGTCGACAAGGAGCATGGCCTCCACCATCTGCGGGGCAATATATTTGCCGTTGGAAGTCTTGAACATGTCCTTTATGCGGTCTGTAAGGAACAGTTCTCCGTTCTTCAGATAGCCGGCATCACCCGTATGGAAGTAGCCGTCTTTGTCGAACGCCACTGCATTGACGGCGTCGCGCTTGTAATATCCACGAGTGATGGTCGGACCTTTGAGCAATATCTCGCCGGTTTCGGATATCTTGATATCAACGCCTTCGATGGGACGTCCGACAGAACCGACCGTATAAGGTTTGTTCTTATGGTCGCACGACACTGTGGCAAGACTTTCCGTCAGACCATAACCCACAATCATGCAGATGCCAACGGAGTGAACAAACTGCTCAACCTCGGGCGACACAGTCGCTCCGGCCGTCGGAAATATGTTTGGATTTGTGAGTCCTATCTGGTTACGCACAATCTTGAGCAATGTTTTGTCCACCAGCTTATATTCGAGTGCAAGACCGAGCGGAGGACGTTTTCCCTTAGCAAGATATTCCACATTGTGACGGCGTCCCACCTCGAGTGCATGACGGAACACCTTCTGCTGCATAGGTGACGAACGGTCTATCTTGTCCTTCACGGCCTGATATACTTTCTCCCAGAAGCGTGGCACGGCCGACATACATGTGGGATGTGTCTCCTTCATAGACTCCTGTATCTCACGCGGATCGGTGTTTATGATAAGCTCGGCACCCTCAGAAAGACAGAGATAAGACCATCCGCGCTCGAAAACATGCGTAAACGGAAGGAAGTTTATAACCCTATCCTTCTCTGTCACCGGCACACATCTGTCGTTTGCGACAAGTGCCGAGGCATACTGACCATAGGTAAGCTGCACGCCCTTGCTCTCGCCTGTTGTGCCACTTGTGTAGAGAATGTTGCACAAATCGTCGTCCGAAGCCTCACGCCACAGCGCCTCTACCTCCGCCTGACGCGGAAGATTGATGCCAAGACCGACAAAGTCGTCGAAATAGAGAGCATGAGGGTCATGCGTGCTGATGCGCACACTGCGGTCGAAAATGATGATACGCTCAAGCGACGGACACAATGGGAAGATACGGTGAGCCTTGTTGTACTGCTCCTGTTCGCCGACAAAGATGAATCTCACCTGCGCGTCGTTGATCATGAACTGTATCTGCTGTTCGCTGCTTGTGGCATAGAACGGCACTGTGACGGCCCTTACGCCGTATGCGCCGAAATCGGTATAGAGATATTGCACACAGTTCTGCGAGAACACCGCGATATTATCCTGCGGCTTCACGCCAAGATTGAGCAGAGCATTGCTCACCTGTTTCACTCTCAGGGAGAAATGCTCCCACGACACACTGCCCCAGGTGCTCTTGCCGAAAAGTCTGAACGTGAGCGCCGTGCGCGAGCCGTATTTTTTTGCCTGCTCGTGAATGAGCATTGAGAGATGACACCTTGTCTGCATAAGCGTTGGTTTATAATTATTGCAAAAATAATGCAAATATACCAAAACTCAAAACAAAATAAGGATTTATTTTCGCCGCTCCGGCACGGCTTCAAATGGGTACAAATAAAAGTCGCTGGCCTCACGGACAGCGACTCTCACCTATGGAAAAACATTAAGTTTAGTTTAATTAAGCCAAATTATTGATGTGGTTGCACAAACTTGATTTTAAGTTTGCGGCTTTGTTCTTATGAATGATATTGGTTTTTGCCAATCTATCAAGCATCTTCTGTACAGAGGGGTAAAGTTTTACAGCCTCCTCTTTGTCAGTGAGAGCGCGCAATTTGCGAACTGCGTTGCGCATTGTCTTTGCATAATATCTGTTGTGCAAATTCTTTACCTTTGTCTGACGTATTCTTTTTAAGGATGATTTGTGATTTGCCATCTTTATTAGTCTTCTTTTCTTTGTAGTATTTTTATTGTAGTCCCTAGCAGAATCGAACTGCTCTTTAGAGAATGAAAATCTCTCGTCCTAACCGATAGACGAAGGGACCGTGGATGTCTTATTTGCGGATGCAAAGGTAGACATTTTTTATTTATCCTCCAAATATATTTGAGTTTTTTTTTCAAAATAGTGCATTTTTCGTAATTTTGCGGTATAAAACGCATGAATTTATGCTGACAAAGACAAGAGCAGTGGTGTTACGCACACTTAAATACGGTGATTCACAAATCATCGCCGACATGCTCACACAGACCCACGGACGGCTGTCGTTCATACAACACATACCTAAAAGCGCACGCGCAAGGGTGAAGAAACAACTGCTGCAGCCACTGTCGATTCTCGACATAGTGTTCGACTACAGACAGAACACCCGCCTGCTGCGCATCAGCGACGCCTCCATAGCCTGCCCGCTCAGCTCCATACCCTTCGATGCCTACAAACTGTCGATAGCCATGTTCGTGGCCGAGTTCACCAATTTCGCAACCCGCAGCGAACAGGACAACGAGCCGCTGTTCCAATATATAGTCAACAGCATAATGTGGCTCGACGCATGCCGCAGCGCTTTCTCCAACTTCCACATTGTATATATGATGCACCTCACGCGCTTCGTGGGCTTCTACCCCAACCTCGAAAGCCGCAAAGAGAACGCCTATTTCGACCTGCGTAGCGGATGCTTCACAGACGGACAACCCTGGCACACGGACTTTCTGAAACCAGAGGAGGCTGCAAGAATAGCAACACTCATGCGCATGAGATATGAGACAATGCACCTTTTCGCATTCTCGCGCAATGAGCGCAACCGCTGCGTGGACCTTATTCTGAAATACTACAGGCTGCACGTACCCGACTTTCCCGAACTGAAGTCACTCGATGTGCTGCAGGAACTTTTTGCCTGATACACGTACGTCACAGCTGATCTGTGTACATTAAATAAAATATGGCGCACACCGCCCGGTGTTCTGATTTTCATATTCATACTTTTCTGCCTTGACTTTATAGTGACAGAAGAAATCTGCAAAACGGAAACCGTTAAGCCACAAGGGCAGAATATAAAACACACGTTCTCATAATAACAGACCGGTCATCCTCTGTCTGCGATATAAAAAGGTCTAAGTAGATATTCTATACGGATTGCCTGCAATAAAAAACCGTAACATCTGTCCTGTATAGGCATTGTTGCTTTCAGTTGAAAGAGATGCAATATGGGGCAGTTACAGATTTTCAGTACCATGCGTTTTTTCCGCCCGAGTTTTCAGTTCTACCCACAAAAATAAGCGAGAATTTGCGGGCAGACTCTCCGTCGGACGCAAATACGCGAAAAACAAGAGGTTTGTATAAAATACTGAACATCAGACATTTACAAACAAGAACCATTTTTTTCACCGTGTAAAAAGCACCATTTCAGCACGTGATATGGCCTGTTTCAGGGCCTAACACGCGCAATATCACACGCAGAAACAGTCGTACCCAGACCTTAAAATGGGCCTAATCGGAATGTAAGACGATTTATCCGGGATTACATCGCAGGCCATACGACAAGACAGCACTGCCGAAACGGGCTTTCTGACACCGTATTTAACATTTCCACGCATCTCTTTTGCGATTTTATTTTGTCAAAAAAAAGTCAAGAAAAACTGTAAGTCCGCCGTCCGGGTTTTCTTTAAAAAAGCCGACATCATGCGGAAGAAGATACGCGCAAAGCATGCACTCTTCTTGCTGTGTGGACTTACAGATTGTGGCAAAGTGAATTTATTATTACACGGACACATGCTTTGCCATGTTTTATACCCGCATCCATTGTCCGCAATTCTCACTTCATTCCACGATGATTCACGAATCCGTCCAAAGCCATAAAGAATCCGCCGTAGGATAATGACCATACGCGGAGATAGCGGTGTATGCTTATACAGAAGCCGTCGGCAGTTTGTGCATAAACCTACGAGAACTGCGGCGAAGCGCTACTGTCGCACCGTTATATTCTGACTGCGCTTCAACTGACATGCCTCACGGTAACGGAAAAGAGCATTGGTGCGTGCGATTTTTTTAGTATATTTGCCTTCGGAACACAAAAACGAAACGAGATGGAAGTAAGAAAAGTGACAATAGTCTATTTCAGTGCGACATACACCACCCGCAAAGTGGTGCGTGCGCTGGCCCAGACATTCGGATGTGAGGTGACAGAACTCGACGTTACAAGCCGTCTGCCTGAGACGGAGGTGAAAATGGCCGGCGAAGGCGAGCTGCTCATCGTGGGCATGCCGGTGTATGCAGGACGCATACCGCAACAAGGAGCGCAGGCCCTGGACATGATAAAGGGCGACGGCACTCCGGCAATAGCCGTGTGCGTGTATGGCAACCGCGACTATGACGACGCACTGCTCGAAACCGCCGACCTGCTTGCAGACAACGGATTCCACACCGTAGCAGCCGCTGCATTCATAGCACAGCACTCCATATTCCCGCAACTTGCGGCCGGACGGCCGGACGAAGCCGACATGGCAAAACTGGAGGAGTTCGGTAGGGCATGCAAGGAAAAGATTGATGCATGGCATTGCGGCGACAGCACACCCGCACCGACAATAAAAGGCAACAGGCCGTACAAGAAGCCGGGGGCAATACCTTTGCATCCTCACGGCGACAAGAAGAAATGCAATAGTTGCGGCACGTGTGCACGGCTGTGTCCGGCAGAAGCCATCGGCACAGACGAGCCTTGGAAGACCGACGGCGACAAATGTATATCGTGCGGGCGCTGTGTGGCAGTGTGTCCGCAGCATGCGCGACGCTTCAGCGGACTGCTATACGCCGTAGCGGAGAAAAAGATAGTAGGAGGCAACAGGGCAAGAAAAGAGCCCGAATGGTTCATCGAGTGAATCATCCGGACTCTTAGTCATTGCAGCCGTGCAAGGCATGCCGCTTTCCGCAGAACGGAACAACGCGGCGTGTAGCACGGCTGCTTTGTTTTCTGTATCAGATACGCGCCATTACAGCTTACGGATCCAGATATTGCGGAAGCTGATAGGTTCGCTCGGGTCGCCGTGACTCTGGAGAAGAATCGGGCCGGCGCCATGAGCACGCACCTGCGGGAAGCCGATATACTCGGTAGTACCGATGATGGTGGTGTTGTTCTGAACCAGCACACCGTTCTGAATAACTGTAACACGTGGGAATGAACGGTATGTACCGTCTTCCTTGAACACAGGAGCTGTGTAGATGATGTCATAAACATTCCATTCACCCGGCTTGCGCATTGCGTTCACCAGCGGAGCTGTCTGCTTGTAGATACTGCCGGCCTGACCGTTCACGTATGTGCTGTTGTTGTAGCTGTCGAGCACCTGGAGCTCGTACATTCCCTGCAGATAGACACCGCTGTTGCCGCGTGCCTGTCCTTCACCGTGAATATTCTCCGGAACGCGCCACTCGATATGGAGCTGGAAGTTCTCAAACTTCTCCTTTGTGCGGATGTCGCCTTTGCTTTTGTCAACAGTCATCACACCGTCAGCAACTTTCCATTCTGCCGGACCGCCCTGTGTATTCTCCCATGCGGAAAGATCGCTGCCGTCGAACAGAACGATGGCATCGGACGGAGCAGTGAAGCCACCACCCTGCAGATCTGAACCCGGTGCGACAACAGTTGTCACCGGTGTGTAAAACTCAGACATCTCCGGGCGCATGCCTTCTTGGGCATACGCACTGCCTGCTGCGGCGAGCATCAGAGTTGCCGCGAAAAGATTTCTTGTGTTATTCATAATAATAATTTATTTGGTAATTTATATATATACATATAAAAAACGGCGCCCGTCATGACATAACGGGCGCACGCTTGTATGTTCTATCACTTGCAGTTGTAGGAGTAAGAAGCCTTTACGAACGGAGCTTCCTGCAGATAGCGGAGACTTGCCTCAACGCTTTCCTCAACAGGCATTGTGTACTGTTCGATTTCGGCAACGATGGCCTGCACTCCGGCAACATCAGCATTGCGGAATATTGCGTCGTATCCAACCATTCCGCTCTGGCCGATTTCCTTGTCGTCCTTCACATGATAGATTTTGAAACGTCCCGGATAGCGCTTGAAATAGCTTACCGGACTGCACTGGCCGCGAACCACCCAGTAGAGGTCCATCTGGAAGAACACGTATTCAGGATTGGTATTCTCGAGCATGTAGTCGTACATCACCTTGTCCTCAACCTTCTGGAACTCGTGCGAATGGTTGTGATATCCGAACTGCATACCTGCCTCTTTGCACATCTTGCCCACTTCGTTGTAGTAGCGGCAGTATGTGTCAAGATCTTTCAGTGTCTTGGGTACTTCCATCCACGGGCATACGATGTACTTCATTCCGGCAGCCTTGTGGTCGGCAATACATTTGCTCCACCACTTCAATGCCTCTGAGAAGTCGCCGGAAGCAAGTTCTTCGCCACTAAGGCCATGACCTATATGAGAGGACAGAACCTTCATGCCGGCTTTCTCAACATCCTGCTTGAACTGCGACGGAGTACGGCCGTAGAATGTTCCTCGGCCCTGGTCGTAGTTGGCAGCCTCAACGCTTGTGTATCCCATTTTGCCCAGTTTGTTGAGAATGTCGGTATATTTCTGGTCGGCCTGTCCGTCTTTGTTCACGCCGTCAAGAATGCTTCTAACAGAAAAAAGCTGTATGCACACGTCCTTTTTACCTTTGGCAAAAGCCTGTGTACCTGCTGTCAGAGAAAACAACACTGAAAGCAATACTGAAACAATTATATTTCTATTCATCATTGTCCTATGTTTTTTATGTAATAAAAGAAACTGTTCCGTCTCTTCACATCATCGACGTTCCGGACCGAAACAGTTTCTTTGTTATTCATTTATCGTTTTATCAGCGATTATTTCAAAACCTTGATACGGATGTTGCGATACCATACATCGTCACCATGATCCTGAAGACCGATATATCCCTCATGATTCTTGCCACCCATGTTGTTGAGCAGTTCGTATGCGATTGGGAAATCACCGTTCTCCTTGAACTTGCTTGCCTGAAGCATTTCTGTCCATTTCGGAGTCCAGAGGTGGTATTCAACTACGTTCTTGTCGTTCTGACCGTGGATAACGGTTCCTTTGTAAACCATGATCTTAGCCTTGTTCCACTCACCGGCCGGTTTAGCGTTCTGTGGTTTGGCTGGTATCATGTCATAAAGAGAAGCTGACTGACGGTTACCGTCCTGTCCGAGCTTAGCGTCCGGATGTCTGTCATTGTCGAGCACCTGATACTCAGAAGCAGACTGCCAGATAGGGAGATATACGTCCTTGCCGTTCTCTGTTGTTGTAACTTCCTGTGCAAGATAGAAGATACCTGAGTTACCGCCTTCAGAAATCTTGTATTCGAGTTCGAGTTCGAAGTTCTGGAATTTGGAAGCGAAGATAAGGTCGCCACCGCCTTCTACCTGAGCTTCTCCTGTGCCTGAACCCTTCAGCTTGATAGCGCCGTCTTCAACAGTCCAGCTCTTTGGAGGTGTGTCCATGCCGTAGCCACGCCAGCCGTTGAGAGTCTTACCGTCGAACAGAACGATGTAGCCGTCCTTGTCAACCGGGAATTTAGAAATATCAACATTCTTCTTGTCAGCAACCTTATAATCAAGTTTTGCCTTGTCTGCAGGTTTCTGCTGGTTGCATGTACAACCCGGGCATGTGCAGTTGCACTCGCACTTATTTGTCTTGTTGCCGCATGACGTTACCATAAGCAACGCGCCGACAAACACTACTAATAATTTCTTCATAAGTCTTTGTGTCTTTTTTAATTTTGATTTTTAGCTTACTCAAGAACTTTCACACGGATATTGCGGTACCAAACGTCGTCACCGTGATCCTGAAGTCCTATATAACCGCTGTGAAGCACTCCACCACAGTCGTTGAGAAGAATGAATGCCTGAGGCCATGCCTTCTCGCTGAACTTGCTCTGCTGCAACAGATCTGTCCACTCTTTTGTCCAGAGTTTGTATTCAAGAACCTTCACATCGTTCTGATAGTGTGAAACAACACCGTCCTTAACGACAATCTTTGTCTTGTTCCATTCACCGTAAGGATTTGCATTCTGCGGTTTTGCAGGAATCATGTCGTAAAGCGACGCAGACTTGCGGTTGTTGTCCTTTCCGAGTTTTGCGTCAGGATGATTCTCGTTGTCCAGCACCTGATATTCAGGAGCGGAAATGTAAATAGGTTCGATGTTCATCTTGCCGTCATTACCTATTGTATAGAATTCCTGTGCAAGATAGAAGATACCGGAGTTACCGCCTTTACATATCTTCCATTCCATCTCAAGTTCGAAGTTTCTGAACTTGTGTGCGAAGATTACATCGCCACCTTCTTTTCCGTTGCTTCTTGAGAATTTGAGACATCCGTCCTCAATCTTCCAGCAGTCCGGCATATAACTCTTGCCATAACCACGCCATCCATTGAGAGACTTGCCGTCGAATATCACATAATAGCCTTTATCAACAGGCATATCAACAAGCACATTCTCAGCTGCGCCCAGTGAAGGAGATACAGCCAGCTTTGTGACTTTCATTCCTCCACTGCACGACATAAGAGTGCCTGCGAAAGCGATACCTGCCAATGAATAAAATATTTTCTTCATATTATCAGATAATATCCTTTCTATTGTGTACTGTTAACAAATTAAGGCATATCAGGAAGTTTCCAACCATCACGATAAGTATGCTTGATAAGTTCGTTTGCGAACTGCTGAGCATTCACAGGATCGGTCCATGTCTTGTTGAATGACGGGTGTCCGTTGTGGATTGTGAAACCGTCCTTTATGACAGTGCGTATTGTTTCGTTTGCACCGATGTTTGTGAATCGCATGTTTTCACCATCCCATTCAAGAGTTTTATGAAGGGCCTGCAGACGAACTGCGAGAACGCCCATAACAACCATTTCGTTGAACGGACCTGCCTCTGAGAAGTCTGAGTTTGTCTTTACGCGGTTTTCCTTGCTTTCCTTGCAGGCACGTACCCAGTCCATTTCGTGAGAAACTTTCACACGGCGTGCAACCTGAGGAGCGTTCGGCTTGCGGCCAGAGAGCAACCACGGTTCCTGTCCGTAGCAACCACAGATAAGTGTATCTTTTGTTCCATGGAATATTGTAAGACCACCACCAGACTGCATGAGTTCTTTACCTTGTGGGAATCCAGCTGGACGGTCAGGCATCATACCACCATCATACCAGTGAACCTCAACTTCCGGCAATGCAAGCTTAGGCATATTCTCGCGAGCCGGGAACACCATCTTAACGTGCTGTGCCTGCGGTGCGCAAGCGTTGAGCAGCAATGTAGAAGAACCTTCAACCTTTGTAGGATATCCAAGTTTCAGAGCCTTGAACGGCTGATGCAGAATGTGGCAAGCCATATCACCAAGAGCACCTGTACCATAATCCCACCATCCGCGCCAGTTCCACGGCTGATAGATAGCGTTATACGGATTCAGTTTTGCAGGTCCTGTGAAAAGATCCCAGTTGAGTGTATCAGGAATCGGATCTTCTTTTTCAGGAGCATTGAGTCCCTGCGGCCAGATAGGACGGTCTGTTGCACATTCTACTTTTGTAACTTCACCAATCTCGCCATTCCAGATCCAGTCGCATACAAGCTGTGTGCCGTCCCAAGAAGATCCCTGGTTACCCATTGATGTTGCCACACCTGTTGAAGCAGCAAGCTTGGTAAGCAAGCGTGATTCATACACAGAGTGTGTCAGAGGTTTCTGGCAATAAACGTGCTTGCCAAGTGTCATAGCATCCGCAGTAATGATAGCATGAGTGTGGTCGGCCGTTGCAATGATTACAGCGTCGATCGTCTTGTTCATCTCCTCATACATCTTGCGATAATCCCAATATCTCTTTGCATTCGGGAATTCGTCAAAAACACCTTTTGCGTAATCCCAGTTTACGTCACAGAGTGCAACAATGTTTTCTGTGTCTTTCACTGCATTGATATTGGCATGTCCCATACCACCGATACCAACTACGGCAATATTAAGCTTGTCAGACGGAGCTTTGTGTCCGTGACTCTTGCCTAAGATAGAACTCGGAGCAATAGTGAATCCTGCGATTGCAGCAGCTCCTGTTTTAAGAAAATCTCGTCTTGAAATGTTCGACATGATTGTTTTGTTTTTAAGAGTTTATATATTAGGTTGGCATTAAATAAAAATCTTTTTTCTTATGTGCGGTCTTTTCAATCGTCCGCCCATTTGTTCTGTCCGAGCAGTCCGTATCCATTCTTGATGGTCCTACGGCGCTGGAGTATCTCGTCCAGTGTTTCCAGATTTCCGATAGCCGGAAGTTCATGATTCTTGGTGTCTTCAAAGAATTTCCATGCATACTCTGAAGCTATTGCAGAATCACGGAATGTAGGAAGCTGAGGATTCAGACGTCCTTTCTCCAGACTCTCAGCAAAGAGTTCTCCCATAACATCTATGTTCTTTGCACCATAAGGAAGTTCGGTTATCTCGGTCTTTGTAACACCACGGAGTTCCACAACCGCTGTCTTGAAATCGTGATGCATGCGTACGATACCCTTTGTTCCTATCAGGTCGACATAAGAATTGTGTGTCTGATCCTTTGACAATTGTCCGTAAACAAATCCCTGTGTAATGTCGAACACAACACCGTTGGTAAATGTGCCATGACACTGCACCCACCACGGATCCTTGTAGTTCCACATTCTTACGCCCTGTGCGTTCCATGTCTTGTATTCCGCTCCGGCATACCATCTTGTTATGTCCACATAATGCATTCCGCAGTCATGGAATGCAGGACCTTCATATTCGTGTCCCTCGCCGGGCGCAAGTCCCGGTGTCATATGGCACACACGTATTATAGCGAGTTCACCGAGTTCTCCCTCGTCGATATATTGTTTCATTTTGTTGTGATACCACGAATTGCGCAGATAGAGGTTGACAGTCGACAACACATTCGAACCTTCCACACAGTTCACTGCCGCCCACTCTCTTTCCGGAGTATCCGCGATAGGCTTTTCCGATATCACATGCTTGCCATGCTTTACGGCTTTCTCAATCTGTTCCTTGCGCATGTTTGCCAATGTCGACAATATCACACACTGTACGTTGTCGTCATTGAATATCACATCCTCATTATCCACCACCTTTGATTCCGGCGATAGCTTACGTGCCATAGCCTGTGCCTCCGGATCAACATCACAGATGTAAGAAAAGTGATATTTTCCTGTTGCATTGAATTTACGCAGGTATTTACTGCCCATCCTGCCAAATCCGATTAATCCAACGTTTATTTTAGAGTTTTCCATTATGATTTAGTTTAGCTATTCATTTTTCAGTTCGGTACATTCTTCCTCAATGTCATCCTCAGCCGGAGCCGGTTTCACAAGGAAGGCGCTGAGTTCCCACAATACGTATACAGGGATGAACACAGCCATAAGTGTGAACGGGTCAGACGACGGTGTTATCACAGCTGCGACAAACATAATAGCGACAATCGCATGTCGTCTGTACTCAGAAAAGAAACTTCTGTTCAGGAATCCCAGTTTTGACATCAACATGGCAAGCAACGGCAACTCGAACACAATACCCATCATGAAAATAAGCATCAGGAAATTGTTCATGTACGAGTCTAACGACAACTGGTTGGTTATGAACGAACTTATCTCGTATGTGTAAAGGAATCTGAGCGTAAGCGGGAATACCACCGTATATCCTATGACACATCCCAGATAGAACATTATCGTGCCGAAAAGAAACGTAAACTTGATGCCTTTACGCTCGTTGTCATACAACGCAGGACATACAAATTTCCATACTTCGTAAACCAGATAAGGAAATGCAACGAGCAATGCAAGCCACAAAGAGAGCGAAATGTGCAGAAAAAACTGCGAAGACAATTTTATATTAATAATGTCAACATGAAATGGTTTGATAACCTCTCCGGGAACAAGTGGCAACACCTTGCCCAACCTTGCAAGAAATCTGTAAAGGAAGAAATCATCCCGGCTCGGCGCCATCACTACGTGATCGAATATGTAAGGAATAAATGCAAAACCTGCGACAAAGAATATTCCTATTGCCGTAAACGACCTCACCAACGTCCAGCGCAAAGCCTCAAGATGGTCCCAGAAAGTCATGTCCGCTCTTAATGCCATTATGGGATACGCTGTTTTTTAGTCTTTCTTTTTATCTTCGGCAGACGCGTTGATGTCTGCATTCAAATCTTTTTCAATTCCGTTCACTCCGTCCTTAAAGCTTTTGACGCCTTTACCCAGACCTTTCATGAGTTCAGGTATCTTCTTTCCGCCAAAGAGAAGCAATACTATCAATGCTATAATCAGCACCTCAGGCATGCCTATCGAACCTAAAAATAACAGTTGAGAAATAATCATAGTAGCATTTACACTTTTAGTTAGTTAATCAGTTATGTTTTTCACGCTTTCTTAAAAGCATGTTCAAAGTTAAAACTTTTAAATTGAGCTATCAAATAAATTCACAATTAAATCCTTCTTCTGTTATTTTTTTAACTCTCGTTAAAATCTGAATTCTTTTTTTTACGTTAATTTTCGGGCAGTGAAAATATGATAACCCAACCGCTGCAAAACATGACACAATATTTGTAAAATATACTTTTTTTTAATACATTTGTCCCCAAGAAAAACATAACCATAACAAAAACAACAAATCAAAACAATGAGAAAACTATTGCTTACCTCCGCCATGATCCTCGCAATAGCCGCCAGCGGACAGGCCGGAACGAAGAAAACTAAAACCAGCGGCAACCCTATTTTCCAAGGATGGTATGCCGATCCCGAAGGCGCCGTGCTCAATGGAGAATACTGGATTTTCCCTACCTACTCCGCTGCATACGATGATCAGATATTCATGGACGCATTCTCATCCAAGGACCTCGTGAACTGGACTAAGCATCCGCGTGTACTCGAGAAGAAGAACGTAAGCTGGGCACGCCGTGCAATGTGGGCACCGGCCATCATACATGCCAACGACAAATACTATCTTTTCTTCGGAGCCAACGACATCCAGAACAACAACGAACTCGGAGGCATCGGTGTCGCAACATCCGACAAACCTGAAGGACCGTACAAAGACGCACTGGGCAAACCGCTCATCGGCCAGATAATAAACGGAGCACAACCTATCGACCAGTTCGTATTCCGCGATGACGACGGACAATATTATATGTATTACGGCGGATGGGGCCACTGCAACATGGTGCGCTTGTCGTCCGACCTGCTCAGCGTAGTGCCGTTCGAGGACGGAACAACATATAAAGAGGTGACCCCGGAAAACTACGTTGAAGGTCCGTTCATGCTCAAACGCAAAGGCAAATACTACTTCATGTGGTCTGAAGGCGGATGGGGCGGTCCCGACTACAGTGTGGCTTATGCCATCGCCGACTCACCTTTCGGTCCATTCAAGCGCGTGGGCAAGATTCTGCAGCAGGATCCTGAAGTGGCAACAGGCGCAGGACATCACTCCGTAATACAGGTTCCAGGCAAGGACGAATACTACATTGTATATCACCGCCGCCCGCTCACCGAGAAAGGACGCGACAGCCGTGTGACATGTATCGACCGCATGTACTTCGACAAGGACGGCTACATCAAACCGGTGAAGATGACTTTCGAGGGTGTGAAAGCCGTGAAAGCACCGAAGAAATAAGAACATAAAGCGTAAAAGACAATACATACGGGAAAAACCACAGGAGCCCACCTGACATAAAAACAGACAGACTCCGACAACAATAAAAAGAACCGTGCCGCAACTCTCACAATGAGTATGGCACGGTTCTTTTATTTTTTATCTTCAGCAAGCCACACTCCTCTGTCCAGCCGCTTATCCGCTCTACGTCCGATATCTCAAGAATCCTCAACCTCATAACACCACACATACAACAACATGTTCAGCCCCATCTTTGTTCTGTACGCCCCACACTGTCCGGCCACCACACCGTCATACATATAATTTTCATCCGTAACAAAAATTTCAGACAAATAACATCCGCAATACAATAAATCTCCGTAACTTTGGATTCAGCGTACAGTGGCGCCACAGCCACGTCTCTTTCCCCCGCCACTGAAGACAATACGCGTTTACCGTTATATTCCTGATAACCATAAAGATATATTATTTCTAACATCATTTTCACGTTAAGACCAAGGAGATAAATATATGAAAAGACTTTTTGTTCATGCCATCTGTCTGTTACTGGCACTGTCCGTACAGGCCGAAGAATGGAGTCCTGCCGAATGGCCGGTACTGAAACACTACGACCAGCACCATCTCTATCACATAGCCCTACCCCTGGGAGGCATCGGTACAGGAACAGTATCGCTGGGCGGACGCGGCGAACTGCGCGACTGGGAGATAATGAATGTTCCTGCAAAACAATACAGCACCGTGACTCCGGGCAACAACGCGCCCTTCTTCGCCATATATACTAAGGAAGCGGGAAAGCAGGCGCAGACCACACTCCTGAGCGGTCCGCTCTACGACCACGAATATCTCCACTACGAAGGACGCCCCGTAAACCATCACGGATTCCCTCGTTTCTCCGAAGCCTCGTTCGACGCGGCCTATCCGTTCGGGCAGGTACGTCTGGCGGACAAGGCCCTTCCGGTAAGAGTCACCGTCAAAGGATTCAACCCGCTCATTCCCGGCGATGCAGACAACAGCGGTCTGCCGATCGCCGTTTTGAGCTATGAGGTCACCAACCTAACTGATGCTCCGCTCGAAGTAGCAGTGTGCGGATCCATCCGCAACTTCATCGGCAAGGACGGAAGCAAATACACCTTCAACTGGAAAGGCGATTATGTGCCACTTGGCGCCAAGAAAAACAAGAACACGTACAAGGATGCCGACGGACTGAAAGGCATATATTTCCACTCGGAGGGAGTGCAACAAGACGATCCTGCCTATGGAACGATGGCCCTCACCACACAGACGTCAGGAAAGGTTTCCTACAGGACGTCGTCCGTGCCCGACGACTGGAACAACGCCATACTGAACTTCTGGGACGACTTCAGTGCCGACGGCATGCTCACGGAATGCGACGTACAGGCCGACGACGACCCTATGGCGTCGCTGGCCGTCATGAAGACCATAGCACCGGGACAGACCGCCACCTATTCGTTCTTCCTCACATGGAGTTTCCCCAACCGCAAGGCATGGTCGGAATCTGTTGTAGGCAATTACTACTGTACGCAATATCCGGACGCCTGGCAGGCTGCCTGCTCCATAGTGCCGCGCATTCCAGAGCTGGAGAAGAGCACCCTGCTGTTTGTCAACAGTTTCCTGAGCAGCAGCCTCCCCGACGTCATCAAAGAGGCAGCCCTGTTCAATCTGGCCACACTCCGCTCGCAGACCGTATTCCGCCTGCCAAGCGGTCATCTCATGGGATGGGAAGGTGTGATGGACCGCTACGGCTCGTGCATGGGTTCGTGCACTCATGTATGGAACTACGAGATGGCCACATCATTTCTTTTCGGCGACCTGGCGCGCACCATGCGCGACGTAGAATTCAACTACGCCACACGCGATGACGGACTCATGAACTTCCGCGCCGCCCTGCCACTTTCCGAGGCTGCCAAGGGCAATGCGGCTGCAGCTGACGGCCAAATGGGATGTATCATGAAGTTCTACCGCGACTGGCAGCTGTCCGGCGACAATCAGTTCCTCGCCGACAACTGGGAACAGATAAAGAAAGTTATGTCCTACGCATGGGTGAAAGGCGGATGGGACGGCAATCAGGACGGCGTGATGGAAGGTTCGCAGCACAATACGATGGACGTAAACTACTTCGGACCGAATCCGCAGATGGGCTTCTGGTATCTGGGAGCGCTGCGTGCCGCCGAAGAGATGGCAGCAGCCATGAAGGACCGCACATTTGAGAAGAAGTGCCGGCAACTGTTCGCACAGGGTTCCGAATGGATGGACGCCAATCTTTTCAACGGCGAATATTATGAACATAAGATAACCGATCCCGCCACGTTTGAGTTCATCAATATGGACGACGAGTCGCGCATTCCGCCCTACCAGCTGGGAAAAGGCTGTCTGGTCGACCAGCTTGTAGGGCAATATATGGCACACATCTGCGGACTGGGCTATCTGGCTGACCCGACAAACATACGCACAACGATGGAGAGCGTCATGAAATACAACTACGTGGACGACTTCAGCCGCCACTTCAACAACATGCGTTCCTACGTCATGGGGCACGAATCCGGACTGCTCATGGCCTCATGGCCCAAAGGCAGACTGAAGGTGCCGTTCCCCTATTTCGCCGAAGTGATGACCGGATTTGAGTATTGTGCCGCCGTCGAAATGATGTACGAAGGCATGGAAAACGAGGCACTCACCTGCATCAAAGCCATACGCGACCGCCACGACGGAGCACGTCGCAATCCGTTCAGCGAGGCAGAGTGCGGCCACCACTACGCACGCTCCATGGCCAGCTGGGCTGCGGTGCTCGCCTCAAGCGGTTTCCATTATTCCGCCGTAAGCGGATGCATGCAGATAACCGACCGTCCGGGCAGATACTTCTGGAGCAACGGATACGCGTGGGGAGTGTGCGAAGTGAGCGACAGCAATGTCAGCATTGAGGTGCTGAAAGGAAGTCTGAAGCTGAGAAAACTCACCGTAGGACAGCGTGTCATCAACACAGGCAAGCTGAAACTGGGCGACGGCAGACGGACGTGGAGCCACAAGTTGTAGCGTCGGCGGGCGGTGCCAGCACCGCCGCCTTAACCCTGTGCAACACCTACCGCCGCACAGACAAGCCGCCATGACGCGGCATGCATAAATATGCAAAAGCATAACGACGACTGTATATTTATTCATCGTCAACTTCACGAGAATCGAATATTTGCAAACAAGAGTGCACCCGGCCGCAAATACGCGAGTTTTGAGCACTTTGCCTAACAGTCTATCCGTCAGCGGCTTACGCAATTCCGAAAATTCACATTGCTTCCATCAGCTTGCGATAGAGCCCATATCATGCCCTGATATGCACCATTTCATGCCCTGATATGCTTCATTTCGGGCATCAATAAAGTGCGTTTCGCAGGCTCAAAAAGCCCATTCCGGAAAACAGTCAGCGGCGAAGCGTTTTGCGAGGACGTTTTTCCGCCGCCTCCGAAAAAAATCTTTAGTTCGATAAAGGCGTTTTCGTTGAACTTCGTTTTCTATTTTGAAAAAAATTTTTGTCAATATTTTTTACTTTTCGTTTTGCATATTTATGCAGAAATTCCCCGATATGCCCTTTTTCGTCTTCGGCACGGTAAGTGCAGCAAACACATGTTCCGTATGTCTTTACACACAGTTTCCGGAACGCAGACGAAACCGCAGGCACACAAGAAGGGCGTCGTAGCAGACTGTGAATATCCATCCGCTACGACGCCCTCAAGTTGTCTATATTCTGATGGCGGACCCTTATACCGGCTCTTGTCCGACTGGAAGATATGCCGACGGGCATTCATCCACTCTTCTGCCGGAAGCACCTGTCAGGCCTCAACGCTTTATGTATCTCAGCGAGCCCGGCACCATCTCAAACTTCTTACCCTTCTTCGTGAGCTCCACTATGGCCGTGCGGCGCGGGCTCACCTGCGAGTTGCTGTTGTGAGTGTGCAGCACGTACATCCAACGGCCGTCGGCATCGCGGAACAGATCGCCGTGGCCCGTGCCGTTCTCTCCTGTGAGCTGACGCGACACGATGGGCTTCTTGTGCTTCTTCCACGGTCCGAGCGGCGACTTGGCCGTGGCGTAACCCATGGCGTAGTCGATGTTACGGAAGTCGTTGCATGAGTAGAACATGTAGTATGTGCCGTCGAGTTTCACCACCGTAGGGCCTTCGCTCACGCCCCACTTGCTCTTGGCAGTGTTCTCCCATCCGTCCTCGTTCACCGAGATACACTCGCGGGCGGTCTCCTCCTTGAGCGAACGCATGTCGTCGTTCATTTCGGCCACGTAGATACGGTTGCCGTCGATAAGGCGCACATGATACATGTATATCTTGCCATCATCGTCGCGGAACACGAACGGATCAATCTCCTTGGTCTTCGCCGGTATCATGGCCGGCTCGTCCTGAACGAACGGTCCGAGCGGACTGTCGGCCCAGGCGATGGCTATCTGTTCGTTGGCTGTGTAGGCCATGGCGTAACGTCCGTTGTGCTTGAACACCTGAGGAGCCCAGAATCCCTTTGTACCGTAGGTGTTGCCCCACAGTGCATAGCCGTCAACTGCGCCTGCCGGACCGCTCCAGTGCTGCAGGTCCTTGGAAGTATATACCCAGAATCCGTTGTCGGAAACGGGCGAGGTGCCGTACAGATAGTATGTTCCGTTGTCGCTGAATATGGTCGGATCGGCCAGATGTATCTGTCCGAAGTATGGCTTCTCACACTCCTTGGCAGGCGCATCACCAGCCACCTCGGGCCAGCCGTCCTTCCAATCGACGCGGCTGAGGAACACCACGCGGCCGTCGTCAGCCTCGGCTTTCTTGTAGCCATGATAGAGCATCCAGTCCTGACCGTAGTCGTCGGTTATGAATTCGGCGTTATGGCCTGTGCCGACAAACGTGTCGTCACCGTGTACCATCACCTCGTAGTGGTTGTCAAGCAGGCGCTGTCCTTTCTTGTCAACATACGGTCCGAAGAGGTTTTCGGAGCGTCCGTATGTCACGCGATAGGTGCTCTTGGCGCCCTCGCAGCACGATCCTGCCGAACCGAACAGATAGTAGTACTTGCCGCGCTTGTGTATGTAGGTACCCTCCATAAATGTTCCCGATATCTGTTTTTTCTCCGCTCCGGGTTTCACAGACAGTCCGTCGTCAGACAGTTCTATGCCATATATGCCACGGAACGAACCCCAGAACAGATATTTGTGGCCGTTGTCCTCGATGTAAAACTGGTCGATGCTGTTCTGCACGCCAATCTCCTTGCTTATGAAGAGCGGGCCGTGGTCGGTGAACGGGCCCTCCGGACGGTCGGCAGTAGCCACGCCTATGCCGCACGTCCATTCGCCGCCCCACTCTGACTTAGAGTAATAGAGCACGTATTTGTCACCTATTCTGTTGATGTCGGGCGCCCATATGCCGCCTTTCTTGTTCCACTGCGGACGGGTTTCCTTGGTAAACGCCGTGCCCACAAACTGCCAGTCTATAAGATCGCGCGAACGGTATATCGGCAGATTGCGTATGTCCTCCGTGGCGTAAAGATAGAAATAGCCGTCGTCGGCGCGTATCACCGTCGGGTCGGGCAGACTCGTGTTTATGACAGGATTGGTGTAGGTGTCGCCGGCCAGTGCACAGGCAGAGGCGGACAACACGAGAGAAGCTGCTAAGATTCTGAGTTTTTTCATTATCTGGTCTGTATGAGTCATGACCGGCCGCAGGCGGTGTCGCTCTGTGCCGCAGGCTTTCTGCCGCAGCCGGGACATTGCGCGTGGCCGGTCATGGTTCGGTTTATGGTTTGTTGTGTGTTATTTCTTTGTCAGGAAATTAACCGTACGCTCGGGCGAATAGAGTTCCCAGAGCGAAGCCACGGTCCATCCCGGAGCGAATATGTCGTTGTAGAATCCCTTGCCGTTGCGGCCGTAATCCCATGTGGTGTGCTGCACTACTTCCGGATAGAATCCTTCAACACCGATGCCGCACAGGCGCTCGTTGACAGGCAGAAGCTGGTTGAGCGATGTATAGATGACGTCGTATATCTTGCCGAAACGCGGCTCATTGAGTTCCTCACCCAGCCATTTCACAATGTGCGGGAGTTCGAAAACGAACACGTCCACGTGGTTGTTTTCCACAGACACGTTGCCCCATCCGCGGCTCTTGAATCCGAGATCGCCGAGCATCTGGCCCTGTGCGAACGGCACGTCCCACAGATAATACCATGAAAGAGCGAAGTATGACGCTTTCTTGCAGAGGTCGATGTAGTGACTGCGCTCCTTGCCTTTGGTCATCATTGCCATATAGTATGTGGCGGTGACGGCACTGATGGCTGCCTCCTTGTCCTCGCAGTTGGCGTCGAGTGTTGATGAGAAGTAGTCGCTCTTCGATATGATGTTTGTCTCAAGATAGTCAACCGTGCGCTCGGCTGCCTTCAGATATTTCTTGTCGCCGAAATATTTGTATCCCATAACGAGTGTGGATGTGGCCGAAGGTGTGCTTCCGCCGCTGCCGTCGATCACAGAACCGTCGTCGCGGAATTTGCGTGCAAAGCTGCCGTCCTCATTGAGCAGAGTGAGGAAGTTGTCGAGCAGAGTGCGTATTTTCTTCTCCCACTCCTTGTGGGTGCGGCCCTGCTTCTTCTCGTATTTCAGATAGTGCATCACTGCGTAAGCACCCTCTGACTGCTGGCGTATGGAGTGTACCACGTCCATGTCGGCCGGCATGGGGTTGTTCATGTTCAGGTCGTCGTAGAAATATCCCTTTGCAGTGAAGCCGTGGGCAAGGAAGCTGTCGAATATGTCATTGCCTATCTTCACGAGATCCTGCTGTCCTGTAGCCTCGCCGTATTCAATGGCATTGAACGCATTGAGCAGTACACGGCCGCAGAATCCCACCTGCATCAGTGTGGCAGGTTTGCAGTCGGAACAGCGCAGACCGTGGCCGGAGTTGAACTTCAGATCGTACTTGTCCACATACGACTTGCGGAAGTAGTTGGCCAGGGTGGCTTTCATCTTGTCCGGAGAGTAAAGCGGTGTGACGGGCTGCGGATTCAGACGGTCGAAGCAATACTCCCATGTCTTGCCGACAAAGTCGCCGTAGTCGGCCGACTTCACCTTGCGTATGCGCCAGCTCACGCTCTTTGTCTCGCCCTTGTCCATCTTCACGAAAGCCTCAACGGCCGGAGCGAGGGTGAGCTTGCGAATGTAACGGCGCGGAGTTTCGATGTAAGGATAACCGAATGTGAGTTTTGCGGTTCCGCTCTCGTTGTCGAATCCTAGATAGCCCACTGATGTGTTGCCCGACAGAATTATCTCGCCCTCGCCGGCAGTGGCAAGCGCGTCAACGCCCTCGGCGTCCATACGAAGCACTGTTGTGCCCTCTCCAGCTGTGACGTTATAGGCTCCGGTGAGCGGCGACGACAGACGGTCCTCACGGAAATTCCAGCTCTTCGATGTGTGGAACGACGGTGCCTCTTTAGGCGAACGCAGATTGCGGTGATACCAGAAACCCGGCAGATAGAACTCGCAGGCATCGGTGGTGTAGCCTGTATTGAGCTCGGCACCGAAGTTGAAGTATGTCGTGCCCGATGCGGTGAAGGTGAGTGTCACCACCTCATCGCCGTCAACATTGCTCACGCTCTTGCTTATCGTGAGCGGAAGAGCGGCGTCGGCCACAAGTTTGTTACCCTGTTCCTTGAGTTCATAGGTCACAGCCTGATTGCCCGGCTGTTTGATACTGATGTGTGTCACAATATCCGCAGCATAGGCGGTCTGCACCGCCGCCAGCACGACGGCGCACATTAAAGTCTTTGAAAAAATCCTCATTGTTTTCCTGTTTGTGTTTTTATTTATTGTCTATGTCAGTAATCTTCGTCACCGCCGCAGCTTCCACGGCACACCGTATGCAAAATGTTTGCATATTGTAATAATGCTTTACAAAAATAAATATTAATTTGTGAAAAAAGAGCCCGTATCATGTCAAAATTTCAAAAATAGACAATATTATCGTCACTTTTGCATGTTTGTTTGTTGTTATAGACAAAAACACCGTATTGCGTGGACAATTTTACAGACCGACGGAAACTTTCCGGACATGCATCCGGAGAATGCCGCCAGAGCCATCGCTCCAGAACAGCAGCCCCGTATGCACACGGACGGACAACAGCCGGAAGGTCATAAAAATGTCATTATGCCGCTACGGACAAAAAAACAGCGGCAGGGCGCACGGCGTTACAATTTTTATTACTAAATTTGTACAACTAACTAAATCGCTGCAACCGGCGGAACGGATGTTCCGTCATCTTAACAATCAATCAAAATGAAAACAAACAGACGCACTTTTCTCAAAACGATGGGTACAATAGGACTGTTCTCCATCGTTCCGCGCAACGTGCTTGGAGGTAACGGACACATAGCTCCGAGCGACCAGCTGACAAAAGGTATCATCGGAACGGGCGGCATAGGACGTTCTTCCTATCACTTCACAAGCGATGAGCACTGCCGCCTTGTGGCGCTCTGCGACGTGGACAGCAAACACCTTTCGGAGGCCGTTGACATGGCAAAAAAGAAGTTCGGAGAAGACGTTAAGGCTTATCACGACTTCAGAGAACTGATTTCCGATCCTAATGTAGATGTCGTGCACATCGCCACTCCGCCCCACTGGCACGCGCTGATGGCCATCGAGGCGGCAAAGGCCGGCAAGGATATCTGGTGCGAAAAGCCTATGACACGCACCATAGGCGAAGGAAAACGCGTCATGGAAGCTGTGAAACGATATAACAGAATATTCCGTCTGAACACATGGTTCAGATTCACCGATACATTCTACGGCCTCGGAACACCTGTCCTGCCATTGAAGAAACTGGTTGACAGTGGCCTGCTGGGATGGCCTCTGAAGGTGGTGGTGTCGGGCGCTACCGGCTTCGCCTGGAAGTTCTTCTGGGTTGGTAAGGAGAATCTTGAGACACAACCGGTGCCAAAAGAGCTTGACTACGACTTCTGGCTCGGTCCGGCTCCGTTCAAGCCATACAATGTCCACCGCACCCATCAGACGTTCCGCGGCTACTGGGACTACGATGGCGGCGGTCTCACCGACATGGGACAACATTATCTGGACCCGGTGCAGTATATCTTGGGAAAGGACAACACGTCGCCTGTGAAAGTGGAAGTTGATGCTGCACAGCAGCATCCTGACGCTGTGGGAATATGGCGTAAGATAACATATACATACGATGACGGCTGCCAGATAGTGCTTGAAGGCGAAGGATTTGAAAGCAGTGAGAAGACGGCTTACATCGAAGGACCGAAAGGAAAGGTCTATAAAGGATTCGAATGTACCATACCAGACATCATGAACAAACTCGCCGAATATCCTGACCCGGTGCCGCAGAACACCGACTTCATCGACTGTCTGCGCACGAGAAAGAAGTTCGCGCTCAACGAAGAGAACGGACACCGCAGCTGTACACTCGTAAACATGGGTGCAGTGGCACTGAGACTCAACCGTCCTGTGCTCAACTTCGACCCGAAAACACAGCTGTTTGTCAACGACGACGCTGCCAACGCACTCGTCGACCAGCCTATGCGCGGACAATGGCATCTGTAATGCCGCGCGCAGATAAAATGCTTTCTAACACAAAACCATAATGTAATTGTACTTTACACAACAAAAAGAAAAATGAAAAAATACCTGATTATTCTGATTGCGGCATTCTTGTTTGCACAGACGCAAAGCATCGCACAGACTGACAGCAGGAACAGAACACCTGAGACAGTCATTGCCGACGCACTGGCGCAGATGCCTGCCAAAGACAGCGAATCATTCAAACAACTCATGGGAGAGATGGCAGCCACGGGAAGCGCCGGCATACTGCAGATAGCCTCAACCATGAACTTCGAAGGAAACAACACCTCTGCGGGCGAGTATGCGCTTGGTGGTCTGCAAAGCTACGTCACAACTCCTGACGGTCAGAAATACAGAGACGAGATGCGCAAAGGTCTGAAACTCGCCATAGACAAGACCGACAACCTTCGCAAAAAAGTTTATCTGATAACGGTTCTGACGGGATGTGCCACAACAGCCGACCTACCCGACTTCATCAGATACGCCCAGAATAAGGATCTTAGAGATGCTGCCCTCGCATTCATAGGCAGCATAAAAGGTAGCGAAAAAGAAAAAGCCGACTTCGTCAGAACATCTGACGCAGAGCCTATTCTACTTGCCAAGATCATCAAATCGTGCAATCTGACTAACTGCAACGACCTTCTTGTTTCATGGCTCAGCGGTGCCGACGCCGTAACTACCGCAGCGATATACGACGCTATGGCCGCTGTCGCACCGGCAGACAATCTGGCGCTTCTGGCCGAAGCGGCTCAATCAGCCGGCTACAAGCCCGAAAGCACTCACGCCACAGATGCATACATCGCAATGCTCGACCGCATCTGCAATGACAACAAGGAGATTGTCGAAAAGGAAGCAAAGAAACTCATGAAGTCTGAAACACCGGCAATGAGATGTGCCGGACTGCGTCTGATGCTCAAAGCCGAAGGTCCGAAAGGCATATCCACCTTTACCAAAGCTCTGCGCGACCGCGATGCCGAATACCGCAACACGGCACTTGAATATGGTCTGGAATACTGCGGACCGACAGCTCTGGACGCAATGGCCAAGGCAATGTCACGTCTTTCCTATGACGGACAGACCGATGTGGTGCGCTGGATAGGCAATTACAATGCGACAAACTACACCGACGTGGTGCTCAAAAAGCTTAAGAAGAGCAGCGGAACACTGCTTTCAGAATCGATAATAACAGCCGCAAAACTCGGTGGTGAGCAATCACTCGAGGCTCTTATCGCACTGCTTGGCACACAGAATGCAGAAGAAGCAAAGAACGCACTGTACTTCTTCAATGGCGATCTGCGCGAAGCCATGGTTCAGGCGCTCAACTCCGACGATAAGAAAGTAGTGACAAATGCTCTGCAGGTTGTCTCTAAACGCGGCATACGCAATGCTTTCGACAAAGTGCTCGCACTCACATCGTCCGACGACAAGGACATCAGCGCCGCCGCACTCGAGGCTCTCGGTCATGTGGCTGGTCCTGATGAGCTAGACCGTCTGTTCGCAATGCTCGACAAAGCTGACGAGGAATCGGCAGCAAAACTGCAGGATGCCATAATCACTATAAACTATAAATCAGCACCGGAAAAGGCCTTTGAGATGACGAAAAAGGCAATGGACGCATCAGCAAAGCCCGCCCGCTACTACCGGATACTGGCAAGCACCAACACCGACGAAGCCATCCAGATACTTCAGAAAGCCGGAAACACCGAGGCACAGGCTGCTCTGCTCGACGTGAAGAACATAAAGATGCTGCCAATTCTGCTCGACATGGCGAAAGACAAACGCAAAGGCGAGGCAAAGGATAAGATACTTTCACGTTATCTCGACCTTGCATCAACTGCAGATGCAACACCGGTAGAACGCTATCTGATGCTCGTTGCAGGTATGGAAAGCGGCGCTTCCGAATCACTCGGAAACCGTTTCCTCAAAGCGATCGGCCAGACACAGACACTACAGGCTCTCGGTTACATGAGAAAATATTATGACACATCGGAATATGCAGACGTAGCCGCAGAATGCATAAAGGACATCGTGGCTGCACACGACGACTTCAACGGCGGCAGACACGTGAAGGAAATGCTTGAACAGGGCATTGCCACATACATCCGTCAGGTGGACAACCACGACGCAGGATACGCCGTTGACCAGATCAAGGGCCTGATCGCAAAACGCACACCGAAGGGATATTCGCTGTCAACAGGCAGAACAAAGATGAACCGTCGTGGCTACTGGAAGATGAAAGAGAGCTTCGAAAACTTCAACCTCAGCTTCGACTGGAAGAGCGGCGACAACCTTGAAGTGAGCCTGCGCGACATGTCCGTACTCACATTCGACAAGGAAAAAGGCGTGAAACTCTACGGAGAGAACCAGCAATGGCATCCTTACAGCAACGTGGGAGAATGGAATTCGGCCGACATAAAGGTTGTTGACGACCGCGTGTTTGTAAGTGTCAACGGCAAGGAACTCATCATAAACGCCGTACTTACTAACCCGAAAGAAGGTAAAAGTCTGAATGCTGTAGGCGGCATAGGCTTCCAGGCTGCCAACGACTCGCTCATCGTGAGATACACACGCATACGCAAACTGCCTTCCACTCCGGTATTCCAGCTCTCTGCTGAAGAGAAGAAGGAAGGATTTGAAGTGCTGTTCGACGGACGCTCTCTCGACAAATGGCAGGGCAACACAACCAACTACGTGCCACAGAACGGCAACATCTACGTTTCAGCAAACTACGGCGGAAGCGGAAATCTCTATACAAAGAAGAAGTACAGCGACTTCGTTCTGCGCTTCGACTTCTGTTTCGACACTCCGGGTGTGAACAATGGAGTCGGCGTACGAACCAATCTCGGAACAGACGCAGCCTATGACGGCATGGAGATACAGATTCTCGACCATGACGATCCGATATACAACGGTCTGATGCCATACCAGCAGCACGGTGCTGTTTACGGTATCATAGTTCCGGAACACGTCAAGTTCGACAAGGTGGGTACATGGTATTCTGAGGAAATACGCGTCGTTGGCGACCGCGTGAAAGTGACAGTCAACGGAAAAGTGATACTCGACGGCGACATCCGCAAAGCCTGCAAGGGCCACAATGTTGCACCCGACGGCAGCGAGCACAACCCATACACCGTTGACCACAAGAATCATCCGGGACTCTTCAACAAGGAAGGCTACATAAGCTTCTGCGGCCACGGTCCTGGCATAATGTTCAGAAACGTGCGTATTCTCGACCTCAGCAAGAAGTCGAAAAGACGCTGACACGAAATCCTTCAGGCGCCGGCGCACAACAGAAAAAGCGCCGACGCCACACATAAAAAACAAAGCCCTCGACACACTCACGCATGCCGAGGGCTTTTTTATATATAATGTATAAAGCGAATTTACTTTATTACATTCCTGCGCAGGCTATGCCTGCATTTCTTTACAGCGGTCGTCCCATGAAGGACGGCCGTTTTCAATTACATTTCTCCGCCTTCACCACCATACTGCTGGCTTTCGAAATCCTGCATATTGTTTTCCTTCTGCGGTTTCTTCTTTGCCTTCATGTTACCGAAGTTCCATGTCACGGTGAGATTAACATTGCGTCCGCCACGTTTGTTCATCTGATATCTTGTGAACGTGTCGCTCTCAGTATAGTTCACCCATTTGCGTGAATTGAGCAAGTCGCGGCAGTTGATGGCCACGGTGAGTGCCTTATTGAAGAAGTTCTTACGCATTCCTAGATCCACACTGTAGTTGGCTTTGCGGTAACCCTGTGTTATCACCTGGCGTGCGTTATAGCGTCCGGTGGCCTGTACCGATATGTCGTACGGCAGGATGACACTTGCAGTCATGCGGGCGTTCCATGTGAAATTGTCGTTGCCCTCACCTTTCACAGTCTGTCCGTCGATGTCATAACTGAAACCGTTGAGCTTGTAATAATAAGCATTTGCTGTGGTCGTAAGGTCGAGTATGCGGAACAGTTTGTTCTTCAACACGAGTTCCAGACCTGAACTCAGGCTCTTCGCTACGTTCACACTTGTAGAATACATCAGTCCGTCTGTAGAGCTCTGATAGTTTATACGCTGTATCACGTCGCTTGTCGGACGGTAGTATGCGCTGACGAGCAGTGAGTGTTCAGTCCATGTCTTGAGATAGTTCAGCGAGAAAGAATTACTGAATTCAGGTGTCAGCTCAGGGTTACCGAACGATACCATAGTAGCGTCACGAGTATCGCGGAACGAGTTGAGCTGTCCGCCCCACGGACGACGCAAGCGTCGTGTATAGTTGAGTTGCAGCTGCTGTGTCTCTGTGAGTTGGTAAGAAAGGAACAGACTGGGGAACAACTGGAAATAATCCTTCTTGAAGGCCGGGTCGCGCTTCGATGCATCATGCTCCTGCTCCCATGTGTAACTCTCGGTGTTCACCTTCCAGTATTCACCGCGCAGACCTCCCATGACGTTCAGTTTGCCGAACTTATAGCTCAGTGTGGCATACAGTGCGTGAAGATCCATATCATAGATAAATCTATTGAAATATTCCTTGTCCTCCACACTGTTGGCTCCATTCCAGCTGGTATCGTCGATATATGACTCCTGCGGTGTGTTCTCATGCGAGAAATTGCCCAGATAACCGGCCTCTACCTTCATGCGGTCGTTTATCTGATTCTCATAGTCGAGCTTCACTTCCCAGCGGTTGTTGTTCATATACATCGGGCGATACTGGTAGTCATATTCTGTCGGACGTTCCTCGCTGTAATACGTGGTTGAGTCCTGATATAGGTTGTCGTTATCGCTTTTCCACTTGTTTGCATCCACAGTGAAGTCCAGGAAATGCTTGTCCGAGAAGTTGTGACGGTAGTTGAACTCGCCGTAGAACATTCTCATGTCATTCTCACTGCGTGTGCTTCTGAACATGACACGCGAATCTGTCGCATTGCCAAGCGTGCCGTAGTGATATGGTATGCCGCTCGAGTTCTTTCCGGCACCTATCATCATCATTCCGTTGAATGAGAAGTCGTCCTTATCTGTGGCATGCCATGTCAGACCGGCACGGGCAAAAAGGTTGTTACCCGTATTCTTGCTAGTTCCCTTGTAGCGCTGATATTCGTTGGTGTTTGTGAATATCTGGTTGCTCTCCGAACGTCCGTCGTTCGAACGATGACGGTATCCAACGTTTGCGTATGCGTCGAATTTTGAGCTGTTGTAGTTGATGTTGAAACTTGTATTAGCGCTTCCGCGTGTTCCTCCACCTGCCTGCAACGATCCGTAATAACCGGCCTTGCGGTCTTTCTTGAGCACAATATTGATAATTCCGGCCGAACCTTCTGCGGAGAATTTGGCCGACGGGTTGTCTATCACTTCTATTCTTTCAATGCTTTCTGCCGGAAGCTGCTGCAGAATCTGTGCGCGGTTGTCCGACGTCAGTCCGCTCGACTTACCGTTTATCCACACCTCCACACTGCTGTTTCCGCGGAGCGACACATTGCCGTCGTTGTCCACTTCCACCGAAGGAATGTTGTCGAGCACGTCGCTTGCTGCCTCACCACTATTCGAAATGAGCTGAGTCACGTCGAACGACTTGCGGTCAACTTCCAGTTTCATGGTGGACTTCTGTCCAGTGACGGTCACTCCAGCCAGCATGTTCTGGTTTTCCGACATGTAAATACGTGTAAAAGTTCTCTTCGGGTTCTCGGCTGTGATTTCAAAATCACGCACTTCTTCTTTGTAACCCACAAACGAAAGTGTCAGGACATAGGCACCATTCTTAAGGTCCTTCACCGTGAAGTTACCGGCGGCATCGGTCATAGTTCCTCCGACATATTCTCCGGAAGCCTTCTGCGTCACCCTTACGTTCACGAATCCGAGCGGTTCGGAATTCTGCTTATCCAACACTTTTCCCTTAACAAATCCCTGTGCCGATAGAGTGCATGCACTCATACACAGCAATAAAAAGAATAATATTCGCTTCATAACGGTCTTTTTGACGTAAACGGAACGTCAAAGTTTAATTCTGTAACAGAAAAAAAATATCTGATAAAATAATGTGTATGCAATTTTAATGTTATTCTCTGAAAAAATTGTACCTTTGCAACTGATAAAAGGGCTCCTATAGTTAAATGGATAGAACGGAGGTTTCCTAAACCTTTGATCCGGGTTCGATTCCCGGTGGGAGTACCAGCGACCGACGCGGACAAGCTCACTAAGAGATGTCCGCGTCTGCCTTTTCATTCAGTCTCCACCATAATCCTGCACATGGCGTCAGCTACTACAAACCGTCCTCCTGCGGTTTCTGCATGTCAGTATTCTCATTTCAGCTGGCCGCAATATTCTTTAGGCGTCATACCCGTCACGTGTTTGAACATCCGGCTGAAGTGCTGCGGATAGTCAAACCCGAGGTCATAAGCCGTCTGCGACACACTCCTACCCTCTGCAAGCAGGTTTTTCGACTGCTGCACCACATAGTTTCTTATGTAGTCGCGGGCCGTGTCACCCGTCATTTTCTTTATCAGATCACCGAAATAATTAGTCGACATGCACAACTTGTCTGCACAATACTGCACACTCGGCATACCCTGTTCCATCTGCCGCCCGTTCTCATAATAGTCGTGCAGCAGTGCGTCGAAGCGCTTCAGCACGTCCGTATTGGCAAGTTTTCGCGTCATGAACTGCCTCTGATAGAAACGGCTGCAGAATTTTAATATCAGTTCGAGATAGCCCGTCAGTATGTTATCCTGAAAATCATCCCTGCCGTTTTTCAACTCGTTCTTCATCTGACGCATCAGCGACACCAGTATGTCATGTTCCTCGCCCGTCATATGCAGCGCCTCGTTTATGCGATAGTCGAAAAACGAATACGTCCTTATGTCTCTCTGCAACGCACTGCCGTGCAGCAGGTCGGGATGGAAAAGCACCGCCCAACCCTTTATGTCCACCCGCTCGCCGTTGTCCTCCTTGCCGCCTATCTGTCCCGGCGCCACACAGATGAGCGTGCCCTTGCGGTAGTCGTACTTGCCACACCCGTAGGTCAGGTCCACAAGATCGTCGTCGCGGAGAAATATGCCGTACACACTGTAATTGTTCAGACTGTGCCTTATGGGCGACACCTCCGAATAGTCAATCACGCTTATAAGCGGGTGTCTGTCGGCATATCCCAGCCAGCCGCTATAGTCGGCCACCTTCCTCACATGAAGAATCTTTGTCATAATACAGCAGTGTTTTATTTCCTGTTGCAAATATAGTGTTTCGCAGCGTATATAAGTCAATGTTCTCCGAAAATCCGTAAAACTGGTAAGAACCTCCTGCATCGTGGTATCACAGGCCGCCCGCCTTTACATAATTTTGTCAGCAGAAACAACAGACAAAGTACATGACAGAAAAGACATACGCCAACACTGAAGACAGGCTCTATGCCGACGATGTGGTGAACTACATAGCACTGCGCCACCACATCAGCCCGCAAGAACTGATAAGACATTTCACCGCACTCGAGAAAGAAGGCCGGACGACAGACGTCACATCTTCCGTCAGACTCGAACAGAACGAAATCGAGATGCTGAGAGACCTGTGCGCGACAATATACAAGGAACTATAAAATAGAAGAATATGGACAGAAGAACATTTTTGAAACTGACATCAAACTCGGCAATGCTTGCCGCCTTCGGTCTCGGAAGCAACGGCAGAGTGCTCGCAAGTGAAAGAACATCCGACTCAAAACCCTCCGGCGACAACAAGCCGGCCGACATGGAGCGACGCAAACTGTCCGGACTCGATGTGTCGGCCATTGGGCTGGGATGCCTGCCGATGGTGGGATATTACGGCGGTAAATACGATAAGCGCGACATGATAGCTCTCATACGCCACGCCTACGACATGGGTGTGACCTTCTTCGACACTGCCGAGGTGTACGGACCGCACCTGAGTGAGGAATGGGTGGGCGAAGCCTTGCAACCGTTTCGCGACAAAGTGAAGATAGGAACGAAGTTCGGTTTCGGTGTGGAGGAAGGCCGGCCGACAGCCCTTAACAGCCGTCCCGACCACATACGCCGCGCCGTGGAAGGCTCGCTGAAGCGTCTGCGCACCGACCATATAGACCTGCTATATCAGCACCGCGTCGATCCGGAGGTGCCAGTGGAGGATGTAGCGGGAACTGTGAAAGACCTCATGAAGGAAGGCAAGGTGCTCCACTGGGGCATGTCGGAGGCGAGCGCACGCTCCATACGCCGCGCCCACGCCGTATGTCCGCTATCTGCCGTGCAGAGCGAATACGCCATCTGGTGGCGTGAACCCGAAACAAAGATATTCCCTACGCTTGAAGAACTCGGCATAGGCTTCGTGCCCTACTGTCCGCTGGGGCGCGCTTTCCTTACCGGAACAATCGGCGAGGACCGCACATTTCCGCAGAACGACCGTCGCCACAATCTGCCGCAGTTCACACCCGAAGCACTCCGCCACAACATGCCTCTCGTGGCTCTGGTGCGCAAATGGGCAGAGCGCAAAGGTCTGACTCCGGCACAGTTCGCCCTCGTATGGATTCTCTCGCGCAAGCCCTGGACCGCTCCGATACCCGGCACAACAAGCCCTGCACATCTGGACGAACTGCTCGGCGCGGGCACCGTGCGCTTGTCGGCATGGGAGATGGATGAGTTTGAGAAGGAATATGCACGCATCGACCTTATGGGCCACCGCGCCGACCCTTTCACCGAAAGCCAGATAGACAAATAGGACAGCTGCATACATCAACAGAAATACATCATAATATATGACAACATCATTCATCGGAGCACTGCTTCTTGCCTCGCTGCTGACATCAACAGGCGTGACAGGGACAGCCGCCACAACAAAAGACACCATCGAAATGGAAAAGGAAAACATCGGAAGCCTCGTGGCTCTCTATCCTAAACCGCTCACAGTAGTGGGCGCGGAGGTAAACGGTAAGGTGAATTGGCTCGTCGTAGGCCACACCGGAATAATAGGGCACAACCGCATCATACTCAGTATGAGCGACAAGCACTACACCAACAAAGGCATACACCAGACCGGACGGCTGTCCATCAACCTCGTGAGCCGCGAGATGCTGCCAAAGGCCGACTATGCGGGAAGCGTGAGTGGAGCCGACACGGACAAGTCAACGCTCTTCGCATATCACATCGGCGAGAACGGCGCACCGCTGATAGACGAGTCGCCGTTGTCTATGGAATGTAAGGTGGTGGATAAGTTCAAGACCGACGGGTTCGACAATTTCATCTGCGAGGTCGCAGCCACATACGTCGCAAAAGATATGCTCAATGAGAACGGACGGCCCGACTACACACGTCTGAAACCTGTGTTGTTCGAGTTCCCCACATACTCATACCTTGCCACAGGCGAGGTAATCGGCCGCTGTCTCGCTATGGACAAAGAGCCGGGCATGTGCGCCAAACTGCCGATGGAGGCCGACGGCATAGTGCGGTTGTCGAAGATAGAGGTCTATCCGGAGCACATTGCGGAATACATGAAGTATGCCGCCGAGGTGGGCGAAGTGTCGCTGCGCACCGAGCCGGGTGTTCTTACGATGTATGCCGTGAGCGAAAAGGACAACCCATGCCGCGTCACCATACTCGAGACCTACGCCAACCGCGAGGCTTACGAAAAACACATTGCGTCGCCGCACTTCAGAAAATACAAGGAGGGGACGCTGCACATGGTGAAGTCGCTCACGCTTTCGGACCAGACACCCGTGAATCCGGCCAACAGGATAACCAACTATATGGAGTGACGCAGACACACGCCCCACTCCTCACATCATGCCGGCAGCCATCATGACGGCCGGCTTCTTTTTTATGGTTCACGCATCGGATTCTGCATAAATATGCAAAATAAAAAGTAAAAAATCTTGACAAAAATTTTTCGCAAAATAGAAAACGGAGTGCTGCAAAAACGGCTTTATCGGAGCACTGTATTTTTTCGGAGGCACCGGAAAAACGTGCCCGTAAACTGCTTCGCCGCCGACCGTTTTCCGAAATGGACTTTTTGAGCCTGCGAAACAGACTTTATTGATGCCCGAAATGAAGCATATCAGGGCATGATATGGTGCATATCAGGTGCTGATATGGACTCTATCGCAGCACTGTATGGACGATGTGATTTTACGAAATCTTGTAAACAGCTGACTGACAAACATTTACGCAAAGTGCTCAAAACTCGCGTATTTGCGTCCGGATGCACTTCTGTTCGCAAATATTCGATTCTCGTGAAGTTGACGATGTATAAATATTCATCCACCATAACGCAGACTGCATATTTATGCAAATGCACGATAAACCGATGACAGGAGCAAGGCACACGGTAGATACACATACAAATTTCTCCGATTGCACAGTCTGCCAGCTCTTAATCATAATGTTTGCCGCAGCGACTCAACGTAAGCTATGTTTTGCAATAAAAGCATAATGATTATAATACAGGATATGCCATAAACACAATGAATATATTACACCATTGACAAAAAAGCTACAAAGCATATTATTGGTCTGTTTGGCAAAAAACGGAAACAAACAACCGGCCAATCATCATCATCTTATATTAAAGGCGATTGCATGCGTTAATTATTGTGAATAATACAATTTTATTAAATATATACACTAATTTTGACTTTCGAAATTTCGGCCAGAAAGTTTCAATTAGTAATTTTAGACGAAGCAAAACAATAAAATAGACACAATAAGACCTAAATTAGAAGCTAATAATTATTCACGTTATAAAATTTAAAATTATTGTTATGAGAATTATTAAAATGTATGCAGGAATGCTTTTCGCATTCTTATTGACAACATCATGCAGTGAGGATGACAACACATCCGGCAAAGGACCAGACCCGGTTGTGGTCACAACGGAGTTTTCTGTCGCAGGTCTGGCTGGACAGGCTGTAACAGTAGAGGCTGCTGACGGAACAACCAATGACATTGTATTTGATGCGGAGGGTAAATCCAAGATTGAAGTTCTGAAGACTGATGAATCGAAATTACCGGTATATACAAAACTGAAGATCGCAGACAAAAGCATACGCTTAGGCAGACAAGCCGGCACACCTATCGTGTTTGACTACGAAAACGGTGAAGTGGCACAGCGTACTAACAGCGACGGAAGCGTAATTATAGGCATCGTGGACGAATTTGCAGCCATCATGGCAGACGCGGAAACAGACCCTGACATGCTGGCAAAGGCTTACACACAGGAGGCAGACCTCTACTTCAACGGTGTGACCGACTGGCAACCTATAGGCGCCAGCTTCTCCGCTCCTTTCACAGGAACGTATGACGGCAACGGCTTCAACATACACAACTTTTATCTTGCACCGGAAGCACCGGAAGGACAACAGCTACAATATACAGGACTGTTCGGTATCACACGCGATGCTGTACTGAAAAACATAACAATAGCATCCGGCGAGATTAAAGGTTTCCGTTATACCGCAGCCATCGTGGCAAGAGTTCAAAACAATACAAGCGAAGTGATCAATTGCCACAATTACGCCAGTGTTACAGGTGAAGAGACAGAAACCGGAGGTATTGTTGCTTCTGCAATGAGTGGTGTAACAATTAAAGACTGTACCAACCATGGACTTATCCATGGTAAAAGCACTATTGGAGGAATTGCATCAAGCAGCAACGGCAATGCGAATATAACAAACTGCACCAACTATGGCGACATAATATGCACAACAGGCGGTGCCGGAGGTATAATAGGCAACAGCCAGGGTATGGTTGTGGAATGCAGCAACGAAGGCAATGTGGAAGGTGCGACTTCAGTAGGTGGAATAGCCGGTCAGGCTAGCGGTTATAACATGCAACTGAACAAATGCACCAACAAAGGAGGAGTGAAAGTGCACATAAACGGCGGAGGTGGTATAGTCGGAAACGTCGGAATGGGCGTGACAGTTCTGGAATCTACAAATGAAGGAACTGTGATGGCAGACCCGCAGACCAATGAGGACGAGACACAGACAGCTGTTGAAGCCATAGGCGGAATTGCAGGAATGGTATCGCAGGGAGGAAACATAAAATCATGCGTAAATACCGCTGATGCGGTAATCGTTGCCGGTACAACAATGTCGGTGGGCGGAATTGCAGGATATGTACGCAACGGCGAAGTGACCGACTGCATCAACAAAAACAATATCAGCAGCCAAGGCGTAAACACAGGAGGTATTGCTGGTTTCAATGCAGGCAACATCTATTCGTGTACTAACGAAGGAAGCGTGTCCGGAAAGAACTTTGTCGGTGGAATAGTAGGATTTAACGAAGAGGGTTACGGCAAGGTACGCTTCGGTCTTAACAACGGCAATGTGAATGGCACTGACGGTTTTGTCGGAGGTATTGCAGGCTCGTCGTATGGCACAATCTCCGCTTCACGCAACAATGCCGCCATCACCGGCACAACCGTAACAGGTGGAATCACAGGTGGAATGGCTGCATACGGTTATGTGCTTGCATGCGCCAACTATGGCAAAGTGAAAGGCACCGACAACGTGGGGGGCCTCGTAGGCGAGATGCGCCAGTCTGGACTTATTGAAGCTTCGTTCTCTATTGGCAACGTAAGCGGCAACACCAACATAGCCGGTATATGCGGTGTTATGACCGATATGTCTGGCGAATGTGGCGTATCAGCTAGTTACTGGTCTGGAAACTGTCAGAAAGGAGTAGCCGTTGGCACAGACGCACCAATGGACGTATACTACTTTGATGACGGAACAACCGCACCACAAGGCGTGACAACAGGCTGGCCATCAGAGACACAAAACAAGAACTGGGGTGTGAGCGAGGATGGCACAAACTCCAAATGGTGGAAAAATCTCGGAACAAAAGGTAAGGCCGAATACCCTAAACTGTGGTGGGAAGCATAAAAAACATTTATAAATAATGTGTTATTGGAATGCCGGGAATCAGCCGCATTCCAATAACACTTTTCTGTTAATACCATTCAAAAAGCATATTGTGCATATTGTGCATATTAATATATGCCATATAAGATATATATTTCTGTTATCTTTTATCATTACCGACAATCAGCCTGCAGACATTTCATATCACATTATTCCATATAATATGCCATATTTACAACACAAACATTATGGTACACAATGACATATTGGGACAAACGGCATGGATTTTGTTACTAAAAAAACTAAAAAGATAAGTTTCTGTTCGAATGTAACAGCATAATATACGTATATTTGTAAAACACAGCAAGCGGCGCGGCATAAACAAAAACATATTGTGACACGCAGCCGGAGGCTTTCACTTCAAACATAATAAAAATTAATAACAAAGCGAAACCAACAAACAGAAAAATCATTATGAACTTCAAGAAACATTTAGGATGGATTATCACCGGAGCAGTGGTGCTGCTTCTGGTAGTATGGTGCGTAACCGGTTATAACGGACTTGTGTCGATGGACGAGAAAGTAAGCAACAACTGGGCCAACGTGGAAACTCAGTATCAGCGTCGCGCCGACCTCATCCCGAACCTTGTGAACACAGTCAAGGGCTACGCCGCACACGAAAGCAGCACGCTTGAGAACGTGGTGAAGGCACGCAGCGAGGCTACACAGGTGAAGCTTGACGCCGACAACCTCACTCCGGAGAAGCTGGCGCAATATCAGAAGGCGCAGGGCAACATATCGACAGCCCTCGGACGTCTGCTCATGGTGGCTGAGAACTATCCGCAGCTGAAGGCTAACGAGAACTTCATCAACCTGCAGGAGCAGCTCGAAGGCACGGAGAACCGCATCACCGTGGCACGCCGCGACTTCAACAATTCGGCTAAGGAATACAACGTGGCGATACGCCGTTTCCCGAAAAACATACTCGCCGGACTGTTCGGATTTGAGAAGAAGAGCTACTTCGAGGCTGCTGAAGGCGCAGAGAAAGCTCCTGAAGTGAAATTCTGATATAACAAACAATGAGGCACATATTTATATTAATAGCATGTCTTGCCACGCTTGTGCTGCCTTCGGCGGCACAGGACAGCGTGCGTGCATACAAGGTGGAGGATGTGCCCAACGTCAGACTGACCGACACACGGCTGCACGTGAGCGACCCGACAGGCATTCTTTCGCCTGCCGCACGCGACACCATCAACGCCGTGTTCAGCCGTCTTGAGAAAGAGACGGGCATCGAGGCGAGCGTGGTGATACTGCCGTCGATAGGCGAAGACAACGCTTTCGACTTCTCTCACCGCCTGTTCCGCCTGTGGGGTGTAGGCAAGAAGAAGAGCAACAACGGACTGCTCATACTCTTCGTGGCCGACCAGCGCAGCATACGTTTCACCACGGGCTATGGTCTGGAAGGCGTGCTGCCCGACGCGGCATGCAAACGCATACAGACGAGATATATGATTCCGGCGTTCAGCAAAGGCGACTGGGACACGGGTATGACGGCAGGAGCTAAAGCCGTATATGCCCGGTTGAAGGACAGCATGAAGCCCGACGCCGCAGCCGACGAGGGATTTCCTGTAGGCGGACTGGTGTTTCTCGTGCTGGCCATAGCACTTATGATGATGCTGCCACGGCTCATCAACCGTCACGCACGCAAATGTCAGTACTGCGGCAAACCGTCACTGCGCAAGATGTCGAGCGACGTTTACAGAACAGCAGACGGCGGACACGTGAGAAAAGACGTGTTTGTATGTGACAACTGCGGACGCATCACCGTGAAGCATACGCGCCTTGATGACAACGGAGGAGACAGCACCGGAGCATTTCTCGGCGGCATGTTCCTCGGCTCCATGTTCGGCCGCGGCCACGGAGGAGGATTTGGCGGAGGCGGATTCTCGGGCGGCAGCTTCGGCGGAGGTGACTCCGGAGGAGGCGGAGCCGACTCCAACTGGTAAGCAGGACATATAATAATGACTATCGTTGCAGCGACTCGCCGACATGACGGAAGCGCTGCAACTTTTCGTTTCACATAACACATAAGGACAATGCAACACACACCTATGACAACAACAGCCGAGGTGACGGCTCGAATGATGGCCATGGCCGACGACGGACAGCGCGAGATACTGATGAAATTCTTCAAGACAGCACCCGGACAGTATGGAGAAGGCGACGAGTTTCTGGGCATACGCGTACCGCAGACACGGCGCGTGGTAGCAGAGGCTGTCGATATGCCGCTGAAGGAAACGGAGGAACTGATATACTCACCGTGGCACGAGATAAGGCTATGCGGATTTCTCATACTGACCGAACACATGCGACGACTGACACTGCGCCGCGCACTCAACGACCATGAGAGCATGGAGAAGCGCGAGAATCTGGTGAAATACTATCTCAGCCACGCCCGACAGGCCAACAACTGGGACCTGGTGGACCTCTCTGCCGGAAAGATTGTGGGCATGTGGCTCACCACACCTTCAATAGCAACGGAGCAGGAAAAGACAGAAGTGATGGACCGTCTGGCTGAAAGCACGTGTATGTGGGAGCAGCGCATAGCAATGGTATCGACAATAGAACCCACGCGACAAGGCGACTTCCGATATGTGCTGCGCTATGCGGAGAAACTGAAAAAACATCCCCACGACCTGATGCATAAGGCCGTGGGGTGGATGTTGAGGGAAATGGGAAAGCGCGACATGAACATGCTGCGCGCTTTTTTAAGCCAGAATTATGCCGATATGAGCCGTACATCGCTGCGTTACGCCATAGAACGTATGGAGGAAGACGAGCGCCGGCAGTGGCTCACCATGCAGCCATAAAGGCCTTAAAAACCACATGCACGGGCTATACGGCCCGGCATCAATACTATAAAATACAGGAGGCTGTCAGCGTTTCAACAGTTTTGCGGAACCGTTGGCGGCCTTCACTACATATACGCCGGCAGGGAACGACGAGGCCGGGATTGTGGCACTGCCGTCTGCCGACACTGCAGTTTCTGATAATTTATCGCCAGCCACGCTGTAAACGCCTACCCTTCCTGCTGCGGCACCACTGACAAGCACGCTCTCGCCGTCAGCGCTCATGGATGCCGTAAGTGCGGCAGAAGTTTCAGACGTGATGTTGTCTACGCCTGTATTGACAGACTCTATCTTCATTGAACAAACGCGGTCATTCCATTCATTGCCTATCCATGGATTGGATGTTGTGAACGTAACAGATTCGCCGTCGAAGTTATCGCCCGAATACATGGTCACCTTATAGCCAGACAACAGCTTGAAAGAAGTGATGTCGTTGGCACGAATGCCGTAAAGCGCCATTTCGGTGCGGTTGAAAGAGCCCTCGGGCAGAGTCACCATGTAGCCGCCATAATTTACGTCCTGATAGAAGCGTGCGGCTGCCTTCTCAACCGTTTTTGTGGGGAATATACGGTTGATGGCGGTGGCCCACTCGTTGACGTTGCGTGCTTCGCTGTTATAGTTCCACAGGAATCCGCCCTGAACACCGTCTGCGTCGCGCCAGTTCTTGAAACGGCTCTCCATTTCGGAGAGGTTGCTGCTGGCCTCGCAGTCGTATCCGACGTACATCGGTATATCGCCAAACACTTTCCATTCGGAAGGATTGTTGTTTGCACCTCCACCGTATATCTGCAGATAGACAATCTCACACGTGCCCGGTTTTTCGTTCAGACGGCTCACTAGTTGCTGCCAGTATTCACGGTTCATGTACGGCGCAATAGTTGTCTTATATCCAATGTCGGCAAGCATGCGGTGGAACTTGACAGCAGTTTCGATGTCATAGTCCTGCTCCTGGTCATTGTTGACAGCAACAATCTCGGGTATCATATCCTTCAAAGCCTTGAAGTTTTTGTAGAGAACGGTCTCCTCGCCTGTTCCATAACGGTTAATGAAATCGCGGATATTGCCGTAAGAGCCGTTGCCCCAACCGCCAATGCAGATCTCCAGACGGTTGATTGTGGTGGGCTGAGTGACGAGCGACTTAATGTCGTCAACATAGTGTGGCTGGTATCTGTCGAACACATACTCTCCGTTCTGGCAGATTATACCGCCGGCCTCAGCCGGAGTCTGTGAATCCCAACTGTAGTCAGTGGTCAGCGAACCATCCTTCTCGACGTTCACATTGAAAAGAATAGCTGTGGTGTAACCAGAGTTTTTCAGATTTGGTATAGCCGTTTCGCGTGTACGGCGTATGTGTCCACAGGCATAGATGGCCGACTATGCGTAAAGATCGGCTGCTCCGGCCACGAGCAGCGACAGCATGATAAATGTTCTGGTAAGTGTTTTCTTCATATTATTAAGATAATAGTATGGTTTTTGTTATTTACTGATTTTCCTTATTATGGTAAGTCCGTCACGCAGCGGAAGAATTACTTTCTCAACACGCTTGTCGGCAGCCACATGGTCGTTGAAACGGCGTATGCCGACTGTCTGATGGTCGCGGTCGTAGGCATGATCGGTCACATGGCCGTCCCAAAGAGTATTGTCAGCAAGAATGTATCCGCCCGGCCGCAGGACTGACATGACCATTTCGTAGGTCTCAACATATGTGCGCTTGTCGCCATCAATGAACGCCATGTCGAACTCTATGCCGAGCTTGGGTGCCTCGGTTATGGCGTCGCCGATGATGAAACGAATCTTGTCGGCCACGGGCGAGCCTTCGAGCCACGGACGGGTGAAATCTTCCTGTTCGTCGTTTATCTCGAATGTCCACACCTTGCCGTCGTCGTCAAGTCCTTCAGCCAGACAGATGGCACTATAACCACTGAATGTGCCCACCTCAAGAATGTTGCGCGGACGTATCATGGTGACAAGCATCTTGAGCAGACGGCCCTGCAAATGGCCGCTCGCCATGCGTCCGTGAATGGTGTGGATATTGGTGGCACGATAGAGACGATAGAGATAATCGCCTTCGGCATCGATATGATTGAGAACGTATGACTCAAGTTCGCTGTCCATAGCTTCGTTATTTGATATTTGCGTTAAGTATAATTCCGCGATTATTCTGCGGACTGAGTGGCAAGGCCTTTAAGTGCTTCTACGGCAAGACGGTAAGAGTCGAGACCGAAACCACAGATGACTCCGGCACAGGCACAGGAAATCATGGAATGGTGACGAAACTCTTCGCGCTTGTGCACATTGGATATGTGCACCTCGATGACAGGTGCCTGAAGCGAGCGTATGCAGTCTTGCAGAGCTATACTTGTGTGGGTGTAAGCACCTGCATTGAGCACAATACCGTCACAGGAAAAACCGGTCTGTTGCATCTTGTCGATGAGCTCGCCTTCGATATTACTCTGATAATAATTTATCTCTACGTCGGGATATGCGGCACGAAGCTTCTGCAGATAGTCGTCAAACGAACTGCTGCCATATATGCCGGGTTCGCGCCGTCCGAGCAGATTGAGATTCGGACCATTAATAATCTGTATTTTCATAATGTCGGTTTTTGGTTATGGTGTCGCCGGTGTGTGGGATAAGGTCTGCATAAAGGATATCAACTGCCGGCAACAACTATGATACTGCAAAAATAAGGAAAATAATTCTGAATATCACAGACGCGGGGTGGCATTTTAGGATTACGGGGCGAATGTAGCGGTAAGACACACGAAAAAAGGCGTAACAGCAGAAATAAGGAAACAAAAAGCTCCGGCTTCTGCATGTACAGATGCCAGAGCTTATGTGTTATTAAAGAATGCCATCAGGCAAGCAGACGCTTCACAACAGCAGAAATGGCACGACCGTCGGCACGGCCGGCAAGCTGTTTAGAGACAACGCCCATAACGCGGCCCATATCTTTCATACTCTGGGCACCGGTTTCGGCGATGACTTTCTTCACTTCAACCTCTATTTCAGCCTCACTGAGCTGTTTGGGCAGATATTCCTCAATGACTGCAGCCTGAGCCAGTTCGCCGTCAGCAAGATCCTGACGACCGTTGTCGATGTATGTCTGGGCAGATTCACGTCCCTGTTTTGCAAGTTTCTGAAGTATCTTGAGAGCATCTGCGTCCTCGAGAGTATCGTTGGCTCCGGGAGCCGTCTTTGCCTCTAGGAATACTTTCTTAATGTTGCGCAAGGTCTCAAGACGCACCTTGTCGCGGGCCTTCATGGCCTCTTTGATGTCTTCACTGACTTTATCGAAAAGTGTCATAATATTGTTGTTTTAAGTAAAACTGATCAATCCCTGTATAGGTTCTCCATTATCCTTGTTCTCTGCGACAGGCGTCTTGGCCACCAACAACTGACGTATCTCCTCTAGTTTCTGACGTGTACGCTTGTATGTCGGCGTATTCTCGACCGCCATTATAACTTCTTCGTTGTCGAGATTATCGGGAGAGAACAGGAAGATATGCGGACGACGCTTGTACTGATTGCTGCCTCCATCTCGTCCGTAGAAGCGCTGGCGGCGGTTGGCGCGGTCGATTTCGTTCTCTTCCTCACGCGCCAGACGGTCGACCTCTTCCTGAGTGTGTTTCTTCAGGTGCTTGTTCATTCCATCCACGTTCTCGATACCAAAACCGGTGGCAAGTATTGTGACCTTGACCTTCTTGCCCAGTTCGGAATCGATGCCGACACCCCATTTGATTTCGAAATCGCTTCCGAAACGCGACATGAAGTCGTTGACATCGTTCATTTCCTCCATCATCAGACCGGAATTGTCGCCATTCTCATTGCAGAAGTTTATACTGAGAAGTATCTTCTTGGAGTTGAATACATCATTATCATTGAGCAACGGAGAATTGAGAGCATCCTCGATGGCTTTGCGCACGCGTCCTTCGCCCTCACCATAACCCATACTCATAATGGCGACACCACCGTCCTTAAGTACGGTCTTCACGTCATTGAAGTCGAGATTTATAAGTCCGTGATTGGTGATTATCTCGGCTATGCTTCGTGCCGCAACACTCAATGTATCGTCGGCCTTGCCGAAGGCTTCGAGCACAGGCAGCTCGGGATAGATCTCACGCAGTCGCTCGTTGTTGATAACAAGCAGTGCATCGACATGTTTGGACATTTCCTCAACACCATCGAGCGCCTGATCGATCTTGCGTGCACCTTCAAAACGGAAAGGAATAGTCACAATGCCGACTGTAAGAATGCCAAGTTCTTTTGATACACGAGCTATCACAGGAGCTGCACCCGTGCCAGTTCCACCACCCATTCCTGCCGTGATGAATGCCATCTTCGTACCATCGTTAAGCATATTTTTCACGCTTTCGATGCTTTCTTCAGCTGCCTGGCGGGCTTTCTCCGGTTTATTACCAGCACCGAGTCCTTCCTTGCCGAGCTGCAGACGAACGGGAACTGGTGAATCGTTGAGGGCCTGATTGTCGGTATTGCATAGCACGAACGACACGTCATGGATGCCCTGACGGTACATGTGGTTGACGGCATTGCCACCTCCTCCGCCTACACCGATTACCTTTATTATTGTGTTTTCCTTAGTGGGGAGTCCGAAATCCACCATTGGGGAATTTGTATTATTGTGATCCATAATATTTTATTTTATCTAAGTTACTGATCTTCCGGAGCTACAAGCGATTTGAAGAATTTCTTCATAGACTCCTTGAACTTGTTGGTTGAAGAATTTTTCTTACGCTCTTCGCGCTCAATACGCTCTTTCTCTTCCTGTTCGGCCTGTGCCTTGCGCTCCTCTTCTTCCTTACGGCGACGCTCTTCTTCTTCCTTCTTGCGGCGTTCCTCCTCTTCCTTACGGTTGATCACTCCACCTCCGGCAGCTGATGGCTGGCGCTGGACATTATTGTTTGAAGCATTTTGCTGAGCATTTCCAAAAATATCATCGGATATAGGTTCACCGGCACAATTCATGTCACCCTTCAAAAGAAGACCGCATATGGTATTCATGGTTCCGTCGTGCGGAATGACAATTTTAGGCGTCGACGGTGTTATACTTGCATGTACGAACTTGCTGACACGCACCTTCTCAATATGAGTTGTCTGACGGAAAACAACATCGATGTTGCTCATGTTGGAACCGCCACCGGTAAGTACAATACCTCCAAGGAGCTTGTCAGAATATTCATTCGGCACTTGTGCCCACACATTTTCAACAATCTCTTTGACGCGAGCCTCGACTATTTCAACAAAAATACGGCTGTCAACCGAACGCTCCTGATCGACCGGAAGCATCAGAGTACCATCAATGTCGTTGTTGTCGGTGTATGCACTGCCATACTTCAACTTCATCTTCTCAGCCTCAACCTCATCCATCTGCAGCGACTCTATGTCTTTCGTGATATTGCTGCTGCCAAGAGGGATAACTGCTATGTGACGAAGAATATCACGATAATACACCGATACGGTAGTAGTATCTGCACCGAGATCGACAAGCATGCAACCAGAACGTTTCTCAGTCTCTGTGAGCACAGCATCAGCCATTGCCAAAGGAGAAAGATACATCTCAGCTATTGCAATACCGGCACTATCGAAACATTTGTTCAGACTGCGATAAAAAGACTTGCGCCAAAGTATATTGAGGAAATTGCCCTCTATATGCGATGACTGGATTCCAACCGGATCAATCTGGTATTGAGAATCAACCTTATATTCAAGCGTAATGGCATCGAGTATTTCATAATCCGGATAAGTCACACCACGATTGATGTCCATGATTTCATTGACAAGGTCCTGCGAAACAATTGTATCCGCAGGAAGATCTTTCTGAATGACATTTCTGACGCTGCGGATGCTCTGACCTCCAACGCCCACATACACTTGGGACACTTCTGTCTTAAGAATCATCTTCAGCTTGTTTATGATATTTGTCAGACAAAGAGCCGTTTTGTCAATATTATAAACAACACCTTTGCGTATGCAAGAGGCGGCATCCTCCTTCACGGCAGCAATAACGGAGATGCTACCGTCGGAATTCTTTCTTCCTGCCATGCCGGTCATCTTGGATGATCCAAGCTCTATTGCTACTATAAATTCATTTGCCATACGTTATAATGTTTTTTTCTTTTGTTCGGTTTGTTGCTGTTTCTGCTGTTTGTTCTGCTGATCGGTTGCAGGTTTTTCCGATGCTGCTGAAGACTGTGTTTCCACAGTCTGCGGTGTCGGTTGGGGATTATGGACAACTGCCTTATGCGAACGTTTCTTGCATATTATCTGATTGTCAAATTCGAGATTGATATACGAGTATTTGTTCCAGCCGGCATATGACAATCCGTATTTATAAAATTTGACAAGACGTGTCATTTTTCTACCAACAAAATCGGATATCAGTTTCTCGTGACTTACATTCTTCTGGAATTCAGGCAGGCGTCCTATGTATACGATATGATCGCCAACACGAGGAACGAGTTCAACACCCCCTCCGGGAAGCACGTGAATCTGTTCGATAAGATTACGCCATACGTCGTTTGCCATAAGCGCTTTTCCCATAGGGGATATGTAGTTTGTCGCGAAACTCGGAGTGATGTTGCCACTCGCGATAATCAGGTTACTGACATATGAAGAATTGGGCATGACGCTGTTCTTGTCGTCAACATAATAATCATCGCCATTGTCTGCCTTGATGCGGATGACCGGCAACAACTGCGTGATGTTGATAAACACCTGTCCATCTTGAGTTTTGTAACATTCGGCCGTTTTCACAAACGGACTCATCTTAAGGCGGTCCTCAATTTTTCGGGCGTCAACATAGCGCAATGGTTGTCCTTTTGGATATATGCCACCGGCCACAAGACGCTTCTTTATTTCTGCTACAGTGATAAATCCATTGTTGCTCTCGTCGGCTATCGAAATATTCACTTTTGTACATTTCTTCTTCGTTTCATCGGGTTTGTTGAACGCGGTGAAAGCAAGAACGATATAAATGCCCAGCACTACATCGAGCAAAATGATAAATGTCCTTTTCCAGATTCGCTTCACTTAGACTCAAGTATCTTTGTGATTTGTGGCACGTAATTGTCAAGATCGCCGGCTCCAAGAACTACCAATACATCGAAGTCTCGGCCTTTCACAAGGTCAAGAACATCTTCTTTATGTATCATGCTCTTTTCCACACCGGATTTGAGGTTGTCGTAAATCAGCAGGCTTGTGACTCCCGGTATAGGCTGTTCACGTGCCGGATATATGTCACAGAGTATCACTTCATCAAGCTGACTCAATGCATCAGCAAAATCTTTATAGAAGTCACGGGTGCGTGTGTACAGATGCGGTTGGAATATTGCAGTTATCTTACGGTCCGCATACAACTGCCGTATACTGCGCGCACTCTGATATATTTCCTTTGGGTGATGGGCGTAGTCGGAAAGGAAAACAAGTTTGTCTGTCTTTATCTTGAAATCGAAGCGTCTGTCAACTCCACGATAAGTCTTCAAACCATATTTCAATTCTTCAGCCGTACAGCCACAAAGCTGAGCCATGGCCATTGCTGCAACACCGTTTTCGATGTTGATAGGTATCGGTTGGCCAAGTTCGACATTCTTTACATTCTCTATTGGAGAAACAAAGTCGAAAGTAATCTCACCATTACAGATTCTGATATTTTCAGCATGGAAATCACCGGAATCAAGGCTATATTCATACACCTTTACCCCGTCCTGCACATGCTGTTGCATTTCAAGATCCTTATGAATAATAAGAGCACCACCCTCCTGTATAAGCGTCGTGTAATGGTTGAAACTTTCAAGATATGCTTCCTTGGTACCATAAATATCAAGATGGTCAGGATCCGTAGAAGTGATAACACTTATCCACGGACGCAACCAATGAAACGAGCGGTCGAACTCATCGGCTTCAATCACAACATAGTCGCTATTTTGTGAGAGAATATAGTTTGTTCCATAGTTTTTCAATATACCGCCAAGGAATGCATTGCTGTCAATATGACTCTGGTGCATTATGTGTGCACAGATTGATGACGTAGTTGTCTTACCATGAGTACCGGCAACACACAATCCTTTATGAGTTCTTGTAATTGTACCAAGCACCTGTGCACGCTTCTCTATTTCAAAACCGTGTTCCTTAAAATATATTAGTTCCTTATGCGTAGAAGGTATGGCCGGAGTATAAATCACAAGACATGACGCAGCATTACGACATGCCTGAGGGATGCTGTCAATATCTTCTTCGTAATGAAGAAGCATACCCTCTTTCTCAAGCTGTGCTGTAAGAGTAGATGGTGTTTTATCATAACCGGCCACGACAACGCCTTTATGCATGAAATAACGGGCCAAAGCACTCATTCCGATGCCTCCGGCTCCAATGAAATATACAGATTTTATATCTTTAAGTTCCATATTCATTTACATTTAAAAGACATACTCAGCTTTCTGCTAATTTTATCACCTCGTCAGCAATAACCTCTGCAGAATTTTCCTTTCCAAGCATACGGATATTTGTACTCAACTTTGCAAGAAGATCGGAATTTTTCACTGTATCAACAGCCAATGCCAGCAAAGAATGCGGAGCATCTGCATCTTTCACGTAAAGTGCCGCATCTTTGTTAACAAGAGCCATTGCGTTCTTTGTCTGATGGTCTTCTGCCACATTCGGTGAAGGCACAAGAATAACAGGTTTTCCTATAAGACAGAACTCACTGATAGAACTTGCTCCAGCCCGGCTTATCACAAGGTCTGCTGCCTTGTAAGCTGCACCCATATCGCCGATGAAATCCGTCACCTTGAGCATAGGAAGTTCCTTATGAGCTTTCAACTGTTCCATAATGGCTGCATTATAATATTTTCCTGTCTGCCAGATGAACTGTACACCGCTGTTCTCCACCAAATCAAGATGCTGCATAATGCTTTCGTTTACGGTACGCGCACCGAGACTACCACCAACAAGCAGTATTGTTTTCTTCTCCGGATCAAGTCCAAATGACCTTATGGCGTCTTCACGACTGATGCTGTTCTCTATAAGAGATTGTCTGACAGGGTTACCGGTAATGACAATTTTATCGGCCGGAAAGAATCGTTCCATTCCTTCGTATGCCACGCAGATGCGCTTTGCTTTCTTTGCCAGGAGTTTGTTGGTAACACCGGCATACGAATTCTGTTCCTGTATAAGACATGGAATACCCATCGAAGCACACTGATTAAGTGTCGGACCGCTGGCATATCCACCCACTCCAACGGCAGCCATAGGTTTGAAATCCTTTATAATCTTACGTGCCATACGCTGACTCTTCCATATACGATAGAGCACTACGATATTGCGCAACATGTTCTTACGGTCAAATCCACATATCGGTAAGCCTTTTATCTCGTATCCAGCTGCAGGCACACGCTGCATTTCCATTCTGCCTAAAGCACCTACAAACAGTATATTTGCATCAGGGCGCTTTGTCTTTATGGCGTTGGCTATAGAAACAGCCGGAAATATGTGTCCACCTGTTCCACCACCGCTTATTATGACTCTGAGTTCTTTCTGCTCTTTTTCCATTTTCAACTTCCTGTTTTAAATGACAAAATTAATCATTTTCTGACAATAATAGAATTCATCACGCGGTTTTTATTCTGCGTTGCATCACATCATTCACCATCACTTGAGCGGTTCCCGGTTTCTGTTCAGACTGCTCTCTACGTTTGGCCGAACGACTGATACTCAGAATAGCTCCGATATACACACAATTGATAATTGTTGAAGTACCGCCCTTACTTATTAGCGGAAGCGGCTGACCTGTCACCGGAGCAAGTCCCACGGCAACACACATATTGAACAAAGCCTGTGTCACCAGTAACAATGCAAGTCCCATAGCAAGAAATGCCGGGAAGTTATTCTCACACCGATTTGCAATTCTTCCTGTACGGAACAATAATATAATATAAAGCATCGCCACAAATATTGCACCGATAATCCCCATCTCTTCTATTATGATGGCATAGATAAAATCAGAGAACGCCTGCGAAAGAAAATCACATTCCTCCGAATTTCCAGGTCCCTTGCCTGTTATATTGGATGATGCTATCGCGATATTAGCATGTGCCCACTGCCCGTCCTTGTCTAGGTCCACATCCTCTGCTTTCAACGGTTTATTATAGATAAAATCGTCAATACGCGCTTTCCATGTATCAAAGCGATGGAACACTTTCTCCACTGCAGATTCTTCCTTCTTATTTTCCGCTACAACTTGTGTAACATCCACATCCGACACAGTTTTCTCACGTTGTCTGTCCGTACCGAAAACCATCACCATTGCGAAAACTCCCGATATGACAAGAGCCGTTACCCCAAGTAGTTTTCCTAGCTGACTTGCCGGGACACGCCCTATCAGCATCATCATAAAAACTACTAGACACAATAGTGCTGCCGTAGAAAGGTTCTCAAGCATGATAAGCGGAATGAAAAACATACACACCGTCAATATATACCTGAAAGCCTGTCTGTCAGCACCTTTTTCAGTCTGCATTGCGCTCAGGATCTGCGCCACAGCCAGCACAAGTGTACCTTTTGCCAACTCCGATGGCTGGAACTGTATGCCCATGACCGTCACCCATCTGTGCGCTCCATTGGTCATTTGGCCAACTATGTACACACTTATGAGTGCCACAAATGAAACGCCAAGCATAAGCGGCAAGGCTATTCTGAAATATTTGCACTTTATATTAAGCGTAACAACCATGAAAAAAATTCCCATCAGCAGTATGCTTATGTGCTTCAGAACTGGTGCTATGTAGTTTCCCCCCTTGTATGTCAGCTGCGAAGAGGCCGAATAAACCTCAACCACGCTGATGATACAAAGGAAAAAGAAAACCATCCATATCACCTTATCGCCTTTGAAAATATTTCCAAAAGTCTTGTTCATAGTTGATTCTTTTTCTTGTTTCAAATTTTATCCTTTCGGACTAAAGCGCTCTTACAAGAGCCTTGAACTGTTCGCCACGATCCTCCATATTCTTAAACAGATCGAAGCTGGCACAACAAGGACTCAACAGTACAGTATCACCGGACTGCGCCAGTTCGCGACAAGCCTTCACACAATCTACCATATTGTTCGTGTCGCACACCGGAAGTCCGAGTCGGTCAAAGAAATTATGCAGCTTAGTATTGTCTGCTCCGAGATAAACCAAAGCTCTGCACTTCTTCGTCACCATATCCTTTATCTCATTATAGTCGTTGCCTTTATCCTTTCCGCCAATGATAAGAACTGTCGGAGAGGTCATACTTTCAAGCGCATACCAGCATGCATCCACATTAGTCGCCTTAGAATCGTTGATATATTGCACGCCATCAACTACAGCAACCTTCTCAAGTCGGTGTTCCACTCCAGGAAAATCACTCAAACATTTACGCAGCGTTTCGCTATCTATTCCCGCAGCCACCGCAGCTATACCGGCAGCAAGCGAATTATACATATTATGTTTACCTCTGAGTGAAAGTTCCTCCTGCGGCATTTCAAAATATCCGGGAGTATTTATCTCATACATTCCATTGTCGAGGAATGCGGCACATGCTTCATTCTTTGTCTCAGAGAAAGCGTATCTTGCAGCCCTGACGGCATATTTCGGAAGTTCCTTTGTCACCACCGGATCATCATTCCAATAGATGAAACAGTCTTCATCCGTCTGATTCTGCAGTATGCGCATTTTTGCATCAATATAGTTCTGCATACAGTTGTCATAACGGTCGAGGTGGTCCGGCGTTATATTCAGTAATATAGCGATATTGGCCCGGAAGTCATACATATCGTCAAGCTGGAACGAACTAAGCTCTATTACATAGCAGTCATGTGGATCCTCGGCCACCTGAAGAGCAAGCGAATTTCCGATATTTCCTGCCAGTCCTACATCCAGTCCGGCTGTTTTGAAGATGTGATAGATAAGAGAAGTTGTCGTGGTCTTACCATTGCTGCCTGTTATGCATACCATTTTCGACGATGTGTAACGTCCGGCAAACTCAATTTCACTTATTATCCCTATGCCTTTTTCCATGACTTTTATTATAATGGGAGCCTCCTTGGGTATACCGGGACTCTTGATTATCTCATCAGCATTCAGAATTTTCTCCTCCGTATGCTGTTTCTCCTCCCATTCTATGCCATGATCGTCAAGCACTTTCTTATACTTGTCCTTTATGGCAGACATGTCACTTACAAACACGTCGAAACCTTCCTTTTTAGCCAAAATGGCTGCACCGGCACCACTTTCACCGGCTCCAAGAACTACAATTCTTTTCATATTATGATGGTTGATACGTCAACCGCGTTTTTATCTTATTTTCAGTGTAATTATAGTCATTGCCGCAAGGATTATCGTGATAATCCAGAAACGTATGGTAATTTTAGATTCGTGAATTGCTCCTTTCGGCTTTTTCACGAGATATTTACATTCCGGATCGAGCATTTCCTGTTGTGTGCGGAAGTTGTCGTGGATAGGCGTACGCTTGAAAATACGCTGTTTCACGCCGCGCCGCTTTCCGAGTTTGTAATAATAAACCTGAAGTATGACGCTCAGACTCTCTACAAAGAATATGCCACATAGTATCGGCAGCATAAGTTCCTTGTGAATGATAATGGCCGAAACGGCGATAATTCCACCAATGGTAAGCGAGCCTGTGTCACCCATAAACACCTGGGCCGGATACGCATTGTACCAAAGAAATCCGATAAGAGCACCCACAAAAGCACACATAAACACCACAAGTTCCTGCGAACCCGGGATATACATTATATTAAGATAGTTGGCAAACTCCATGTGACTGCTCACATAAGCGAGTATGCCTATGGTCACACCGATGATGGCCGAGTTTCCCGCACACATACCGTCCATACCATCATTAAGGTTGGCACCGTTGGACACGGCTGTAACAACAAGAATTGTCATGATAACAAAGAGTATCCAACCTGCTGCAGTCTTGTATTTTCCACAGAAGCCCATGATGTGCGAGTAGTCAAGATTATGGCCTTTGACAAACGGAATGGTGGTTTTCAAAGACTTACGAGCTTCCGTACGATGTTTGACAACAATTTCCTCACCCTGTTGTTTTACGGCAAGATTCTCGTTCATCTTCACATCCGGCGACATCCACAACACAAGACCGACAATCAATCCTATGCTGACCTGACCTACAATCTTATATCTTCCCTTCAGGCCTTCCTTATTGCGACGGAATATTTTGATGTAATCGTCCAGTCCACCGAGTATTCCAAGCCACACGGTCGTCACAATCATAAGTATAAGATAAATATTGCGCAGACGACCGAGCAGCAGCACAGGAACAAGAATGGCAACAATTATGATGACACCTCCCATAGACGGCACACCTATTTTCTTGACTCCGAACGGATCGATATCGGCGGCACGCTGTGTCTCAGTAATCTGTTTTGAACGCAGATATTTTATGAATCTCTCACCGAACCATGCTGATATAACGAGCGAGAGCATCAGTGCCAGAAGAGATCTGAATGATATATATCCCCAAAGATGGGCCCCGGAAATACCATACTCTTCCAGAAATCTGAACAAATAATATAACATTGGCTTTTCGTTTTATTGTTTTTACGCTATTACTTTGATCATCTCTGTATTCACCTCATGATCTTTCAGGCCTCATGGCCTGTTATACCGATGAATTCTCTCACTACCTCGTGGTCGTCGAAATGATGCTTCACACCTTTTATTTCCTGATAGTCCTCATGTCCTTTACCAGCAATAAGCACCACATCACCCTTGTTTGCCATCATACACGCCGTGCGTATGGCCTCCCTACGGTCAGCGATACTTATGACTTTCTTCATCTGCTGGGCATTCAGTCCGGCAAGCATATCATTGATGATATCCTGCGGTTCTTCGAAGCGCGGATTGTCACTCGTTATTATCACTCTGTCACTCTGTGCCACAGCCTCCTGTGCCATGAGCGGGCGTTTGCCCTTATCACGGTTGCCTCCGGCACCACACACAGTTATGACATTGCCACGTCCATTGAGCACCTCATGTATGGCGTTGAGCACATTCTTCAGTGCGTCTGGTGTATGGGCATAGTCCACAATGGCCGTAAATCCTTCCGGTGAGCGTATAGGTTCAAGTCGTCCGTTCACGCTGTGCAGTGTACTGAGTACCAGCAGGATGTCTTCCGGCTTCTGACCGAGCATCACCGCTGCACCATAAACGGCAAGCAGATTACAGAGATTGAATTTTCCTATGAATTGCACGCCTACCTCGCGACCGTCAATCTCAAGATACATACCTTCGAAATGACACTCCAACAAACGTCCTTTAAAATCGGCCATAGTGCGTGTGGAATAGGTTTTCACCACAGCTTTGGTATTCTGCACCATCACCATTCCGTTCTTATCGTCGGCATTGGTAATGGCAAAAGCCGTCTTGGGCAGTTCATCGAAAAATGCTTTCTTCGCATCACGGTAGTTCTCAAAAGTCTTGTGATAATCCAAATGATCGCGTGTGAGGTTCGTAAACAGTCCGCCGGCAAAGTGCAGTCCACCAATACGTTTCTGTGCAATGGCGTGCGAGCTGCACTCCATGAACGCATACTCACATCCGGCATCCACCATGCGTGCTAACAGGGAGTTGAGTTCTATAGGGTCGGGCGTAGTGTGATCAGCTGGTATCTTCTCGTCAATAATATAGTTGCACACAGTGGAAAGCAGTCCGCATTTGTGTCCCAACTTTGTGAACATATTATATAATAAGGTAGCAATGGTTGTTTTACCGTTCGTACCGGTCACACCAACAAGTTTAAGTTTCTTCGAAGGCTCACCGTAGAACATTGTTGCTACCTTGCCGACAGCGTCTTCCGTAGATTCCACCTGCACATAGGTTACACCTTCTGCAGGTTCAGCAGGCATATCCTCACACAACACCGCCACGGCTCCAGATTCAACAGCGTTGGCTATGAAGCGGTGACCATCTACCTGTGTTCCTTTCATTGCCACAAAAAGATGGCCTTTCTCTATAAGCCGCGAATTGATGTTCACACCTGTGACATCAACTCCGTCGTCGCCCTTTATGGCTACGGGCTTTATGTTTTTAATAAGTTTTCTCAGTTCCATATATTGTCGTTTTTATCAATTCCAACGTTATTTTCCTAACCCAGCACAAGCTGGCATACCATACCTTTGCGTGTAGTACGTCCGGCAGGAATACTCTGTTCCACCACCTTTCCTCGGCCCTTCAATCTCACTTTCAGCCCTCGGCTTTCGAGTATATACACCGCATCACGTGCTCCCATACCCGTCACATCGGGCATATCGGGCAGATTACCCACTTTCTCTCGTGTGAGACTTACATTATTGCCGTCTTTCTCCGCCTTACCCCATATAGGATTGCCATCTGCATAAGAACCACTCCAGTCGGCACGTGGTTTGAAGCCAAGATACTTGAGCACATAATCAGCGGCGAGGATATTACCGTTTTTCACATCTGGTACAAGCACCGAAGTAGAATCACGTGCGTCACGTACATCGAGTTTGATGTCCTGCGCCATTATTCCTTCGGCTATGTTGTGGAATACCAGACCGCTCATACCACCTCCTGAAGCCGGCAGTCCTGACTTCTGTATACAGACAATACAGCTGTAGCGCGGCTTGTCGGCCGGGAAGTATCCGGCAAAACTGAGCAGATAGTTCACTGTGCCACTCTTATATCCGGCCGCACCCTGCGAAATCTGTGCAGTTCCTGTCTTTCCGGCCACCTTGAATGACTTCGATCCGGCCTTCTTTCCTAGTCCCTGACTCACCACCTTTTCCAATATAGTCTGTATCTTTCCGAGCGTTGAAGGCTTGCAAATGCTCTCTCTCATCACCTGCGGAGGATATTCGGCAATCACCTCTCCATCCTTCACCACCTTCTTCACAAAGCGCGGCCTCATCATACGTCCACCGTTGGCTATGGCATTATAGAATGTAAGAGTCGATATTGGCGGTATCTGTGTCTCGTAACCGATACTCATCCACGGTAGCGACGTCTTACTCCAGTTGACATACTGGCGGCCTTCCTTCTTCGGCATTCTTATACGCGCCGGTGACGATCCGGCAAGCGGAATCTTCAGGTCGTCGGCAAGTCCAAGACGGTGGATACCTTCAACGAATTTCTCCGGATGATCCTTATAATGGTCGTCGATAATACGGCTCACCCCTATATTCGAGCTCACCATAAGCGTCTGCGGCAGTGTCAGCATGCCATAGCCGCCGCGGCGCCAGTTATGATCGCGCATCTCGCGGCCATACATGGGCCACACACCTCCGGCCGTCTCCACACGCGCGGTGGTATCCACCACTCCGTCGTCTAGTGCCACCATAATGGAAGCAGTCTTGAACACCGAACCCGGTTCGAGCAAGTCGCTCACAGCATGGTTTTTTCTCTCGCGGTATTCGCCGTCGCCACACTTCTCCATATTCACAATAGCCTTCACATCTCCGGTAGCCACTTCCATGACAATGGCCACACCCACGTTGCCGTTTATCGCCTTCAACTCGTCTATCACAGACCGCTCAGCCAAATCCTGCATAGTCACGTCTATTGTCGTAACAATATCCGCACCGTCAACAGGCGGAGTATCCATAATGCTCAGGAACTTGTTGAGCACCTTGCGACGATGTGTTATTCCATCCTCACCACGCAGCACTGAGTCGTAGGCCAACTCCAGTCCATAACGCGCCGAGTCCTTTGCACCGTACAGTTCACCGAGTGTACGTCCAGCCAGCGAACCATATGCACGCTTACGGGCATTGAATTCCTCGCAGTGGAATCCACTCCTGTACTTCTGTCTCATATTAAACACAGGAAGCGATTTCACTTCCACATAAGTGTTATAATTAATACGCTTTGGCCATATCGCCCAATGACGGCTCTGCTTCTCACGTCCTTCCTCAAGATGTTTTCTGAACTCCGACGCCTTCTTCTCCGGGAATATGGCGTTCAGCCCTGTAGTGATTGAATCGAGCTTTGCCTCCCAAAGTGAATCATTGCCGGCTTCGCGCAGAGCTTTAAAGTCCATGAAAACCTTATACTCAGGCAGCGACGAGGCCATAAGCAGTCCGTCGCAACTGAGAATATTGCCGCGCGTTGGCTTCACAGTCACACTGTCGGCCTTCACTCTGTCGGCCACATCAAGCCAGAAGTCGCGGCGGGCAGTCATAATGTACATGGCCCTAGCCACCACCGACACGGCCACCAACATGAGCACAATGGCTATGAAACTGTAACGGGGTGTTATTTTCTTTGAATCGAACTTACTCATTCTGTGGAACGTTTATTATGTATGGAGGTTGTTTTGAAATATGCAACGTGCTGTCCTTACTCAGTCTGAGCTGTTCCAGCACACGGCTCTCGCGGCTCATCTCCGTGAGCATACTTGTGCTCGACAGAGCTTTATACTTTGCGTCCTTCAGTTCTTTGGTCAGATTATCTATCTGAATGAGATACTGTTGGCAGCTGTATCTGTTGGATATATATATCACAACAAAAAGCGTAATGAGCAGGAACACCCATATCTGTCGTCTTATCGGCTCCGTGTTGAGGATATCACCACCGAGTATTTTTCCCAAAGTAAAACTGCGTGAGAGCGGCTCCTCGCCTTCGTTGGCATGTTCTCTTATGACATCGGCCAGCGACTCCGGCTTCACATCTTCCTCCGGCGCGGCATCAGCAGCGACTGATTCTGACGTTTCCAGTTCCGTCTTACGGTCCTTCATGTTCATGATGACCTCCACGGGATCTATATCTTTCTTTTTCTCTTCTTCGTTCATATCTTCTCTGCTACTCTCAGTTTTGCGCTACGACTGCGCGGATTGATAGCCTGTTCCTCGTCAGTAGGCACAATCAGACGACCATCCACCGGGCGGAACGGCGTAAGTCTCCGACCGAAGAAATCCTGCTCCACACGTCCTTCTGCATTGCCGGATTTTATCATATTCTTCACAATACGGTCTTCTATCGAGTGATAAGTTATGACCGACAGACGACCTCCCGGGCGCAACAGACGAGCTGCAGCGGAAAGCATTTCGCGCAGAGCGTCCATTTCATGATTCACTTCTATGCGGAGCGCCTGGAACAGGCGGGCCATGTCTTTCTTTTCGCGACCGCGACCCACATAAGGCTCTGCCGTCTTCAGCAGGTCACCCGTAGTAATCAGCGGAGCATTCGAACGGGCCTTGACTATGGCAGCCGCGATACGTCTCGACTGACGAAGTTCACCGTACATGTATATCACATCAGCCAAACGAGCCTCATCGTAATTGTTTAGTATGTCAGCAGCAGTCTTTCCCGAGCGCTTGTTCATGCGCATATCGAGCGGAGCCTCAAACCTGAAAGAGAATCCACGACTCTCGTCATCAAGATGATGCGACGACACCCCAAGGTCTGCCAGCAGACCGTCTATCTGCTCGACACCATAATAGCGCATCCAGTTCTCAAGATAGCGAAAATTGCTACGCACGAAGGTGAACTTTTTTCCGGCATCCACAATATTGCGTTCTGCATCGGCGTCTTGATCAAAACTGAACAGGCGGCCGTTGTCATCAAGACGCGAGAGAATTTCCCTCGAATGCCCACCACCACCGAACGTTACATCCACATACACTCCTCCTGGGCGTATGGCGAGTCCGTCAACGCTCTCCTTCAGCAGCACCGGCACGTGATATGTGCCCGCCACCACCGGCATGGCGTTCTCATCTGTTATCTGTCGTATTGTTTTCATCTGTACCAATTGTTCCGCCGTACATAAGTGTCTCAAGTGCAGCACCGAACTCGGCGCTGTCCATAAACGGCGTCTGAAGTGCTTCGCTGCTCCATATCTCGATGGTGTCGCCCATACCGATGAATCTCACCGACTGACTTATTCCGGCCATCGCAAGATAGCGGCGCGGCAGAAGTATGCGACCACTGGCATCTATCGTCAGGACTTCTGCATCGGACACAAACTGGCGGAATATCTGCTGATGAGCTGCATTCCAGCGGTTTAGCCGCGAGCGAAGCACATCCATCTGCTCATTCCATACCGATGCCGGATAAAGCACAAGGCACGACTGAAAAACATCCTTGCGCAGCACAAGACCTTCCTCGCCTGCAGGCTGCAGTTCTTTACGAAAAACTGCAGGCAGGAAAACCCGGCCTTTGGCGTCGGTTCTGGCTTCTATGTTACCGATAAATCGCACTTTCACCTAATTAAACGTAATCTGGCTTCAAAGATACACAAAATCCACCACATTCACCCACTATTCTCCACGAAAATTTAAATATTTTTTTACAATCTACCCATAGCACCACCACATCATCTTCGACACATCTCCGACGAGCTTAAGAAAAGCGATTTTATAATTAAAATATATCAACTATAAAAATGCTTTTGTTAAATAACCACACCACAAAGACATCCTTACACCCGGCGCACTTTTCAGCAGCAAAATCACCATCAAACAGCCTCATACACACAAACACATGAACACCTGCTACTTGCACAACAACACACAGCAACCCAACATAAACATACACCACAGAAAAGACGTTATTATTTCATGAAAAGCCCCACAAAAAAAATACAACAGGTCCTCCGATGAAAAGACATCACCTTCAAACCTTAACAAAGAAATACGCCTTATGCAAAACACCGATGAAATGGACAAAAAAAACAACGCACTGTAACAAAAATCCAAGACGACTTACCATCATGCCATAAAATATTTTTTCATTTACAAATTAACTTAAAATTGTTAACAAAACGAGACAGAAAACTTCAACCGTATAAACCATAACACAACGCCACGACACACCTGCATAATGCCGAAAACACACTTTTCAAAATGATGGCATAATACATGCGATATTTTACATTGTCATGTCAAAAACGCTAACAAATGAACTTTTTTACATAAAAATATGAATATATTAAAAAACTTATGATAACTTTGCACCACATTAATGTTAAATACACGAATGCTCGAAACAACAGAGAGAACCATAGACCTTGACAAAATCATCCACGAGAAGATGGGTGCTAAAGCCAAATATGTGCCGGCGATTGCTGTGAGATGGCTGAAGCACATCATACACCAGGACGAGGTGAACAGGTTTTTATGGGAGAGCCGCGATAAAAAAGGCACAGAATGGCTTGAGGAATGCACCAGATACCTCGACATGACGCTTGAGATAGAAGGATTGGAGAATCTTCCCGACAAAAATGACGGCCGGCTCTACACTTTTGTATCAAACCACCCGCTCGGAGGAGTCGACGGTGTTGCGCTCGGAGCAATCATAGGCCGCCACTACGACGGACGCTTCAGATATCTGGTGAACGACCTGCTGATGAATCTTCCGGGTCTGGCACCACTCTGCATTCCAATCAACAAGACAGGAAAGCAAAGCCGAAGTTTCCCGGAAATGGTGGAAGCAGGATTTTCCGGCGACAATCATATTCTGATGTTTCCTGCAGGTATATGCTCACGAAAGATTGACGGACAGATACACGATCTGCCGTGGAAAAAGACATTCATAACAAAAAGCGTGGAGACACACCGCGACATTGTGCCGATACACTTCGGCGGACACAACTCCGACTTTTTCTATGGTCTGGCCAACATATGCAAGGCACTGAACATAAAATTCAACATCGCAATGCTATTTCTTGTCGATGAAATGTACAAAAACGTGCACAAGAAATTCCGCGTGGCAATAGGAAAGCCGATACCGTGGCAGACCTTCGACAAATCGAAAACAGCGATGGAATGGGCAAAATACGTACAGGACGAGGTTTACAAACTATAACATCCGGCCTCGGACTACGCAATTACCCGAACTGAAATATCCATATCATAAACTAACAAAAATGGAAGAAGCAATAATCCAACCGATCAGCAAAGAACTCATCAAAAGCGAGCTCACACCTGAGAGACAGCTGCGCATGACAAACAAAAGTCACAACGAAATATATGTCGTCACAGCAAACAACTCGCCGAACGTGATGAAGGAAATCGGACGACTGCGCGAAATAGCATTCCGCGAAGCAGGAGGCGGAACGGGAAAATCAATGGATATAGACGAATTCGACGTGGGCGAAAACTGCTACAAACAGCTCATCGTATTGAATCCTGAAGCAGAAGAGATAATCGGAGGCTACCGCTATATGCTCGGAACAGACTGGAAACTCAACGACAACGGACAGCCCAAGCTCGCCACCAGCCACATGTTCCACTTCTCCGACAGGTTCATCAACGACTACATGCCATACACTGTGGAACTGGGACGCTCGTTCGTCTCTCCTGAGTATCAGAGTTCGAAGATGGGCTCAAAAAGTCTTTTCGCTCTCGACAACCTTTGGGACGGTCTCGGTGCTCTGACAGTTATTCGCCCGAACATAAAATATTTCTTCGGCAAGATGACCATGTATCCGTCGTACATCAGACGCGGAAGAGACATGATTCTCTATTTCCTGAAAAAGCATTTCGACGACAAAGAGAACCTCATCATACCGATGAAACCGCTGAAAATCGAAACTGACGAGAACGAATTGAGAGAACTTTTCTGCGAAGACGACTTCAAAAAAGACTACAGAATACTCAACCGCGAAATACGCAAGCTGGGCTATAACATCCCGCCACTGGTAAACGCATACATGGGACTCAGCCCGACAATGAAACTCTTCGGCACAGCCATCAACTACGGATTCGGCGATGTAGAGGAAACCGGTATTCTTATAACCGTGGACGAAATTCTCGAAGAGAAACGCATACGCCACATCGACTCCTTTATAAAGGAACATCCGGAAGCGCTGAAGATAACAAGCGGAGCCAACACCGTGATATACAAGGAAAAGGAATAACGTGACAGCCACTTCCGTCACATCAAGATGCGGACACCCGTCACACATCACACCATACATTCCTAACCTTACCTAACGTCACAAACATTGTATTGCAGCACGCGAAAACACAGACAGGCCGACCGCTGCAGTATGCTGAACATACAGGAAACGGGTGCGTGCACTCCACGCACCCGTTGACAAACCCAATACAGAACACGAAACCGGCACACTACCAGCCGGCTTCTGCTTTTTACAATCACACCGAAGCTGAAATTTTTTAACAACCTAATTTATCAACTTAACAGTAAAAACAATTTTTTATGAACGTCAAAACGCTTGTATCTGCTTTTGCTGTAGCTGCAATGATGTTATCCGGCAGCATGACTACAAAAGCACAGACTCCGAGACCGGAGTATCCGCGTCCGCAATTCGAACGCAGCGAATGGGTCAACCTCAACGGAACATGGACCTACTCATTCGACTTCGGCCGCACAGGAAGAGACAAAGGATGGCAGAACACCGCCGCATTCGACGGCAAGATCACCGTACCATTCTGTCCGGAAAGTTCGCTCTCAGGAGTGAAATACACCGATTTCATCAATACCATCTGGTATCAGCGCAAGATCAACATCCCAGCAGGATGGGAAGGAAAGAAGATATTGCTCAACTTCGGAGCAGTGGACTATGAATCACACATCTTCATCGACGGTAAACTCGTACGCCGCCACTTCGGCACAGGTTCTTCGTTCTCATGCGACATCACAAAATTCGTGAAGGCCGGCCAGCAGCACAACCTCGTAGTGCTCGTGAACGACAACCTGCGTGACCGCAAGCAGCCGGGAGGCAAGCAGAGCTTCGGTTTCTTCTCTGCAGGATGCAACTACACACGTGTGACAGGTATCTGGCAGACAGTATGGATGGAAGCTGTAGCAAAAGAAGGTCTGAAATCTGTGTTCGCTACTCCGGACATCGACCAGAAGCAGCTCGTCATTTATCCGCAGTTCTATCAGGAGAGCAACACAAACAAACTGGTTGTGACAATATACGACGGCAAGAAGGCTGTAGCTTCAAAGACAGTCAACTGCACAAACAACTCCGTTATCGTGCTGCCTGTAAAGAACATGAAGCTGTGGAGTCCTGAGTCTCCGTTCCTCTACGACGTTACTTACAAAGTAGTGAAGGACGGCAAGACCATAGACGAAGTGAAGTCTTACGCCGGTATGCGCAAGGTGCACATCGCAAACGGATATTTCTATCTGAACAACAAACCATACTTCCAGCGCCTCGTGCTCGACCAGGGATATTATCCTGACGGCATCTGGACAGCACCTACCGACGAGGCTCTCAAAAGAGACATCGAACTCGGAAAAGAAGCCGGTTTCAACGGTGCACGTCTGCATCAGAAGAGCTTCGAGGAGCGCTATTATTACTGGGCTGACAAGCTGGGTTACCTCACATGGGGCGAGTCTGCAAGCTGGGGTATCGACGTAAACAACGAGCTGGCAGCACGCAACTTCATCTCTGAGTGGACAGAACTCGTGGAGCGCGACCGCAACCACCCGTCACTCGTTACATGGACTCCGCTCAACGAGACATGGGATGCCAACAACTCAGGCGTTTACACACGTTTTGTAGAAGACGTATACAACATCACAAAGGCTATGGACAGCACACGTCCGGTGAACGATGCCAGCGGTGACTGCCACGTGAAAACAGACATCTGGAGTGTTCACAACTACGAACGTGATCCGGAAAGACTCAAACAGGCCTTCACATTCGAGAACGGCAAGGAGCCTTACCGCAACACAATGGATCGCAAGGACTGGCTCGCATGCTACGACGGACAGCCTTATATGGTCGATGAATTCGGCGGTCTTGCATGGATACGCGAATCTGAGCGCAAGGGCAACTCTTGGGGCTACGGTTCTGAAATCAAGTCTATGGAAGAATTCTACAAGATTCTCCAGGCTGAGGTTGACGCTCTGAAGGACAGCAAGCACGTGGTTGGCTTCTGCTATACACAGCTCACCGACGTTGAGCAGGAGCAGAACGGTATCTACTACTACGACCGTACTCCGAAGTTCGACATGAAACGCATCAAGGAGATCTTCGAAAGAATACCTTCTATTATCGAGAATCCGCAGGATCTGAGCTATTAATAATAGCCATACAATACAAGAAAACCGGAGACGCTTTCTGCGCTCCGGTTTTTTATTTTCCGTTGCTTTCAGATGCCCGTTATTCTCTGTCACAAGGTCAGTTTCCTGTTCTGCATAAATTCTACTGTAATTACCTGCAATAAACAACAGTGGCATCAAGCCCGTACCGGTATTATTGCTTTATGTTGAAAAAGAATAAATCGGGCCAGTTACAGATTTTAAGTATGCTGCGGTTTCTCCGTCCGAGTTTTCTGTTCTACCCACAAAAATAAGCGAGAATTTGCGGACAGACTCACCATCGGACGCAAATACACGAAATATGAGAAGATAATGCAAGTAACTGAATAGCAAAGACTTATGTCTGACGCACATTTATTCATCCTGCGATAAGCACTGTTTCAGCATGCGATCTGGTCCATATCAGGGGCTGAAATGAACCAGATCACACCCTAAAATAGACTGAATCAGACCATGAAATGGGCATTATCAGAACGCATAATGAATTATCCGGTACTCCACAACAGGGTATGACACAAGTCTGTACGAAGCGAACCGGCCTTCGTTATATAGCATTTAACCTTTCTTCACATCTCTTTTGCGATTTAATTTTGTCAAAAAAAAGTCAAGAAAATCTGTAAGTCCGTCCCTCGAGTTTTCTCTAAAAAGGCCCATCTTACGCATAAGAAGACACACGGAAAACATGCGTTATTCTTGCGGTAAGAATTTATCGATAGTGACAACGTGAATTTATTGCTATGCGAACACAAGTGCAACCTATATCCCAACCTCTACGCATTGTCCGGAATTTTTCCTTCTTTCCGCAATACTTCATAAATAAAACCAATCTCCACAGGATTTCCGTCAACCCACGATTCCGGCACTTTTCCGCCATTTCATCGATGCTTTTATTATTCAGAACAAAGGTTCCTAACAAACCATAAAAGCCCCATAAAACCGTAAAAAGTGCCATTCCATCGCGTTCATTCCTTCCTACGACAAAAGAGCAAAGGCCTTTCCGTCGCACACAGCGGATTTTTCCTGTGTGCGGCAAACTGCCGGCATACGTTTCAGACAATAGGAAGCGAAGTGCCGTTTATCTTCTGATAGATGTCAAGTGCGAATATATCTGTCATTCCACTCACGAAATCTATCACGGCCATGATGCGTGTCTCCAGGTCGTCACTGTTTATATCATACTGGCTGCTGAACCGTTTGCGCAGCTGACCCGAATGGAATTTCTCCGGACTGAGGGCAGCCTCCATCAGCGTTTCCATCAGTGTCTCAATGATTTTATAACCGCTCAGCTCCACATCGAGCACCGGTTTGCTGTTGTATATTTTCTCGCAGCTCAGCTTTGCACAGGCTTTATAAGCATCGCGCACAAGCGGGTCGATGTTGTCGATAAGACTTCCTTCGAGCGTGCCCGACATTATCTCGTCCTCATGCTCTACAAAAGCGCGTGTGCATTCCGCCACGAGTTTGCCTATCACCCGCGCCCTCATATACACCACCTTTTCGTTGTCGTCGGTCACATCTTCATCCACTATGCGTTGGAGAAGATATTTCCGGGTCTCCTCATCAAAGAATCCGAGCAGCAGACGCTCCGTCTCATCGTATGTGAGAATCTTCAGTTTGTGGGCGTCTTCGATGTCCATTATCTCATAGCAGATGTCGTCCGCCGCCTCTACAAGATAAACCAGCGGATGGCGTGCGTATCTTATCGGTTCGCCGGGTGCCGACTTGCGGATTATGCCCAATTCATCGGCGATTTTACAGTAAGCGTCGGCCTCCGTACAGAAGAAGCCGTACTTGCCGTGAGAACCGGCACAACTGCTCGAGAATGGATATTTCACCACACTTGCAAGAAGCGTGTATGTCATGACGAAACCGCCTATACGGCGTCCGCGGAAACGGTGGGTAAGCAGGCGGAACACATTGGCATTACCCTCGAAACGTATGATATCATTCCACATTCCCGGATTCACGAGATCCTTCACCCGTTGTCCCGCGCCATCAGTAAAGAATGCCTGGATGGCTTTCTCGCCGCTGTGTCCGAACGGAGGATTGCCCATGTCGTGTGCAAGACAGGCGGTGCTGACTATGGTTCCGATCTCCTCAAACAGTGTTTCGCCAAGTGTCGGGTCGCGTTTTATTATCTCATGCGCCACGTCATTGCCCAGCGACATGCCCACACTCGCCACTTCAAGGCTGTGGGTAAGCCGGTTGTGCACAAAGATACTGCCCGGAAGCGGGAACACCTGCGTCTTGTTCTGCATGCGGCGGAACGGTGCCGAGAATATCAACCGGTCGTAGTCGCGCTTGAACTCCGATCTGTCGTCATGACGCTGAGCGTGCCTCTCTTCCTGTCCGAAACGCTTGTTGGAAATCAGTTTGTGCCAATCCATTCTCATATATTCAGTCTTTGATGTCATTACGACACAAAATTAGACTAATTTATTCCCATTTCCAAAAATATCATTGCTTTTTTGTCCTGCTCCCGCCCCACGCCAGCCGTCTTGTGATAAAATGTCCTGCAAACTGCCGTTCCGGTTGTCCGTAAGTATTATTTAATGCTAAAATTTAAGTTATGTGAATATTATTAGTTATTTTTGCAAACTAAAACAATAACGGCGATGATTAAAATCAAAGTAGTAAACAAAGGCAATCAACAGTTACCAGAATACGCAACACCGCTCAGTGCCGGCATGGACCTGCGGGCAAACATAGGTGAGGACATCGTGCTCAGACCGATGGAACGCCGCATTGTGCCCACCGGACTCTACATAGCACTGCCTGCCGGATACGAGGCACAGGTGAGACCGCGCAGCGGACTCGCACTCAAACACGGCATAACCGTGCTGAACAGTCCCGGAACAATCGACGCCGACTACCGCGGCGAGATAGGTGTGCTGCTGATAAACCTGTCCGACAAGGATTTTGTCATCACCGACGGAGAACGCATTGCACAGATGGTGATAGCACGCCACGAACAGGGCGAATTCGAAATAGTGGACGAGCTGGACACCACAGAGCGCGGTGAAGGCGGATACGGACACACAGGAGTCAAGTAAGAACAATGTCTAAATCATCGATAAACAAACTGCCGCTCGTCATCATATCGGCGATATTGCTCGGTGCGATATTGCCTATGACGGTTCATGGCAGCAATGAAAACAATACACCGACGGCTTCCGGCGACAGTCTTTCCTACAACGACAGGCGCCGGTATGACTATTTCTTCATCGAAGCCATCCGCAAACAGAATGCTGGCGAGTACGACGCGGCATTCGAACTGCTGAACCATTGTCTGGAGATAAAGCCCGACGCAGCCGAGGCCTATTACGCCAGAGCGTCATATTTCTCCGAGATGCAGATGGACTCGCTGGCTTTGCGCGACATAGAGAAAGCCGCTTCGCTCAATCCGGAGAATGACACCTATCAGGAACGGGTGGCACAATACTACATCGGCTCCGGCAACTACGACAAGGCCATAACGGCATACGAAAACCTGTTTGAGCACCACAAGGACCGCAGCGACGTGCTCAACGTTCTTGTGCAGCTGTATAATCAGAAAAAGGACTATAAAAACATGCTCGACGCCCTTACCCGTATCGAGCAGATAGAAGGAAGCAGCGACGAGCTGACTCTTGCCAAAATGAACGTCTACGAGATGAAAGGCGACAAGAAAATGGCGGAAAAGATGCTCAAGTCACTCACCGAAACCCACCCCAACGATGCCATCTACAAAGTGATGTACGGCAACTGGCTGCTGCAGAAAGGCAAGGAAAAGGAAGCCTACGATATGCTCACCGCCGCACTGAAGGACGATCCGGACAACGAAGCGGCCCAGAGTTCGATGTACGACTACTACCGTTCGTCAGGCCAGGATTCGCTCGCGACAATAGTGCGCGACGGCATACTGCTCAACAAAAAGACATCTTCGAAGACCAAAATATCAATGCTCAACCAGCTGATAAAGGAAAGCGAGAAGAGCGGTGGCGACAGCATTGCCATACTCGAGATGTTCGACAAGGTGATAGCATCGGACAAGTCCGACGCCGACATCGCCACAATGAAAGCTGCATACATGGAACTCAAGAAGATGCCGGAGGACACCGTGAACAACGCTTTCAAATATGTACTGAGCGTGGCACCCGAAAACACCTACGCCACAAAGAAGCTCATAGAGTCTTATTGGAACAAGCAGAAATGGGACGACATCGTGAATCTGTGCACGCAGTCGGTGCTCTACAACCCTGAGGACATGACCCTGTACTACTTCATGGGACTCGCCTACTTCCAGAAAGACGACGATGACAAAGCCCTCGACGCCCTGAAAAGAGGTGTGGACGAGATAAACGACGAAAGCGATCCGGCCATAGTGTCAGACTTCTACGCCATCATGGGCGACATACTTTATAAGAAAGGCATGCCCGAAGAGGCTTTCGCTGCCTACGACAGCTGCCTGCAGTGGCAGGAAGACAACATTGCCTGCCTCAACAACTACGCTTACTATCTCAGCGAACTCAACCGCGATCTTGACAAAGCGGAGCAGATGAGCTACAAGACAGTGAACGCAGAACCGAGCAACGCCACATATCTTGACACCTATGCATGGATTCTTTTCCTGAAAGGACGCTACAGCGAGGCCAAGAGTTTCATAGATCAGGCGCTGGCAGCAGAAACAGACAGCACCATCAGTGCGGTTGTAATAGAACACGCCGGCGACATATACGCCATGAACGGCGATATGACCAAGGCTGTGGAATACTGGGAGAAAGCGCTCAGTATGGGCGGCGAGAAAGCAATACTGAAGAAAAAGATAAAGCAGAGAAAATACATAAAGAAGAAGTGAGCACGGCAAGCCGTACTTCCGGGCAGAAGATTCCGCTACAGCCCGGCGGCATGGTCACCACACACTGATGACTCTTCAACACGGTCTACAGACAACATACGGCCGGCAAGACATGTTCAGAGAAACAGCGTCGCTCCGCAAACCGCCGCACATTCTTCCACATACCACACAACAACAAACCATTCATGATATGAAATCATTCAGACTGATACTTCCGCTTCTGCTCCTGCTCGCATCGTGCGCAAGCAAGAAATCCATCGTGTCAGACAGCGGACAGAAGGACGCCTCCGTCAGCGCCGGCGGACAGCAGACTGCAGGAATAGAGAAACTCGCGTTCATGCAGAAAGTGGCCGACAGCCGTGTATATACCAAGAACATCGTGGGCAACATGACTTTCAGCATCCAGACAAAGGGCAACGACGTGTCCGTGCCGGGCTCGGTACACATGCGCGAGAACGAGATCATCAGACTGCAGATATTCATTCCGCTGCTCGGCAGCGAGATAGGCCGCATAGAATTCACACCCGACCAGGTGCTCATAATCGACCGTATGCACAAAGAATACATACAGGCCGGCTACGACCAGGTGGCGTTTCTCAAAAACAACGGCATCAACTTCTACACTCTGCAGGCCCTGTTCTGGAACCGTCTGTTCCTGCCGGGTGAGGAAAAAGTGAGCGAATCGGCCCTCCGCAAGTTCGAGGTGGACACCAATGCCGCCGGACAGACTCTGCCAATAACATTCACCAACGGCAACATGACCTTCACATGGAATGCCGGCAAGAGCGACGGACAGATAACCGAAGCCAACGTGGCCTACCGCAGCGCCACGCACGGAACATCGACACTCAACTGGAAATACGCCAACTTCAAGAGCGTGGGAGTGAAACTTTTCCCGTCGCTCCAGACATTCAAGTTCACCACCACGGCTACAAACAGACAGCAGGAAGCAACCGTGAGCATCAGGATGAGCGAAGTGAAGGACGACTCCAAATGGGACACGAAGACCACAATATCGTCAAAATACAAGAAGGTAAGCACCGACGAAATAATAAAAAAACTATTGAGCCTTTAAATGAAACGTATTTTCTCCATATTTCTCATTCTCGCGCTGGCCATGACACTGCCGGCACAGACCAAGCGCACCACTCAGACCAAGAAGACAACAACCACGGCCACAAAAAAGAAGACGACTTCAAAACGCACCACACAGAGCAAAAAGAAGACCTCGTCAACAAAAAAGACGGCCACATACAGCAACTCTTCCATAAAGGGTCTGCAGTCAAAGCGCTCGCAGCTGCAGAAGAACATCAAGCAGCAGGAGAAGGCTCTGCGCACCAACAAGGCTGATGTGCAGAAGCGTCTGCAGAATCTTCTGGTGATAAACAGCGAGATTGACAAACACGAGAAAAACATCCGGCAGATAGAAAGCGAGATAAAGACGCTCGACAACAACATAAAGATACTCAACGCGCAGCTCAAAACGCTCGAACGCCAGCTGAAGGAACGCAAGGCGAAATACATAAAGTCGATGAGATACATCACACGCCGGCACACCGTGCAGGACCGTCTCATGTTCATATTCTCTGCCGAGAGCTTCACACAGATGTACCGCCGCATGCGCTTCGTGCGCGAATATGCAGCATACCAGCGGGCACAGGGCGAGATGGTTAAGTCGAAACAGGAGCAGGTGCGTGAGAAACAGACACAGCTGCAACAGGTGAAGAACCAGAAAAACAGTCTTCTGAACAAAGGACAGAGAGAGCGCGAGTCACTCGAAGGACAGAAGGACGAGCAGCAGAAAATGGTGAAGACACTGCAGAAACAGCAGCGCACCATACAACAGCTCATCGACAAACAGCGCAAGGAAGACGCCGCGCTGAACGCTCAGATAGACCGCCTCATCGCCGAGGAAGTGGCCAAAGCCAAGGCACGCGCCGAAGCTGAAGCCAAGCGCAAGGCCGAGGAAGAGGCCAGAAAGAAACGCGCCGAAGAACTGGCACGCAGAAAAGCGGCTGCCGAAGCCGAGGCAAGAGAGAACGCCAAACGCATAGCCGAGGCACGCAAGCGTGAGGAGAAGATGAAGGAGGCGGCAAGGAAGGCTGCCGAACGCGACAACGAGCGTGCACGCGAGAAAGCTATGCAGAAAGCACGTGAGGCAACAGCCGAACGCGAAGCGGCCGAACGCAAGGCCGAGGCCGACGAGCGTCGCAACCGTGAGGAGATGGCACGCGAGAAGCGTCGCGCCACAACAAGCTCGACTGTGAGCAGCGCCGACCGCAAACTGAGCGGCAGTTTCGAAGCCAACCGCGGACGCCTGCCAATGCCTATCACCGGCACCTACCGCATTGTAAGCCACTTCGGACAGAACAACGTGGAGGGCCTCAAGGGCGTGACTATCGACAACAAGGGTATCAACATCCTTGGAAGTCCGGGCTGCAAGGCCCGCGCCATATTCAACGGCGAGGTGAGTGCGGTGTTCGGATTCGGCGGTTCGATGGTCGTAATGGTACGCCACGGAATCTACATCTCCGTATACTGCAACCTCAGCTCCGTAAGCGTGCACCGCGGACAGAGCGTATCTACAGGTCAGCAGCTCGGTACTGTGGCACGCGACAACATATTGCAATTCCAGCTGCGCCGCAATCTTGAGAAGTTGAATCCGGAGTCATGGCTCAGATAATGAGCCGAACCGGACTGCGGAAAAGAGTATTCCGGTTCTGACAACACATGCAACAGACCCGCATAAAACATATATACAGAAAATCCCCGCACCATCAGGCGCGGGGATTTTTTTGTTTATCCTTTTTCGTTTTTCATTTTTCCGTCATACAGTCTGCCCACCGAGATCGAGTCCGTCAAGCATCCGCACATACACGTCTATGGCATCAGCTATCTCGCTCAGGCATATATACTCGTCGGCCGAATGCGAACGCGCCGAGTCGCCCGGTCCTATCTTCAGTGAGTCGAACGGCATAAGCGCCTGGTCGCTGAGCGTAGGCGATCCGAAAGGCGTCATGCCCAACTCCACGCAACGGCGCACAAGAGGATGATCGTCGCTGATGCCCGATGAGTGAAGACGGAACGAACGTGCCTTCACTTCGCTCTTCAGGTGGCTGCGCACTATGTCGTACACTTCCTCATTGGTGTAAAGCTCGTTGGTGCGCACGTCCACTACCATCGTACAACGGTCGGGTACCACGTTGTGCTGTGTACCGGCGTTTATCACCGTCACGTTCATCTGCGTAGGTCCGAGAAAGCGGCTCACCTTCTCAAACTTATAGCTTCGCATCCAACACAGATCTTCCAAAGCCTCGTATATGGCGTTCACGCCTTCGCCGCGGGCTGCATGTCCGGACTTGCCACGGGCCGTAACGTCGAGTACCATCAGTCCTTTCTCTGCCACAGCGGGCTGCATGCGTGTGGGTTCGCCCACTATCGCTACGTCGATGTGTGGAAGTTGTGGCAGCACCATGGATATGCCCGATGCACCAGACACCTCTTCCTCGGCCGACGCCAGATACACCATATTATAACTTCTGCGCCGTCCCGACATTATGCGGAACACCTGCAGGAGTGCCACCAGTCCGCCTCCACAGTCATTACTACCCAACCCGTATAAGCGGTCGCCCTCTACCTGTGGTTCGTATGGGTCGCGCGTCCACGAGTCCACCGGCCTCACAGTGTCTATGTGAGCATTGAGCAATAGCGTTGGCCTGCGCTCATCGTAATTGCTGTCAGTCACCCACACATTGTTTCCTGCGCGCCGACACGTCATGCCCCACTCCTTTAGCGCACTCTCCATCACGTCGGCGGCCTTCTCTTCCGAACGACTCACCGACGGCACGGCTATCAGTTTTTTGAGCAATGCCACGGCATCGCCCGCATAATCTCTATTGTCCATAATGATGATAATATAATTGTGCAAGACGCAGAGTTTCCTTTCCCTTCTGCAGCCTCATCTGCATGTCATGTTGCAAAGATAGTGAAAGGTGAGCGCAATGATGAAGTGGAAAAACCGTGTTTTTCCACCTTTGACACTGCCGAGCCACATCCTATCTTATGCAAAGATAGCGAAAGACGGCTGCAACGACAAAAGAAAAATGACGTTTTTCAACTTTCGGAGTTGCCGAACCGCATTATATGGCATGAATACATGGCTTGCAGCTTATGCAGAATACACTCCACGTAATGCATAAAAATACAATATCGGCAGTAAAAAACTTTTACAACCGATTTCTTAAAAATAGGAACGGGAAGAACCGAATAATTATATAAAAAATCAATATCAATATGCTCACAACATTATCCGGCCCGGTATGGCCTGCGAAAAAGGCTTTATTGACTCTCAAAAAAGTACATTTCAGGCCGTGATAAAGTGCATTTCAGGCCACGAAACGGCCTGTTTCACACCACGATAAAGCCCATTCCGCAACACCGCAAAAGGTCCGCCGAACCGTAACTCAACACAATACACTATTTATCAGCCATTTACGCGCAGTATCTGAATATCGTCGACACGTCTCCGGAAACGTCTGCACTCATAGTAAGGCGATTCTCTGCGAGTTGATTCCTTGCGTTTATGCATAAACCTTGGTCCGCAAATGAATATTTATTCAGAAACATCCGACAGGAACGCATGTCCGACAACCGCTTTCAACACGCAGACACCATCAACTTACACACGTAACACAGCGAACACACCAAAGACCAGACTGCATAGAAATAAGCATGGCGAAATTTTGCATGTACCGCTTTTATAACTACCTTTGCACGACTTTATGTTCTGCGCTCCGCATAATGTGCAGTTACACAAAACGTGCCACGGCGACATACTACCGACACTGCATATCGGAATTTTTGCGCGGAACATCTGAAAGACCTGTCTTTTCAACACTACAAAAACAATAAACATCACATTCTGTGTAATATGAACAAATCAACAAGAAGTGTGCATGCAACACTCACAACAGTTTTATTCTCCACGCTCCCACTGTTCTCTTTCGCGCAGACAGAGAAAGCCTGCAACTTTCAGGGACACATCATTGGAGTGGAAAGCGACACATTGATTTCGCTGGGATACGATCTCAACACATCCGAAAGACTCTTCACCGACACCATTGCAATGAAAGATGGCGTATTCAAAACACGTATCGAGCAAAACGTTCCTATGACAATCGTATTGAGTCCGCTTATCTCACAGTCGGGAAAATCGGGCAAGGCAGCAATGGCTGCCGTATCTCTCGCTACCGAGAAAATCATTTTCCTACCCGGCGACAATATGACAGTAAACGGCGAGATAAACAGATTCTCCATAAGCGGAACACAGCTGTATGACCAGCTCAACGGCATTGCCGCACTGAAAGAGATAGAAAAAGAAAGAAGAGGATTGTTCGACGAGAGCAGCGCACTATACGCAAAAGGCAGAAAACCTACGCAGGAAGAGCTCGACGCAATACGAAAGAAGTTTGAAGACTGCGCCGGCAAGGAAGCTGGAATTATAATAGACTACATCAAGGCCAATCCCGGAAACATAGCCTCAGGATATCTTGCCACACGACTTCCACTGGAGAAAGGCGTCGAGGCTGTAGCACTTTTGGGAGACAACGTGAAACAGGGACATCTCAAAAGTATGATTCTCAGAATAGAGAAAGCCTATAACGACAGAAAGGCAAAGGAAATAGCAAAAACAAAAATGCAGAAAGGCATGCCGGCACCCGACTTCAAGCTCAAGAATCTGGAGGGCAAAGTGATGTCGCCAGCTGACTTCAAAGGCAAATATCTGCTTCTCGATTTCTGGGGAACATGGTGCGGATGGTGCATAAAGGGTATTCCCGACATGAAGAAATATTATGCCAAATACAGTTCTAAAATAGAATTCGTGGGTGTGGACTGCGGCGACACCGAAGCCAAATGGCGCCAGGGTGTCAAGGAGCACGGGCTGCCGTGGACAAACCTCTACGCCGATAAAGCCTCCACTATTACCAACGACTATGCCATCAGCGGATTCCCTACCAAAATACTGATAGATCCGGAAGGCAAACTCGTGGAGATATTCGTGGGTGAGTCGCCCGAACTCTACAATCGGCTGGACAGTCTTTTCGGCAAATGACATAACATCTGTACATAACACAACATACAGCCTGCACCCGACACGAAAACTGTACGGGGCAGGCTGAAAACATTTTACAGACATGATGATAATCACTTCTCTCTATCATGCTCCATGCGCCACGCTGTTGCTGGGTTCGTATGACGGACGGCTGTGCATGTGCGACTGGCTCGAAGGCCGACACAGCGCCACCACCTACCGCCGCCTGTGCCGCACACTCGGAACACTGTTCGAGGAAAGTACGTGCGACACGAACAGAGTGGCTGCCGCACAGCTCGACGAGTATTTCGCAGGCAATCGCCGCCGGTTCGATCTGCCCCTGCTTCTCTGTGGCACACCTTTCCAGAAAGAGGTATGGACCGCACTGCAGGACATCGACTACGGTTCCACCATGAGCTATGCACGTCTGGCCGGAACGATAGGTCGTCGCGCAGCTGTCAGGGCTGTGGCAAACGCAGTGGGCGCAAATCCACTCTCTGTCATCATACCCTGCCACCGAATCACTGGCAGCGACAACAGTCTGACAGGATATGGCGGCGGACTCGACGTAAAACGCTTCCTGCTAGGACTCGAACACAGTGCTCCGGCAGAGCTTTTCCGACCATGACAACGGGCCGTGCATGCCCTTTCGCCATACCGCTACAACAGGTCGCACCGCTTCATGACAAATGACGGTTTTCCGGGGCACATGAAGTGTGTGCGGCAGAAGCCTCAAAGTAGGTTATTTTAAGAATAAAAATTTCGCCCGACAAGTTTTTTTTCGTAAATTTGCATGTTATTATTTTTCATGCAAAGAAATGACTGATACACAAAACAACGCAAGCAATTATTCAGCCAGTAACATCCAGGTCCTCGAAGGACTTGAGGCCGTGCGCAAACGCCCGGCGATGTATATCGGCGACATAAGCGAGAAAGGTTTGCACCATCTGGTGAATGAGACCGTGGACAACTCTATCGACGAAGCCATGGCCGGCTACTGCACCGACATAGAAGTGACCATCAATGAAGACGAATCCATAACCGTCCAGGACAACGGACGAGGCATCCCGGTGGACGAACACAAGAAACTCCACAAGTCGGCACTTGAAGTCGTGATGACAGTGCTGCACGCCGGAGGTAAGTTTGACAAGGGTTCATACAAAGTCAGCGGCGGTCTGCACGGTGTGGGTGTGAGCTGTGTGAATGCTCTTTCTACTCACATGAAGTCGCAGGTGTTCCGCGACGGCAAGATATACCAGCAGGAATACGAAAAGGGAAAACCACTCTATCCTGTTAAAGTTGTGGGCGAAACAAACCTGCGCGGTACACGCCAGCAGTTCTGGCCGGACCCCACCATATTCACAACAACACACTATCAGTGGGACATCGTGGCACGACGCATGCGCGAACTGGCCTACTTGAACGCCGGCATACGCATAACACTGCGTGACCTCCGCCCTGACGAAGATGGAAAGACACGCGAGGAAGTATTCCACGCCAAAGACGGACTGAAGGAATTCGTGCGCTATGTTGACCGTCACCGCACTCCGCTGTTCGATGATGTCATCTATCTCAAGACCGAAAAACAGGGCGTACCTATTGAGGTAGCTGTGATGTACAACACCGATTACAGCGAGAACATCCATTCTTACGTAAACAATATCAACACAATAGAAGGTGGTACACACCTTACAGGATTCCGCGCGGCACTCACACGTACGCTGAAAAACTACGCCGACGCCGACCCGACAATATCCAAGAACATAGAGAAAGCCAAGATAGAAATAGCCGGTGAGGACTTCCGTGAAGGTCTCACTGCCGTCATCTCCATCAAAGTGGCCGAACCGCAGTTCGAGGGACAGACCAAGACAAAACTCGGAAACAGCGAGGTGGCAGGTGCTGTACAGCAGGCCGTAGGCGAAGCTCTGACCGACTATCTGGAGGAACATCCGAAGGAGGCAAAGCTCATCTGCGACAAGGTAATACTGGCAGCAACCGCACGTATAGCCGCACGCAAGGCACGTGAGAGCATACAGCGCAAGAACCCAATGACCGGAGGAGGTCTGCCGGGCAAGTTGGCCGACTGCTCGAACAAGGATCCAAAGGAATGTGAAATATTCCTCGTCGAGGGAGACTCGGCCGGTGGATCTGCAAAACAGGGCCGTGACCGCTACACACAGGCCATTCTGCCACTGCGCGGAAAGATTCTGAACGTGGAGAAAGTGATGTGGCACAAGGTGTTCGAAAGCGAATCGGTAATGAACATCATACAGAGTATCGGCGTGCGCTTCGGCGTTGACGGCGAAGACGACAAGGAAGCAAATATCGACAAACTGCGCTACGACAAGATCATAATCATGACCGATGCCGACGTCGATGGTTCTCACATCGACACGCTTATCATGACTTTGTTCTACCGCTTCATGCCGAAAATCATACAGGAAGGCCATCTCTACATCGCCACTCCGCCGCTCTATCTCTGCTCATACAAGAATCAGGTGAAAGAGTACTGCTACACGGAACAGCAGCGCCAGGCATTCATAGACCGCTACGCAGACGGAAGAGAAGACAACAAGAGCCTGCACACGCAGCGCTACAAAGGTCTTGGTGAGATGAACCCCGAGCAGCTGTGGGAAACAACAATGGACCCGAAACGCCGTCTGCTCAAACAAGTGACAATAGAGAATGCGGCCGAAGCCGACGAGATATTCTCAATGCTCATGGGCGATGATGTTGAACCTCGCCGCCAGTTCATCGAGAAGAACGCTACTTACGCCAACATCGACGCATGAAAAAACGCTGAAACATATAACGGAAAGGTCGTGCCGCACGGAAGCGGTACGGCCTTTTTAGCATATGAGAACAGCTTCTCAACACTTCATCCAGACCTGACATACACATTCATCCTAAACATATACCACTATGAAAACAAGATATCTGTTTTTCGCCGCATTACTCACAGCAATGGCCATAATGCCTGCTTCTGACGCTACGGCACAGTCAGCCAACAACAATCACCGGCAGGACAGACCCCGTCAGCAACGTCGCGAAAGACCGGCACCGCGCTTCGACTCAGGCCTTGCCGTTGTTCCGGGAACGACATTCGATATCAAAGGCCGTGACTTCCACCAGGGTGACAAGATTGTCTTTGCCTATGCCGACAAGTCGTGGCAACCTTTTGTACTCGAAACCACAATGAAAGGCGACACGGCAGTGAGCGTAGTCATACCACAATCGATGAAATCGGGGATTTTCATACTTACACGCATGAGAGGCCGCTCGTTCCGCCAACTCGGACGAACACGCATCAACATAGTAAAGACAATGCCTGCAAGCGCGCAGGTGATTGCCCACAGAGGATTTTGGGCGACGCAGGGATCGACACAGAATTCGCGCGCATCACTACGCAAGGCACTCGAACTGAACATCTACGGTTCGGAAACTGACGTATGGCTCACGCCCGACGGACACCTCATGGCAAATCATGACAGAGAGTTCAAAGGCCATGTCATAATGAACACTCCGGCTGATTCGTGCCGTATGTTGACACTCGCCAATGGCGAAAAAATGCCTAAACTCACCGAGTTTCTCGACATTCTGAAGGATAGTGACAGCCCTACAAAACTCATAATAGAAATAAAAGATCATGGTGACGTCGCACGCAATAAAGCCGCAGCCACAGCAGCCGTGAAAGCTGTAAGGAAGGCCGGAGTGCAAGAAAAGGTAGAATACATCTCGTTCAGTGACGATGCCTGCCGACAGATAGCAGCCGAAGACCCGCAGGCAAAGGTCTCCGCACTGACAGGAGGTATTTCTCCCGCCGAACGCAAGAAGATAGGATGTACAGGCATAGACTATCACATTAATGAACTCCGCAAGCATCCTGAATGGGTGGATGAGGCCCACAAACTGGGCATGACCGTCAACGTCTGGACAGTAAACAAAGCCGATGAAATGGCCGAAATGACTAATCTTGGTGCCGGATTCCTGACGACAGACAGACCTCTCGATGCCATAAGAATAAAAGAATACTACGACAAACGGCATTGAAAACACTGCATATGGCGCACACCAGTACTGTACGGTGTGCGCCATCACACATTAAATTATACCCATCCGACCACCGATATTTACAAAAAAACATTATCTTTGCACATAAATCAGCGTTACTATTAACTCACATGTATGCCTTACATTAAGAAATTTGCAGCTATAATCGTAACGCTGCTGTGGTGTCTGGACAGCACGGCACAGCAATTCGGACTGTCGTGGATAACACATCCGCAGCCGGACAGTTGCTCGGTGGTTTGGTTCAGACAGTCGTTCACAGCGGAAGAACGGCCTCAGCAGGCTTACATAACCGCAGCCACAACAGGATATATAGAACTTTACGTCAATCAACGCAACGTCACCGGCGACGTGCTCACACCTCTACGCGAAAACATGTCGGACAATCCGATAGCCGTAACTTATGATGTGACACGTTTCATGAGACAAGGATCGAATACCGTGGCCGTGTGTTACGCTCCATCTTTTCCACACCCTGTGCCGGCACAAATAGCAGTTTCGCTCTACGGACGCGATGCCGATGGCATGCCTTTCGCATACAATACAGATGAAGATTACTTAACAATACATAAAACCGCTAATGAAAAAACTATTACTAACAGTGTTCATGCTCGACATCGTCGGCATGGCGTCTGCAGACATTATCCCGGGTAAAACTTACAGGATAGCGTCTGCAGCCAACGAAGAAAGAGTGATGTTTGTGGACAATTCGTCATTCACAAACAACACACCAATCGTCATCTGGACCGATACAGAAGTGCCGGCACAGCAGTGGGAGGCTGTCTCCAACGACAATGGAACATTCTCTTTCAGGAATGTGTTCACAGGAAAATACCTTGCAAGAAACTCGGCCTTGGTATCTACAAACTCCAAAATACAACAAGCTGCCACTACAAGCAGCATGGGACAGTGGAATGTCGAGCCTGTAAGCGGACGCGACGGATACTATGTCATCACACAGTCGTCTGCATCCAATACTTTCATCCTGCAGACTCCTGCAGCCAGCGACGGCGCATCCATGACATTCCAGGCATGGAACGAAGGCAACACTCCGTCAAACGCACAGATGTGGAAGTTTGAGGAAGTAGAACCTATAAGCCAGTTCAGCGACGCACTCCGCACACAAATGATGGACGCATGGCTCAAGCAGCACCTGCGCGACCGCGGTACATCCGGCAAGACTTTCGGCGACGGTGGCGGCTGGGGCGACGCCGAGATGCTGGAAACTGTGCTCGATGCCTACGAAACAACGGGCCGCGAAGAATATCTGGACGTATTCAGAGACGTGTTCAACTATTTCAAGATGGCAGTAGGAACCGACTGGCTCAAATTGAAATATGATGATGTGTACAAATGGTATGGCCACGAATTCAACGACGACGTGATGTGGATGATCATAGCTTCGGCCCGCGCCTATCATCTCACAGGCAGTTCCATGTACCTCAATTATGCCAAAGACAACTTCGACAGGATATACGACCGTGCCTACAACCAGTGGGGCATGATGCGCTGGAAAGAAACTGATGAGACCAGAAACGGTACGAACTCATGTATCAACGGTCCGACAGAAGTCGCCGCATGCTACATTGCCATGGGACTGACCGACGAAAATGAAAAAGAAGAATACTACGAAATAGCACGCGATCTGTATGAGAAACAGCGTCTGTACCTCTTCAATCCGCAAACAGGAGAGGTTTACGACAGTTTCACCTGGAACACAAGCACCAACCTGCCGTCAAACTACAACCGCTGGGTATCGACCTACAACCAGGGCACAATGCTCGGCGCGGCCCTCATGCTCTACAAGCACTACGGTGACGAAATGTACAAACGCGACGCCGAAAAGATTGTGGAGCGCACAAAAGAAAGCCTCTGCAACTCGGACGGAATAATACATGTGTGCCAGACCGTAGACGGTGACCTGTGCGGATTCAAGGGTGTTCTCATGCGCTACCTGCGCCGTTACATTGTAGAAATGAAGAAAACCGAGGATATAGAATGGATGAAAGACAACGCCTTCATGGCCTTCAACAACCGCAACTCAAAGGGCATAACATCATCGGCATGGCTCACCAAGTCGAATGAGAATTGGCTTTCAGACACCGAAAAAGACGGAAACGGCAACTACAAGAGCTTCGCCAACCAGCCGTTCGGCAACTCTACAGCCATCTCTGTAGCTTTCAACGCTCCACTGAGCGCCGGAAACATAGAACGTGACGCCTACTCCACCATCGAAGCTGAGAACTTCAACGCGCTGCGCGGAGTGTATGTCACAAACGGCACTGGCGGGAACGAGAGCGAGATAAGCAACATAAAGAACGACTACTACACATATTACGCCAACGTTGACTTCGGCACACGTCCGGCAAAAACAGTAGAAATAAGAGTTTCTGACTCGTCTACAGCCAACGCAAAAATAGAAATACGTCTCGGCGGAACAGACGGAACGCTCATCGGAACTGCCGATGTGCCGTCAACAGGAGGATGGAAGACCGTAACGGCAAACATCACACCGACCGACGGAACACACGATGTGTATCTGGTTTACAAACCGGGATATTCCTCAACCGGATGTTTCAATGTTGACTGGTTCAAGTTCAGCACAGACGCACAACCGCTGCCCGGCGACGTAACAAAGAACGGCGGAACATTAACCTCATCGGTTGACGGCATACAGACAACTGCTCTCAACGACAACAGTCTCACATCAGCAGTAAACGTAAAAGCCGCGAGCGCACAGTTTACATACCGCTCACCCATCGCCGTAACGATCAAGGGCTACTCCATCGGCAGTGCAAGCGGCAATGCATCAGCCGACGCCAAGAGTTGGACTCTGTCTGCATCAAACGACGGAGAAAGCTGGACCGTGCTCGACGAACAGACCGATCAGACATTCGCATCACGCTGCCAGATGAAACGCTATGACGCCAAAGCCGACAAGGCATACACTATGTTCCGCCTCAACGTGACTAAGAACAACGGCGCATCGAACCTCTCGATAAGCGAATGGCAGCTCCACGGACTCGCCATATCGGCAACAGACATCACTGCCGACGGCGGAACACTCAGCGAGGGCGACAAATCAGTGACCGACAAGAACGCCGCCACATCAGCCAAAACAGAAGGAGAGACCAACTCGACATACCGCTACAACAGCAAGGCTCTGTACAATATAACATCGTACAGCATAACATCGGCCGCAACAGGCAATGCTCCGAAGAGCTGGACCCTCTACGGATACGAAAACGCAGAGTGGACTCCGATAGACTCACGCAGCAACCAGCAGTTCACACACAACGGCTGCACACAGTTCTATAAGGTAACAACCGACAGAAACTATCAGAACTTCCGTCTCGTGATAGATGCCGCAGACACTCCTGCCGAAGTGGCCGAACTGCAGCTGTTCGGTGACATCATCCCCAACGGCGAACTATACAACGACATCACCGACAACGGAGGCACCATTCTCTCATCCGATAACGCCGACGAGGCAGCGCTCCGTCCGCTCATCGACAACAACGGAACAAGTACATACACTCTACCATTCGACGGCGAAGCATGGATAGAATACCGCTCGGAGATACCTGTCAAGATAACTACACTACGCATCTGCTCCGGCCATGACACCGACCGCAGTCCGAAACAGTGGACACTGCAGGCATCAGACGACGGCACATCATGGACAACGCTGACAACCGTATCGAACGCCCGTTTCAACACCAAGGCTTCGTTCAAGAACACAAATATATCAAACGGCAACAGCTACAAGCGTTTCCGCATCAACTTCACACAGGCCTCTGACGACGCTGCCGACGCACTGGTAATAGGCGACATACAGATACACGGCGTATGTATCTCAGACAACGACATCATTGGCGAAGGCGGAACAATGACCGCACAGATAAACAACGACAACGCCGGCGAGAATCTGGACAAACTGTATGACAGCACAGCCGACAGCAAATTCGTGTTCGACTATCTCGGCAACCCGTGGATAAAATATGAGACAGGCACACCGACAAAAGCCAACATGTACAGCATAACATCGGCAAACGACGAACCGTCGCGCGATCCACAGAGCTGGGAACTGCAGGGCTCAAACAACGGAAGAACATGGACAACCATAGACACACGTACCGGACAGAGCTTCTACGCACGCAAGAACACACAGTTCTACAGCTTCGACAACAACCAGACATACAATTTCTACCGTCTCGTTCTGACTGAGAACGGCGGAGCACAGCTGGCACAGATGAGCGAATGGCAGCTGTTCTACAGCGACAAGATAGCCACTGGCATCGACGACATCACATCAGGCGAAATCCTCCTCAACGTATATCCTAATCCGGTAACTGACGTGCTGCACGTGGACATGCCGGAAGACGGCACGCTGACTATATACAACACCGGCGGCCAGGCAGTGGCAAGCATCAGCCTGAAGGCCGGCGAGAACAGCATACCGTTCGCACAGTATGGTGCAGGAATGTACATTGTGAAGGCACAGGCCGGCAGCAAGACACTCACGGCAAAGGTTATAAAGTAACACAACGCCATACATACACAAAAAAGCGGAGACCTTCCAATGGTCTCCGCTTTTTTATTGTCATCATGCACAAGTGGCCGCGCCCGTCATTCACGGACGCCATGCCACAAACACGGTTTATTCCTTAACAAGCTCGATGATACGGCTTGAAAGCTCGCCTCCGGTGAGAACCTTCAGACCGACTTTCATCAGATAATCGCCCGTATATACTCTGTCGTGGAAGTACATTCCCGAACGTGCGTCGGGCATGAGGCATATCTCCTTCACGCGATAGCGCGCATCGGCATCCAGTCCCTGCAGACGTGTGGGGTGAAGATTCTCGCCAACACGCGGATGAATGTCATAGGCGGCCACAATGGCATGACTCTTGTCCTCAGACACACGCTGTATGACGCAGTGATTGCCGTCGTAAGGCGAAACCAGACGATAGGTCATCGGGCTGAACACGAGCTGTTTCAGACGGTTGTATTCCTTCAAGGCGTTCTGGCAGAAAGCCTTGTCGGCCGGCGCCATGTCGTGGAGTCCGATGTCGAAACCCAGCTTGCACATGAACGCCACGTCGGTGCGGAACTTCACTGAAGCACGGCGATTCATGTTGGTTACGTGAGCACACATCACCTTTGCTGGCATAAAGTGAGAGAAACCCCACTGTATGAAGAGACGCTCCACAGGGTCGGTGTTGTCGCTGCACCAGAATTCAGTGTAGTATTTCAGTGCTCCGAAGTCGCAGCGTCCGCCTCCACTCGAGCACATCATCATGTTCAGGTCGGGGTATTTCTGTTGTATACGCTCAAGCGTCTTGTAGAATCCGCGCACATAGTCAATGTAAAGATTGCCCTGATTCTGCTTCTCATAGTGCGAATAAATGTTGGTTATCGGGCTGTTGCAGTCCCACTTGAAGAACTTGAGATTAGGATTCTCCTGCATCAGATTGTCCACCACACCGAACACGAAGTCCTGTACCTCAGGATTGGTCATGTCGAGTACCAGCTGATTGCGGAAGTAATAAGTGTCGCGATTTGGCAGACGCAGTATCCAGTCGGGATGTTTCTCAGCCAGCTCACTCTTCGGATTGACCATCTCCGGCTCTATCCATATACCGAATTCCACACCTTTCTCATTGGCTGTCTTCACCAGATAAGGCACACCATTGGGCAGTTTCTCTTTGGTAACCTGCCAGTCGCCCAGTCCGGCAGCGTCGTTGGAACGCGGATATTTGTTGCCGAACCATCCGTCATCGAGCAGGAACAGATCGACGCCAAGGTCGCGTGCTTCGTCAAAGAGCGATGTGAGCTTGGTCTCATCGAAGTTGAAGAAGGTGTTCTCCCAGTTGTTGAGCAGAGTCATACGGTCCTCCTTGCCCTTGAACAACTGATGATCGAGCGCCCAGCGTGCGAAACGGCGGCTGCCCTCACCCACTCCTTCGGTGCTGAGGGTGAATATGAATTCGGGAGTGACAAACACCTCGCCACGCTTCAGACGATAGAGCGACGCGTCGGGATTGATACCGCTCAGAACGCGCAACGCACCGTTGTGGTCCACCTCAAACGTAAATCTGAAATTACCGGTCCAGGCTATTGTACCCATGAGCACAGTGCCTTCGTTCTCGCGTGCCGGAGCATCAAAGCCCAGTTCGAAAAACGGCTGCATAGCCATGGCCGTACGTGTGCCGAGGCGGCTGTCGAGTATTTTCTTACCGTTGTTGAGCTCCGTGTGCTTCATCTGCATCTCCTTCGACCAGTCGCCGCAGAATTCTGTCAGATAATACTTCTCACTCTCGAAATAGAGCATGGACGAAGCGTAGCGCGAAAGATCCACTCCGCCTTTCTCGTCGTGGCTTATCTCGGTCCACTGCTTTATGATGTCCTCCTCGGCATAGGCCACGTAGTGCAGAGTGACATTCACCGGATAGACTTCGTCCTTCAGTCTGATGACAGTCTCAGTGCCGCCGTCGGTGGCGCGCTGTTCGTGCGACACGTACTTCAACACTGTGGTAGGATTGCCGTCGGCATGGCGTATTCCCATCGCAGCATCATAATAATCCTCCGTACCCATCACCGGATAGGCTTCGAATCCAGCAATGTTGCTGTTGGTTGGTTTGGCCCACGGCTGGTCCAGATCGTCGAGATTGGAGTCGGCCGAAAGTCTTTCGCCCAGATAGGTCTGATACAGACGACCGTTGTCCTTCACCTGCAGCACGAGCTGGGTGTGGTCTGTGGTCACCGAAATGTTGGTGCGTCCGTCCGCCGCGGCATATCCCGCAACGGCAAGGACAAATAAGAGTAATTTTTTCATACAGATATAATGTTATTGTTAGTTTGAGTCATAGATAGTGCGGAACAGCCGCAAGAAAGCCGGCGGACGGCGACGATTGCTGCGTTATTACAGTACAGGATTACAAACGGATGCAAACAATCACCACCTCTGCCGTGCAAGACAAAGTTACAGAAATATTTTCTCAGACTGGCCACCGTATGTGTTTTCTGCCATCGGGATGCCGGGATATGTGCTGCGGAATATCAAAAAACACAGATATCGTAACATTTTCCGCAATGTCCGAAGCTGCCGTTATGGATGTGTAGGCATTAATAATACATGCAAGGAAAGTACATTCGATACAACGATAAAGCCCGTAACAAACATCGACAAAAGTAAGAACGCGAAGCAAGAAAGGCTTTTATGCGGAACAGTACGGCGGAAAACATCGATGAAACCGCATTTTTTGCAGCAGAATACTCTCCACACGGCTCTCCATAATTCTATTTCGAGATTTTCAACTGTCAATCTTTTTCATTGTCACGATTGTATAAACATGCAGAAAGTCCGATGATTTCAGCGCGGCGAAGAGAAAATAGAGCACGGTTTGTTTCGTTCTTCCCTGTGTTTGTCTTATCTTTGCACATGAAGCATGGCGACGGTCGGAAAAAACGGAAAGAAGTCATCTGTACATCCGCCGTGGACATGCATGTAGAAAATTACCGTACTATACAAACCTAAATTCAAACAATGCACAACAAGGCATACATTTTTCTGGCCGCTCTGGCGGCATGCGCGTGCACACGTCCTTCGGCAGTGAGCACGGCCGGATGGCGTCTGAGCTACGACAAGGGAGTGGACATAGTTTATCGGGGCGACACCATCGCGAAAGGCTCATGGGCCGAGTACGCACTGAATGGCGACACGATGAAATCGGGAAATTATGAACATACAACGTTCAAAAAGCAGCGTATAGACGACCGCTATGGTCGTGGCGTGAGCTGGACACTGACCATGAGCGGACGCGACATGCCGCAGCTCGTGAGGACTTTCAGACTGTACGACGGTTTCATGCTGACGGACATCGCGCTGGAGACCGACTCGGCGGTCAGCACTTCGTATATGGCTCCGCTGGTGACACGCCACACGGGCGACATGATAAAAGGTCCGATGAAAAGGGCGATTTTCGTGCCTTACGACAACGACAAGTGGATACGCTACGCCTCTTCAGCCCAAGCGGGCGACTCATTGCGCAGCTATGAGGTGACGTGTGTGTATGATCCCGAAGGCAGACAAGGACTGGTGGCGGGAGCGATAGAGCACGACACGTGGAAAAACGCCGTAGAGCTGACTGACGGCCGCCGGAGCATGAAACTCTACAGCGGCGTGACCGACGAGCTCACACGCGACGTAAAGGGCCATGGAGCGGTCCGTTCGGCACGTCCGCGCTCGGCAGTGATGATGCTGGGATGCTACGACGACTGGCGCGATGGAATGGAGCATTTTGCCGATCTCAACGCAATGACAACACCGCCGCGCCGATGGGACAGCGCTGTGCCGGTGGGATGGAACAGTTGGGGCGCGCTGCAGTTCGGCGTGAACCACGACAACGCCACGGAGGTGGCAACATTTTTGGCCGACTCACTCATGCCGCGCTCGTTCCACAATGCCGACGGACTGATATACACCGGGCTCGACTCGGGCTGGGACAGTTTCAAGGAAGCGGAACTGAAGGACTTTGCCGACCGTTGCACGGCCATGCACCAGGTGCCCTGTATATACTGGACGCCGTTCACCGACTGGGCGAAAAATCCGGAAAGACAGGTGGACGCAATGCCTGAATATAAATATAAGGACATATATCTGTATGCCGACGGCAAACCGCAGGAGCTCGACGGGGCTTATGCCATCGACCCGACCCACCCGGCTGTGAGGGCGATGATGGAGAAAACGGCGCGGCTTTTCAGACGCTGCGGCTACCGATACGTGAAGATGGACTTCATGACGCACGGACGCATGGAGGCCGACTCGTGGTACCGCAAGGACATAACCACCGGCACGCAGGCCTACAACTACGGCATGCATCTGATAGACAGCATATTCAGCGATATGTATATAAATCTGTCCATTTCACCGCTGTTTCCGGCGCAATACGCTCAGTCGCGCCGCATAGCGTGCGATGCATGGAACAAGATAAAAGACACCGAATACACGATGAACGCCCTGACGTGGGGCTGGTGGCTCGACCGCGTGTATAGCTACAACGACGCCGACCACGTGGTATTGCGCGACGCCACCGAGGGTGAGAACCGTGCGAGGGTGACGTCGGCCGTAATCACGGGCATGTTCATCACGGGCGACGACTTCAGCATCAAGGGTGACAGCACGGCAAAGGCGCGAGCTGTGAGCATGCTGGGCAACGAAAGGGTGAACGCACTGATAGACGGCAGGGCTTTCCGACCGCTCAACGCCGACGACGACCGCAGCGAACACATGTTCGTACGCGCCGAACAGGACGGCCGGGTGTGCCTGGCGGTGTTCAACTATGGCGACGAACCGATGACTTTCAGTCTTCCTGTTGAACGATTGCCGTTGAAGAAAGGCACTGAATATAAGGTGCAGGAGCTGTGGAGCGGTGAAACCGTCGACAGTCGGAACAGCGTTACGCTGCCGTCGAAAGATGCGATGATATTCGTGTTCCGCCCCGAATGAAATCATAAACGAAAGCATGAAAGAAAGCTCGGCAGAAACCCGTGGGGATTGGTCTTGTTCATGAAGTGCCATAGGATGCAGGAAAACTTCCTGACAACACATTATGGCATAAAGCGTGACAGGCCTTTCCTCACGTGACGATAAATCCGCATCGACACAACAGGCAAATCATCACCGCAAGAAGGACGCATCTTTTCAAATGATTTCCCCACGCCTGATATCTGCGTTTTTAAAGAAAACTCGGACGGAGAACTTACAGATTTTCTTGACTTTTTTTTGACAAAAGAAAATCGCGAAAGAGATGTAAAGAAATGTTAAATCCTGCATCTAAAAGGCTTGTTCCGGTCTGACAGCCTTGTCGTATACCCTGATGTGCAACCTCGGATAATTAGTCTTGCATTCCGATAGTGCCTGTTTCAGCCTCCGGTTTTGCCCATTTCATGGTGTGATATTGCGCATATTAGCCTCTGAAACGGGCAATATCAGGTGCTGAAACAGTGCTTATTGCATAATGAAAAAATGTCTCTTGGATGCAAGTTATTGATGTCCAGCGTTTTGCGTAAGTCTCTTATTTTTCGAGAATTTACGTCCGAAGGAAAGTCAGCTCGCAAATACTCATTTATTTTTCGGGGTAGAACTGAAAACTCGGACGGAAAAACCGCAAGATACTGAAAATCTGAAAGTGCCCGGATTGATTTACTTCCAAAAGAAGAAAACAACACCGATACGAGAGCGAATCCGCAGGCTTTTTTATCATAACCGCTCTCCACCGGATTTCTGATAAATAGAAAAGAGTCATATCATGTCCTGTTACAGGCGATGATATGACTCTTTATCTTTTGCCTCTAGGCCATGTAAGGATGCCTGAAAGCGTGACGGAGTGTTGTTTGCCGGTCTGTCATCAACGGGTGATGACTTCCAGACGCACCGTCACAGGCGCATGGCAGATATTATTTCTTTATGAACTTCACACCGTTCTTGATGTACATTCCACGGTCGAGTTTATCTACATCGGTGCCGACATAACGTCCGTCGATACTGTAGATGCGGTTGTCGGAAACGGCAGATCCGCCATTGTCAGCTGGCAGCGTCTCTATACCAGTTGTTGCAACAGACTCTATCTTCACCTCATCAAGGAAGAATATGTTACTCGGAGTGAATGTCAGGCTCGTCATGCCTTTGCCGGTGACAGAGAGTGTGAAACTTGTCATGCGGCCAAGCTCCATCGTAAGCTCCGGTCTGCTTACAGTAGCATCACCGCTGGCTGAAAGAGTGAGAGCTGTCACTTCGGCTCCTGTTGTGAGCGGGCCAGCGTTGAATGTGACGCGAGCCATTCCGTCAAGTTCAAACTCAGGAGTTGTAACTGCACCAGTGAACATGGCACATCTGCTGGCTCCGCCACCGGTAGTGTAGATCCATCCCTCGGTGTCAGACACAAAAGCAGCCGTTCCCACATTCTTATTTGCTCCAATATTGTTGAACACTCCGTCATTACCTCCTTTACCGGCACAACCGTCGAACGACTCATAAAAAAGTATGCCAGATTGCGCCGGAGCGAAATCGAACGACACCGTACCGTCACTGTTACGCGTAATTCCGGTTATATCCTTATTCATCATATATGATCCGTCCGTGTTCTTATTGAACACCGATGCAGACGGTCTCGTGGTATTGGTGAGACTATTACGGTCACCAAACGGGAACGCGTCGTTTCCGACATTGTAAGATCCGAACAGTCCGTCTGCCGGTATAGGCGAGCACCGCTGATGGTCAGGGGCGTTGTTCACACCATTAGAGGCCCATACAGACGAATTGTAGTCCACATGCACCACAAGCAGGCCTTCTCCTTCGAGAGCAGAATCCCATCCCGTCCGGCGACGGTTCTCAAGTAGGTAGTACTCGTCCTGGCAGCCATCGTTGCGCACGAGATAGACCTCGCCCTGCTCGCCGATGCTTTTCATGCCATCAACATGAACAGCCGATGTTAGTTCCACTGGAGTTGTCCAACCGCAGTAGGCACGTTCCCATCCACTGTATCCGCTCGGTATGAACGAATTTCCGTTATAACTACCTTGATCCATGACATCCCATGACGCCATACCGTATCCGCCACTGTAATCAGTGTCGTACATGTCGGGCAGACCGAGACAGTGTGAGAATTCGTGACAGATGGTACCTATACCATCGATACGGGTTTCTGTAGCCATCTCGCATCCGCAGGCATAGGTGTTCACAATCTTACCGTCGAGCACGAGGTAACGTCCGAGCGCACCGAGAAGCTGCCACTCGTGGGGCCAGATAGTGTTCTCGTCACCGCCCGATGCCTCGCCACGTCCGGCGTAGAGAAAGAACACCTGATCGACCTGTCCGTCATCGTCCCAGTCATATTTTGAAAAGTCCACATCCTGATCCACCGCTTCAAGAGCCGTCTCTAGCATCTCACCGATATTCTTGCAGTTTGGATTGGGCGCACTATTATCATTACCTCCATAATAAGCATATCCCTTAGGCATGGTCACAGGACCGGCAATGTCGAAGTCGAGAAGGAATTTTCCGTAACTCTGATCGCGGAAATAGTCGTGCACAGAACCTACAAAGCCCATTGGACTGGTGAAGTTCTCTCCGTTAAGTATTTTGTCATACAAGGCTTTATCGTGACCGTCACGAAACGGCATATCGGCAAACTCCACAAGGATAACAAGTCCTTTCTTCTCTCCCTCATAAACCTGGTGGTCTCCACCTATGCCGACACCAGCCGGGCGTCCGGCCTTTCCGTGCGTCGCGCGCCTTTCAGAAGCCTTCTTCCTCATTGCGGCAAGATCGGCAAATTCATAAAGATCCGTGGTGACATTTCTGACATAACGTCGGCCGTCGGCCGCCTCCCAATAGTTCATAAATTCGTCGCCACGCAGTTCGGCTTTCACCTCAGTACCATCAGCAAGACGTATGGTCTTAAAAATGCCACGCTTAGCGGGTATTGCTGACAGGCTTGTCGCCACAAGAAATGCAGCAACAGCCATAACAAGTCTTTTGTTTTTTTTCATACAATATGTTTAATATATTAAAAAAGAGCATGAAGCCGTGCCCTTACGGGCGCAGCCCCATACTCTGTATTATTCTTTATGTCGTGTCTGAACAGACTCAGCGCACAAACTTAACGTAATTGCTAAAAACATCGGTTATTCTTCCAGACTTAAACATCTGTCTGTGTGTTCTAACGCTCTTGGATGCTTTGACATTGTTTTTTCTAAAGAAGCGGGCTGTCTTAGGTGCGTTCACTGCCTTGGCCTTGGCTCCGGCTGTGACCGCATCAGGAAGCACGAGCACATTTGTAGGCAGGAAGTTGGGGGTCTGAGATGTCGGATCGTCGAAACCGAGATAGAAAGCATCGTCTATCAGAGTACCACCCATCAGAAGTTCCTTGGGGGCAAATGTCACCACGCCGTCTCTCAACACACCGTTAATCTTACCTGCGGCCTTGACTTCCTCAAAACTATAGCCGCCATCAATATAGTTACCACCGACAGTAAGAAGTGTTAGCTGACCGAACGGTTTGGTTTGTGCGGCATCAGCGTATCCGCCATCAATACCTAAAGACTGTGCCTGAATGAACACTGCGTCTGGATCGTGCGCGTCTATCACGATATTGTAGTCATTACTCTCATCATAACCATAACCACCCTGTATCTGATAGTAGTAGTTGTCTGGATGATAAGGATTGATAACTCTGTAAACACCTGGTGTGTTCGTGTTCTCCTGCACCTGTACGGAGTATGTCGGCGCTGGAGCTACGTTGCCTTGTCCGTCGCTTAGGAAGAACGGTGCAAAAGCATAATCAGTGTAGAGACCGTTTCCGATGGATTTCCATTCACCTGGAGTCAGCGCGAAGTTAAACGTATCATATCCATAGTTCTGTAAATTGCCCTCAGCATCATATGCCACAGCTATCATTGTGCAGTCGCCACTATAGTTGCATGGAACCTTCACCTCACCACCTTTGGTCAAGCTTACTGTCTCAACAGCTCCACCCATGACCATTGCGAGTGCATTGTCTGGATTGGTGCCTTCAACAACGGCAACCTTTGCCTCTGCCACATCTTCACCAAGCTCCACCTTACCTACAGCAAAACTCTCCTCATCGGCACTGACAAATGCTCCGGTGTAGTTCACATTCACGCTATAATCTGTTTTTTCATAACCTGGAAAGGTAATCACAATAAGATTGTCTACCGATGACTGGTTGGATCCCTGTGAAGTTTCAGGAATGAAATAGAACGGTGCGAGCTGTATCTCACCAGGAAGACCGTTATCCTGCCATGCGTTCACACGGTTATGAACCCATGCTGCCTCTGTGGCACTAGCACCACCGAAATGTGACGGATGCCATATTTGTGCTGGATAACCGAGTTCGAATATATCAACACCCACTGATACCGGAGAGAAGTAAACAAGATCCTGCTGCGTTATTGTAACTCCAGAAAGTTGATCTCCTGGCGACATCACCGTCACCTCAAGGTATTCGGGACACTCGCTTACATTAAAGCCCTCTCCACCGAGGAATTCGGCTATCTCATCGTAAGGATGCATTATACGGAACATTTTGGGATTGAGCTTGTTCTGCATTATCTCAACCTCGGCATAACCGCTCACAAGATAGTTATCGGCGAATGTTCCTGTACCTACAGACTCATAAGGCGAAGGAATTCCGACACTGAACGTATATGAAGAAGAACCATAAGGTGTTGTGTAGTCTGCATCAGCAATACCAATAGTAAGTTCTGTGAAATTGTCGTACTCAAGGCTCTTAGGATCATAGTTCACAGTGATGTTCTGTTCTTTCTCTCCTTCTGCAAAGCTGACAGACTGCGGTATACTGTATATGCCACTTTCATCTGTAAGCGAAAGGTTTACAGTAATGGCCTCGTCAGCATTGACACGATTGATTGGCACTGTGAAGGAACCTTCGTTTGTCAGATTCACCGTCGGTGCAAGTCCGCTATTGAAATAGACCTGTGCGCCGGCAGCAGCTGCTGCCGGGTCGTACTCATACTCCTCCGTGCAGGAGCCCATGACAAGGGCAACCGCAGAAAAAAGCAACATCGCACAATAATTGAATATCTTGTTCATGTCTGTACTTGTTTATTGTTTTTTATAATCCTTACTCGGTTTATTTAAAAGGTATCGGATCATATGCATCACTCGGATCCGGATTGTTGTACTTGGTGACCTCATAATTATTGGTCTGCTCATAATAGTCTATCACCCAGTTCATCCACGCAGCACGTCCGGTTGTGTTGAATGCCTCATCCGGCAGATGGTTGCTGCCGTTGTAGCTGCGGGTACACGGGAGATCGAGCCTCTTTATGTCGAAGAATGCCTGTCCCTCTCCCCAAAGTTCGATACGCTTCTGGAACACGATCTCCTCCACAACATCATCTGTGGACGAAACTTTGCAGGTGTAGTTGGCATCGCGGTTGGCCTTCATAAAGCTTTCCACAAGTTGCACACCGCGTCCGGCATCCTGATGAGCCGCAGCCTCAGCTTCTATGAAATACATCTCCTCCACACGCATCAGAGGGTAAGCAGTCTCGCCACCAACGCTGTAATCGCTCACATTGCCTCCTGCCGGGCGGAACTTGAGCGAGCTGTAGCTCTTGAGTTGCGCTCCGATTCCAGCATCACAGTAGGTATTCTGACCGTCAAGCGCGCTGCCTGCCGGAGCTTTCCACATAAGTTTGCGCCAGTCAGTGTCACTCACACGCTCATACATATTCTTGTCAAGCATTATCTCGCATCCACCGTCTACTGAAGAATATCCCCATGTAGTCTCACAGCTTGCAAAACTTATCCAGTTCTGAAGATTGGAAACCATTGTCTCCTGTGTGATCTGTATGGCCCACATCCATTGAGTAGCGTCATTGAAACCTGTAGTTGTGCTCAGGGCGTTCTCTCTTGTCATTGGAGTAACGGAAGAGGCATCGATGGCCTTGCGTGCATATTTCTCCGCCTCGGGATAATTCTCAAGCCACATATAAAGACGTGCGTAAAGTCCGTAAACACAGTCAAGATGCGGCAGAGACTTGTTACTGAGCTTGAGATTGGCTATATATGTTTCAGCCTTCTCCAAATCACCTTTGATAAATTCACCCATTTTCTCACGTGTGGCACGCGGATTGTTGCGTGCTGCATTTTCATCGGTGTTTTCATCCACAATGGGCACTGTCAGTCCTTTCACGTCGTTACCGTCCTTATTGATCGAGCTGCGTCCGTCATTGGCAAGGAACTCATACTCACGCGCCATATCCAGATAGAACATTGCACGATAAGCGTATGCGGCTCCGAGATATCCCAAAAGATTGGGAGAGGCGGTCTCTGGATCAACCGAACGTATCAGCACGTTTGTGGAATTAACGTATTTTGTCTGTGCAGTCCAAAGGTACTGCGCGAACACATAGTCCACACCCTGAAGCTGGTTGCTGCCCCAATAACCGTACTGATTGTACTGATTATCATTGGCTGTGGCAAGATCCTGGGTCATGACGTCACGTATATGCATTATTGACGAATAGCCATAATCCCAATCTTGGCGTGAGGAGAACACACGTTTCTGAAGTGTCGCCGGAATACCCATAAGAAGTCCTTCCACGGCTTTCTCCGACTCGCCGACCTGCCCCGGTGTGGCGGCGTCAGTGGGAAATGTTTCTTCGATACATCCGGTAAGCGTCAACGACACAGCCAAGACAATCGCTCCAAATCCATATTTATTCATATTCATCATTTTTCTATGTTATATAGTTTTTATAATTTATATTTATATATTTAGAATGAAATTGTCACACCGCCGGATATGGTGCGTATCGGAGAATATGTACTGCTGCTTGTAGCACCGCTGATACTCTGGCGTGGATCAAGTCCTTGGCGCTTTGACCAAAGCCACAAATTAGAGCCACTGAGGTACACACGCAGATTTGTAAGTCCTGCCTTGGTCACGATTTTCGCTGGCAGGGTGTATCCGAGATTGACATTCTGTAGGCACAGGTACGATGCGCTTGTAAGGAAGCGGTCGCTCGACTGGGCCATGTCCTGATACTGTGCCTCGAATATAGGCACATTGGTATTCGGATTCTGCGGCGTCCATGCATTGAGCAAGTCGGTATGAAACGCATATCCTCTCGTGCCTGCCATTTGGGAAGCATACTCAGAATCGTAAGCCTTGCCTCCGAGCTGGTATGTAAAGTCTACAGAAAGATCAAAACCTTTATATGCAAATGTTGTTCCGAAACCTCCATAAGACCATGGCAGGGCACTTCCACAGAGGAAGTTGGTAGCCTCGCTGGCAACCTCTGTTGTACCGAGTTCACCATCAATCACCTGATAGTAGAGAGCATGTCCGTTTTCTGGATTTACACCTGCGAATTTCTTCATGTACCAGTTGTACATAGACTCGCCTTCTCCATAGAAATACTGCCCATTAGCATAGCCTTTCACACCGTTGGTTGTCGTCTCGGTCTTATTTGCAGCGTTGATCTTTGTTATCTCATTTTTGTACGCTGTGAAATTAAGGTTCAGTCCCCACTCGAAATCCTTTGTGCGTATCACGCTTCCCTCAAGTTCCAATTCAACACCGTTATTACTCATATTTCCTGTGTTAGAATATGTTGATGTGTAACCGCTCGACGGTGGAAGCGAAAAAAGTGTGAGCATGTCGGATGTTTTGCGCAAGAAGTACTCCACGCTACCCATAAAACGTCCTTTGAAGAGCGAGAATTCCACGCCTGCATTGAAGTTGGCATTCTTCTCCCATGTTATATTCTCGTTTCCTTTTGTTCCACTCGGTGTAAGTGATATTTCTCCGTCATTATTTGCAATGGAAAAGCGGTCGGTGTAAAGGAAGTCGGGAATGTTGTCGTTACCCTGTTCACCATAAGAGGCCTTAATTTTCAGTTCGTCTACCCATGACAAGTTAAACCATTTTTCCTTGCTTAGAATCCATGCACCTCCGAACGACCAGAAGTTACCCCAGCGATGATCCGGATGGAAGCGTGAGGAAGCGTCGCGACGGAATGACAGAGAAGCGAAATAGCGGGTGTCATAGTTGTACTGGGCACGTCCGAAATAACCTTCGGTATTGTAATCGGTTGTATAAGAATATGGTTCGCCATTAACAACAGCTCCGGCAAGTTCTGCGTTGTCCAAAGAGAAGATGTTTGTCTTGCTTCCACCAAGCACATAGTCTCTTGAACGGTAGTACTCATGACCTATCATAACCTCAGCATCATGCTTTCCGAACTGATGATGCCAATTAAGCAACTGCTGGTAGTTGTAGGCCCATGTGCGTGTGTGTCCTACAGAAACACTTCCCCCATAGTTAGCTGACTGTCCGAAAATATTCTGCCCCAAATTGTTTTGGCGCTGTTCGTTGAGCATCGCCGTGTTTCTAGTTGTGAACATAAAGTCTTCAAGGAAACGTATCTCTGCTGAACCTGTGGCATTAAAGCTGTTACCCTCATACTTATCTGTTCCGAGCATTATATCGTTGAGCGGATTGCTCTGACCGAACATAGGACGGGTGAGTCCGTTGATTCGTCCATCACCGTAATCATATTCAGGATCTCCTGTGGTGGCATTTGTCATCACACGTCCCTGTGCATCGCGAATATACAGCGGATAGATAGGTGCGAGCGAGCGCAGATTGAAAAGGTTGCCGCTCGAAGAAGCGGACTCATCGCTTAAATACTGCGAGTCATAATGCGCATAGTCAAAGTTTCCGCTCATCTTGAGCCACGGACGGATGTTATAGTCACCTTTCAAACGTGTGCTCAGACGTTTGTAGTCACTCTTTATAGTGATACCTTCGTTGTCAAGATAATTGAACGACATGTAGTACGAACCCTTATCGTTGCTTCCGTTGGCTGTCACCGAGTACTCTTGGCGCAGACCGTTTCCGTAGGCAGCATCAGCCCAGTCGTCAGGTGTAATCAGATACTGTGTCACACCATCGGCTCCCACTACAAGACGGCCGATTGTGGCGTTTGGGTTTAGCTTTCCGTTAGAACCGATAAGGAATTGACCCATCGGTACATTATATATATTGTATCCGAGTCCGTAAGAAGTACTTTCAATCATGTTCTGGTTTGCCCACAGCCCTGCCTGTGCATCATTATAACCAAGTCTGTTGGAGGCATAGTTCTTCAACGCACCATACCACATTTCATAATATTTTGCCGGACTAGTCACGCTTTTATAATCAGGTATGGCACGTGAGTTAGAACCCCATTTTGCATCAACGGTAATACCACTTGTACCTTCTTTTCCGTTTTTGGTTGTGATAATTATGACGCCATTGGCACCACGTGCTCCATACAATGCTGACGAAGCTGCATCCTTGAGTACTGTCATCGATGCAATATCATTTGGGTTAAGTGTATTCATATCGCCCGGGAAAGGAGCACCATCAAGAATTACGAGCGGCTGTGTACCTGTATTGGAACTCATGGAGCCGATACCGCGGATACGTATCTGATAGTTGCTGTTGCCGGGCTGTCCACTGGAAGCGTTTATCTGTACACCCGAAACCTTTCCCGTCAACGATTGCAACGGGTTTGAGTCGGCTGTTTTCTTTATCTGATCACTACCAAGGACAGCGGCCGATCCTGTAAAAGCTGATTTTTTTGCAGTACCGTAAGCCACAACCATGACCTCGTCTATCATCTGGTTTTCTGGTTCGAGTACGATACGCATGTTGCTTGCAGCCTTGACTGTTTTGGGTACCATTCCCAGATAAGTAACCTGGAGTTCTGTGCCCACCGGCACATTGATTGTGAATTCTCCGTCGACATTTGTAACTGCACCTGCATTCAGGCCCACAGCCTTGACGGATGCTCCCACAACCGGTTCGCCGTCCTCTGCCGAGGTGACAACTCCGGTCAAGCGAGACTGTGCCAACGCCATTCCTATGCTCAGGAACAGGCAGGCAAGAATCATTGTCAATCTTCTTTTCATAAAAATCTCTCTCCTGATTTGATTAAAAATATTAAAAATAAATGTTCTTTTGTCGTATCATTATTGAAGGGATATTCCCTGTCATCCTAATTGCCAGGCGATGAGTTTGGAACAGTAATGCGAGAGAATAGTCAGTATATACCTACACATTCATCATGATGTACCTGTTTTTATTCTCTTTTTTTATTACGTCCGGCTTGCAACGCACTGTTTTTTACAATCATTTTGCTATTTTTGTACATACCTCTTGTGGAGAGGTGTGAAATAGAAACATTAGTGAAATCATTCTTGGCAGTTGTGCGGCGGCACGGCATAGTTTTTCATGAATGAATTAGACGTCTGACAAACGCCGTTATATCGTAGATAGTTCCAATAGGGACCACGACGACACATATATAATATAATGTGTTGACAATGTATCGCATGTTGAAATATTCGTATAACTACGAGTTTGTATTTGTCTGAACATATAGGGATTTTCGCATGTTGAACAGACGTGATGTTTGTATCATACGATTTATTCATTAAACTAAAATTAAAAGATTGTTATGAAGATTCGATTTCAATTCAATGTCTCAGTATTTAAAAAGACTGACGGCAAAGCCACGGAGTCTTTCTCCGCAGGAAATGATTCATTTGTCACATGCGTAAAAAAAGAAATTGCCAATGCACGTGACCGCGGTTCTTTCAGCACTGCCGCAAATTATGATACTGCCATACGTTCTCTTCTCACATTCCTTGAACGCGACGATATCAAGGTGAAGGATATAACCTCCGATATGCTTGAGAATTATCAAAAATAGCTGCTCCGGCGCAATGTCTCGCTCAATACCATATCGTGCTACATGCGCTCCCTGCGTTCTATATACAATCGTGTCACTAAAAACAAGGGTGATGTATTTGTAAAGACTTTCACAGGGAGCACTCCTACATTCAAACGATCATTGTGCATCAATGATATACAGCGCCTGTCTATATTAAAATTACCGAAAAGATCACGCCTAGCTCTTACACGTGATTTATTTCTTTTCAGTTTTTATTGTCAAGGAATGCCATTCATCGATCTTGCCTTCCTAAAGAAAGCTCAGATCGTAAACGGTCAGATAATATACCACCGAAGGAAAACCGGACAGATAATACATATTACAATAGAACCTTGCATGGAGAATATTATAAAACGGTATGATTACTGCGATCCTGTTTATGTATTTCCAATATTAAAATCCACAGACAGCCTCACTGCATATCTGCAGTATCAGAAACAGCTTTCATATTACAACATCTCGTTGAAACGATTGGGAAAGAAAGCCGGTTTTACCCGTCCGCTTACGTCATATGTCGCCCGTCATACATGGGCAAGCATCGCATTTCAAAGTAATGTGGAGCTACAGACTATATCACGTGCAATGGGGCACACCAATCCGATGACCACTATGATATATATTAAGGAACTGGATAATAATTATTTAGCGTCAGCCAATCGTAAAATAATCACGGCATGTAATGCCACTACCGAAAAAGAACTGAACGACGTTCCTTCATATATTGCATTGCGCGAAAAATGCCCTGATGTTCTTTAAAGAATATATAAATCCCCGTGATATAAATCCCATAAATTAAATATTGGATTAAAACATTTATCTAATGACAATGCATCCAACGTCGGAACATACAACATGTATCCATCATGTTGCTCAGACAATACAAAGCAGCCGGCATTATGGATTATGATACAAATCGTTATCCAGCCGGCTGTATTTTTATCAAATCCCGTATATATAATATTGTGATGCATCAGTTTACTGATTCTGAATATGACGGAGTAATCCATATTCATATTGTCATTATTTTACATCTGCAAAAATTCGATTCCACGAAAAATTCATATTTATACTAAGAATTTTCAAATTTTATTCATTTCTTTGTATCAGAATATAATTATTCTCCTGTTTTTTAACATTTATAGCCAATAAACGTTAAAAAATGTATTGTTTAAAATACAATGTTTGTTATGTATGCGAATTAATATTAATTTTGCAAACTGATGCTAAATTTAGATAATTTCTACCACCTCTCCACAAGAGGCACATGCAAAAATAGCAATTTGATTGCAAAAAACAATAGGCTGCGAGCCGGACGAAAGAAAAGACATCCGTGATGTACGGAACTTTTGGAAAGGCAGAAAACCGCACTGAGCAAAGGCAAGACATAGTCTTGTCGCGTTGAAAATAAAAGGATGACCGGTGCGATGGCCGAAATCAAATATAACGAAAGAACATTTATTTTTAATATTTTTAATCAAATCAGGAGAGAGATTTTTATGAAAAGAAGATTGACAATGATTCTTGCCTGCCTGTTCCTGAGCATAGGAATGGCGTTGGCACAGTCTCGCTTGACCGGAGTTGTCACCTCGGCAGAGGACGGCGAACCGGTTGTGGGAGCATCCGTCAAGGCAGTGGGCCTGAATGCAGGCGCAGTTACAAATGCCGACGGAGAATTCACAATCAACGTGCCGGTGGGCACAGAACTCCAGATCACTTATCTGGGAATGGTACCCAAAACAGTCAAGGCTGCAAACAACATGCGTGTTGTACTTGAGTCTGACAGCCAGACACTTGAAGGTGTCGTTGTAACTGGTTACGGTTCGGCACGTAAACTCGGAACTATTGCCGGTTCTGTATCAACCGTTGGAAGTGATCAGATCAAGAATCGTCCTATTGCAAACATCGGTGATGCTCTTCAGGGACAGGTTTCAGGTCTGCAGGTATTCACATCTTCAGGAGAACCTTCTGCAACAACAAACATGCGAATCCGTGGTGTCACATCAATCAATGCATCTACAGAACCGCTGTTCATCCTTGATGGAAGTGAAATATCACAGCAGACATTCCTCTCACTCAACCCGAATGATATTGAGAACATGACAATTCTCAAGGATGCTTCTTCTACAGCTATTTATGGTTCACGTGCCGCCAACGGTGTAGTAATTCTTACATCGAAAAAAGGTAAATTCGGCGAAGCTCCAACTGTTTCTGTTTCCGCACAATATGGTATTTCACAAATGACAGGTGACAATGCTGAGATGATGGACGCAAACCAGTGGCTTAACTTCCAGGAAATACTTAATCCTGCAAATAAGACAAACGCCAATTTCCAGGCAATGAAGGCTTACTACAAGAAGTACAACATCGGCACAGACTGGAATGATATTTTCTTCAGTGACTCTAAACCTGTAACACAGATTGACGCAAGCGTTCGCGGAGGTTCTCAGAACGTAGCATATCTGCTTTCATTCGGTCACTATGATGCAAGTGGTATCATTGACGACTCCAACATGCGTCGTGAAACTCTGCGTGCCAACCTTGACATTAACATCAATCCTTGGTTGAAGATAGGTGCTAATACAAACCTCGCATATACAAAATATCGTGAGTCACTTTGGGGCACACAGGCAAACAGCGCATATAATAAGACTTTCGCTGCACGTACATATGCTCCTATTCAGCCGTATTATGAAATCAAAGGTCTGGACCCCAGCGATTACGCCAACAGTACATTCGAAGGCTATGGCGACCGTCTCGACTATTTCGATATGCTCGGAGTTTATAACCCATACTATATCTCAGAATGGCAGCCGCGTTCATCAACACGTATCCGTCTTAACGAGAACATGTTTGTAAACATCAACCCGATCAAGGGTCTGAATATCCGTTCCGCTCTTGGTCTTGATGCAAACGACCTTCGCGGTTCTTATCAGTGGACAATCACAGAAGATCCTAATGTTAACCCAACAGGTTCTGCAAGTGAAACATTCTCACGTTTCTATCGTTGGACTGTTACAAATACAGCTGAATACAAATTTGACTTCCTTAAGGATCATCACATGACAGTTCTTCTTGGTCAGGAATCTATGACAAGTAAGACTGTTGCATTCGGCGTAACAGCAAATGGTTTGACAGACAACCGTCTGTTCCTCATGTCAGCTGCATCATCTGCAGATGTACCGACACACTCCATATCTGAAGAAGTTCGTAACTCATGGTTCGGAATGCTCAACTATTCTTATGCAGACAAATACTTCGTTGACTTGAGCATCCGTCGTGACGGTTCTTCACTCTTCGGTGAAAACAACCGTTGGGCTACATTCGGTGCTGCCGCATTCATGTGGGATGTTACAAGAGAAAACTTCATGGAATCAACACGTAGCTGGCTCGACGATCTCCAGTTCAAGATCAGCTATGGTTCAACAGGAAACTCTGGAATTTCACCATACATGGCTCTCGGTCTTGTTGGTTCAGGTCCGATATACAACGGCCAGGGTGGTACCGCCATCGCAAATGCTGCAAACCCAGACCTTACTTGGGAAACTGTTAAAACATTCAACCTTGGTATAAACGGTAAAGTATTCGGTTTCGTTACATTCGATCTCGAGTTCTACAACAAAGTAACATCAGACATGCTCATGTCTGTTCCTTATTCTTTCACTACAGGTTTCAGCAGTGGTTGGGGTAATGTAGCAGAAATGTACAACCGTGGTGTTGACTTCAATATCGGTGTTGATATCATCAAAAACAAGGACTGGTACTGGAATGTAAAGGTTAACGGAAACTACAACAAGAACGAGATTACAAAACTTCTCAACAACGCAGATTCATACGTAACAAGCAGCGGTCTCCGTCTTGAAGTAGGTCATGCATATGGTGACTACTACGGTGTACGTTGGAGCCATGTCGATCCTCGCGATGGTCAGAATGTATGGCTTGATAACAATGGCAATGAAACAAAACAGGTTTCAGACAGCTATCAGGTTATGATGGACAAGAGCTTCATCGCTCCATGGTCTGGCGGTCTTACAACAACTGTTGCATGGAAAGGTCTGCAGCTCGACATGCAGTTCTCTGGAATGTTCGGACGCTACCTCTACAACAATGAGCGCTGGTTCACAGAAAACCCAAGATTTGCAACAACATACAACCAGACAACAGCAATGTTCGACATGTGGCAGAAACCGGGTGATATCACAGATATAGCAGCTGCAGACGCAACATATTATGGTCAGGACGACCGTCTGCTTGAGAACGCCTCATTCGTTCGTCTGAAGTTCGCTCAGCTCTCTTACACACTTCCGAAGAATTGGCTTGACACAACAGGATTCATCAAGGGCGCTAAAGTATTCCTCGTAGGACGCAACCTGCTTACTTTCACTGGTTACAAAGGCTACGATCCCGAGGTTGACAGCGCAACATCACTTGGAGATTATCCTAATACACGCCAGTTCTCTATCGGCGCAGAGTTAACATTCTAAAAATAAAAATAAGTAAAAAGGAAATAAAATGAAAAAAATATATTTATTACTTGCATTGACAGCGGGTCTGGTTTCTTGCGATATGGACAAGGAACCGTATGACGCTCTTCCTGATACGGAAGCGCTTCAGACCCCGACAGACTTTGCAAATGCACGTGTAGGTCTTTATGACGGACTGCGTTCTTCTGTAGGAGGTGACAACTTCTACAATGCATCTGAAATACAGTGCGACGGTTTCAATGCTGTAACCGGTTTCTCAAACACACTCGGTGACATGTATACATGGAATTTCACTACATCCGCAGGATACTTCTCTACCGTTTACGGCAATTATCAGGCTATCATCGCTCGCGCCAACTACATCATAGACGGCTACAACAAATGCGATATGTCTAACAGCAACGTTTTCACAGCAGCTGCTATGCAGAATGTGAAAGCAGCTAAAGGAGACGCTTTCTTCATGCGTGCATACTGTATCTTCATGCTTTCACAGTATTTCTGCGCAGACTATGATGCAGCAACTGCCAATAATGAAAATACTGGTGTGTCTTATCGTCTTGATTATGCACCTTCTGCAGATGCAAGTACATACCCTGGCCGTAAGACACTGGCACAGACCATGACACAAGTTACAGAAGACCTCGACAGCGCAGCTAAATACATCAGCGAGACAAACGCTCCGCTCAGTGTATATGTTACACCGGACGCCATCACTGCTCTGCGTGCACGTCAGGCTCTTGCCATGGACAACTACGATGATGCTCTGAAATATGCAGAATCACTCATCACTTCTGGTACATATGCTCTTGCTGATGGTGTTGACGAATTGAAAGCTCTTTGGCAGGAAGATGCCGGAATGGAGACAATATTCCAGCTTGCAGTAGCTTCTCGTGATGAGCTTCCTGCAGCTTCAGGTACACGTTATCAGCCTTATGCAACAGACGGAACACCTGACTACATTCCGACAAAGACTCTTGTAGATCTTTACAGTGACAACGACTATCGTAAAACTGTATACTTCAATCAGGTTCAGATCAACACCACATCAGGTGCAAGCGCAACTGTATATGCTCTGAACAAATATGTTGACCATGGACGTCTTTATAACGAGTTCGACGGTTATGAATACGCACGCTTCACTATCGAGCCGAAAGTATTCCGTATTGCAGAGATGTATCTTATTGCAATTGAGGCAAGCATAAAATCTTCTAAGACAGAAAAGTACAATGCTTATCTCAACGAACTTCTCTCTAAGCGTATTGGTGGTTACGAGGAGCGTCAGTTCAACGAAACAACAGCATGGACAGAACTTCAGAACGAGCGCACACGTGAAATGGTAGCAGAAGGTTCACGCCTCTTCGATATCAAGCGTTGGCATATAGAGATGAAACGTGGCGTACCTCAGGACGAAAGCATCTGCAACCTGCCAGGCGCTAATACAACAGAGCTGTCTCGTCCTGTAGATGAGAAGAAGTTCACTTGGCCGATACCGAAGCACGAGATCGACGTGAATAAGAAGGTTGTTCAGAATCCGGGCTATTAATGCTTACGCATACAGGATTGCGGATGGATGATTGAAGAAACACACATTCATAATCCTTTCATGATCCTGTAATGCACAATAAAAACAAATAATTAAAACAAACAAAATGAAATATATAAAATTATTCATGTTTGCTGCCGTTATGTCGTTGTTCGCAGCCTGCTCTGACGACGAGAACTACAACGGCAACGGTGAGGTTACTCTTGGATTCGAGAATTCAGAACTGACCGTAAAAGAAAACACTGGTTATGTGAACGTGCCAATCAAAATCAACGGTCTGCGCGATGGTGATGTAAAAGTCACTGTAAGCACTGCAGAAGTTGGCAACAATCCTGCAAAAGAGGATGTGAACTACATGATCACAACTAAGACACTCACTCTGAAAGCAGACACATTGAACAGTGGCGTTCTGAATGTAGAACTCAAGACTGTAGATGATCAGACAATCAACGAGAACCGTACATTCAGCATCACTATCGAATCAGCAAAAGGTGCTGAGATTACAGGCAACAAGACAATACAGATCACACTGCGCGACAATGATGCCCTCATATACGAAAAATTCTTCGGAAAATGGACACTCAATGCTAAACAGCCAGTGTTCGACGATCAGGGCTATCCTGTTCCTGGTGAGTACAACGACTTCTCTGCTGAAGTAACAATCAGTGGTACAACAGACGAAGAAAACGCCGACTACGACCACATACTCACAGCATCTTGCCCGGGAATGTTCAATGTAGGTATAAGCCTCGACTGCTCATGGCGTTTCCGTTACAGCTTCGACAAGGAGACAAAACAGGGAACACTGGGCTTCATCTGCGGCGATCTCGTTGCTTCATACGGAGATCAGTACCAGTGGACATGGGCAACAGACAACGGCAGTCAGATAACATTTGACGATATTACTGCACCGTGGGCTCTTGGCGAAGGTGATGTTCTCCCTGAGACTATCGTATTCCCGGAAAACAAGAACCTTTATCTCTATCAGCCGGGAGCAGGTTTCTGGGATCAGCTCTACGAGATAACACTCACAAAGAACTAAGCCTATATGCCTGTCAAAGCAGGACATAAATAAAACATTGAAGGCGGGTTGTCCGGACGACTGAGTCCTGCAACCCGCCTTTATGTTTTTAACAAGATGGCATTAACACATAAATATCATAAACCAAATAACACTGTTATAATATGAAAAGACAATCTTTAATATTCATGTTACTATTGGCAGTAGCATGCACAATGACAGCCAAACCGCGTACATCAGCACAATTGCGTATGGAAGCGGAAAAAGCTCTCAAAACAAACTCACTGGCCCAATCAGTACGAGCCAAGAAATCCTCAGCTCTAAAAGTATTGCGCCAGAACACCCAGATCACCGTAATGGGATATACCGACGGTGGATATGCTGTTATAGCCAACGACGACACATTCTCACCTGTGCTCGGATACAGTGACGCTACACTTACAGATAACCCAGCACCGGCATTTCTTTGGTGGATGGAAGCCATTAATGCTTCATTAGAGAAAAAACTCGAAGAAGGACAGCAGCCAGCTAAAGTGCAGCCTTCTGCAGAATACAAAGACCGTGTGGACGAACTGCTCACCACACGCTGGAATCAGGATGCACCGTTCAATCTCATGTGTCCTACCTACACAGTAGGCAGCAAGAAATACAACTACGTTACTGGATGCGTGGCAACAGCCATGGCCCAGATAATGTATTATCACAAATATCCTATCAAAGGAAGCGGCCATTATTCTTATACATACACTTCGGAAGAAGGCCATGGAACAGTAAGACCATCTGCAAACTTTGAAACAACATACGACTATGACAACATGCTGCCCGTATATACACCCGGAAGCTACACAGATGTACAGGCCAACGCTATCGCAAAGCTGATGTACCACTGTGGCGTGTCAGTCGAGATGCACTACACCACAACCGGTAGTGGTGCCTTCAGTGCCGACGCTTGCCGTGCACTGCGCAAATATTTCCTCTATGACGAAAATATAAAGCTCTATACACGCGAGGTATTCCCTGTTGACGAATGGATGAACATGGTATTCCGTGAACTTAGCGACGGATGTCCTATTCTCTACGGAGGCCAGTCAAAAAGCGGCGGCCACTCTTTCGTACTCGACGGATATGACGAGAACGGACTTGTACACGTAAACTGGGGTTGGGGCGGAAATGACAACGGATTCTTCAACATTGCCGAGCTCGACGGTTACACAAGCGGTCAGGACATGGTGACTGTACGCACACCCGACGACGAGACATACAACGGCACATACCACTCACTCTGGGGTCTGGGCTACAACCTCACCATAACAAAATCCGGCTCTAACCTTCTGGCAGGATGTGAAGGAATATACAATGTCGACGTGGACGACTTCACAGGCAAGCTCGCACTCATGGCAGGCGACATGAATACAGGCGCCCAGACAACACTTTCAGTGATTGCCGACGAGGCTAACCTCACCGCCGTTCCTTATCTTCAGGGTCTGCGCTTCAGCAATGCACCGGCCTCATACTCTTCTTTGGCCGACGGAAGCTACCGTCTGTATCTCGCAACCAAATCGGAACTCGAAACCGACTGGCAGCCCGTACGCAGCAAGGAGACTGTGAACAACAGCTACATTCTCGTGAAGAACGGAAGCAATGTCACACTCAGAGCTGAAAACAACTCCAACTGGACAACTGCCATCGACAATGTGCCGACAGTTGAGAAGAAAGCCGACAACCGCATCTACAGCATCGACGGCCGCTACATGGGCACGGATGCAAGTGTGCTGAAAGACGGTATCTATATCAGAAACGGAAAGAAATTCGTGAAATAAAAGCAATTATTAATTGACAATTCTAACTTAAGAAAGCGGGCACATACACGTGTCCGCTTTTTTCATTCCGGATAAGCGACTGTACCACAGACGGCAATACGGCCTCCCCTATTCCCGTACATTTGCATCCGGTTGCCTCATTGCCCGAAAAGATCTTTTTCTCCACGACCTTTTCCTGACATTCTTCCGCGCTTCTCCTCACTGCTGATACCGGTGTTTTCAAAGAAAACTCCGGCAACTGACTTACAATTTTTCTTGACTTTTTTTTGACAAAATAAATTCGGAAAACAGGTGTGGAGAAATGTCAGACCACATATAATAAAGACTCTTTCAGACCGGACTGTATTTTGCTATACCCCATACCATATTCCGGAATCATTCATCTGACCTTCCGATAATGCCCGTTTCATGGTCTGATTCAGTCCATTATAGGGTGCAATCTGGTTCATTTCAGCCCCTGATATGGGCTTAATCGCATGCTGAAATGGTGCTTATTGCAATGTAAAAAAGTGCCCATCGAACATAAGCTATTACTAATCAGAAACTTACAATATCCTCTTATAATTCGCGTATTTGCGGCCGAGGGAAAGTCAGTCCGCAAATATTCGTTTATTTTTCGGGGTAGAACCGGAAACTCGGACCGGAAAATCAAAATCCGGTTACAATCTGAAAGTTGGCCATATAGGCTTCGTTTTTGGTATAAGAAAAACACTCATTCGGGCTTAAAACAGCAGTCTTTCTGCTAAAATCAAACACAACCTAATTTCTAATGAACCATTATCCTTTCTACTTACATCCATCTTTTCATTTTTCGAAGAATCATTCTCCTGTCTGATAATATTGTTATACCTTTGCGTTTCATTTTCAGGTATGGGCTTTATGAGCCGTACACTGCGTATGTTTTTAATTTTCAACAGGTCAAACAACTTATAAACTTTTTCATACACAAATCACATCATTATGCACATAAAACTTATAACTTGCGGAAGTTCAACAATTATAAAAAATATTTTCCTTGTGATAAATAAAAGACTCCTGCTGTCGCTCATACTGATGGCAACCACACTTGCCTCCTTTGGGCAGACAATGCAAGGCCGCTTCTGCGACAAGGACGGTGCTCCGATGGAATTTGTCAATGTCGTAGCACTGCAGCCTGAAGACTCTACCTTCATTCAAGGCACCGTAACGGCAGCCGACGGACGTTTCAGTATGAGTGGTCTGCCGGAGGGCAACTACCTGCTTCGTGCCACATCGGTGGGCTACGCCATGTTCTGTCGGCTCTGCCACACGGGCGATTTAGGAACAATGACCATGCAGACCGACGACGTAATGCTGCAAGAGGCGGTAGTGACCGCCCGTCGCCCTACCTACAAGATGAAGGGCAATGCACTGGTGGCCGACGTACAGAACACACTGCTCAGCAATGCGGGCACGGCCAGCGACGTGTTGGGTCTCATTCCTTTCGTACAGGGCAGTGAGGGCAACTTCACTGTCTTCGGCAAGGGCAGTCCAATCATTTACCTGAACGGACGACGGCTTTATGACACAAGTGAACTGACACGATTGGAGTCGAAGGACATCAGTCAGGTGGAGGTCATCACAAATCCCGGTTCCGAATACGATGTCACCGTAAGGGCTGTAATCAAGATAAAGACCGTAAAGCCACACGGCGAGGGCCTCAGCGTGAACACATACGGAGGCATAAAACAGAATCATCACTTCAGTCACTACGAGAACTTAGGCCTCAACTACCGCCACGGAGGTCTGGACCTCTTCGGTTCTATATATTACAGCCGTTCGCAAAGCTACCAAAAGCAACGCGACAAACACTACATCAGCACTCCCGACACAATATGGAACCACCGCTCACAGATAGAGATGAACTATGCCAACCATTATCTTGAAGCCACCGGAGGGGTGAACTACATGGTGAACGATAAGCACTCACTGGGCATGCGCTATACTTACACACGCACACCTATGGGCCGTAACCGTATGAACTCCGTCTATGACATAGATGCCAACGACGACTTCTACGACCATCAGCAATATGACCACGACTGGCGTGACAACGACTACTCCCACCACCTGAACACCTACTATCTGGGCAATGTGGGGAAACTTGGCATAAACTTCAATGCCGACTACTACGAAACCACATCCATACAGCTACAGAAAATCAACGAAGACAGTCAGGAACACGACGACCGTGTTGTGACTACAAGCAACATATCTGACAGCCGGCTCTATGCCGCCAAACTGGTGTTGAGCCATCAGTTGGGCAAGGGCGAGTTGCGCGGCGGCGGCGAATACAGCTACACACGCCGCAACAACACGTACCACAACGAACAGGACTACCTGCCTGAGACCGACAACCGCATAGAGGAAGAACACATTGCAGCCTTTGCCGAATATGGCATCACGCTGGGTAAGCTACAGGCCAATGCCGGACTGCGCTACGAGCACATCGTGTCCGACTACTACGACCACGGCGTGCGCCAGGCCGGACAGAGCCGCGACTACGACAACCTCTTCCCCAGCCTGTCGCTATCAATGCCCGTAGGCAATGTCAACCTGTCGCTAAGCTACACGGCAAAGACCCGCCGCCCCTCATACAACGAACTGAGCAGCAACCTGCAATACGACGACCGATTCACTTACGAGGGTGGAAATCCGAACCTGAAATCAGAAACCATACACGACCTGACACTGATGGGAAGCTACAGTTGGCTGCAATGGATGTTGAGCTATCAGCACACCGCGGACGCAATACAGCTGGTGGGAATACCATACGAGCAGAATCCAGCCATCACCATCTTCACCCGACAGAACTTCGACCACGTGGACATGCTGTCGGCAGGCGTGGTGTTGTCGCCCAAATGGGGCTGCTATGAACCACAGCTCAGCCTGCAAATACAGAAACAGATACTGAAGTATCAGAACTTAGGTGAGACGAAACACTTCAACCGTCCCCTGCCTTACGCACAGCTGATCAATGGTTTCCGATTCAGCCATGGCTGGAAGGCATTGCTCACTCTGTCGTGGCAAGGCAAGGGAAATGAGAGTATCACCATGGTTAAGCAATGGGCGGCAGCTGACGTCAGTGTGGTCAAGAGTTTCCTGAAAGACCGGCTTACCGTCAATCTGGATGTGAAGGACATCTTTGCATCGCGCCGCAACTCGGCCACCATTTACGGCACTGCCATGGTATTCGACAAATGGAACTACAGCGATTCCCGCATGTTGCGACTGCACATAAGCTACCGTTTCAACACGACACGCAGCAAGTATCGCGGCACAGGAGCGGCCAACGATGAGCTGAACCGCCTGTAACAAAGTAACGGTGCATTGTCGTATTGTGTCAATATCCGCGGAAAAGCGGTTTTACAGACTTATATTCTTTATATTATATTTAATTGTCCTGCCCGACGTCTTACCTACTCTTGCCGGCATGCAATCTGTCACTTATTCCAGAAGTCGTCTTCCACGCCTTCGAATATACAGACAGACGTACTGTCCGACAACTATAAGTAAGACGTCGGACCGTTAATAACGAGTCACAATCAGAAAGTGTAGTTCATATACCAACATTTTATTCATCATGTCAGATTTTTTATGTAATTTCGCACAGTAACCATAAACCTGATGAAGACAATGAACAGAATTATGCTGACGGCGCTCACACTGGCGCTGTCGATGACGACAGGGGCCGCGCAGACACCGCAGCCCGACAATCTGAGAGTGAACCACCTGGCAAAGCCGCTGGGCGTTGACGACGCTGCGCCACGTCTGGAGTGGTGTGCCGAAGGCATGGAGCAGTCGGCCTACGAGATAACCGTGGGCACCGACAGTGCGGCAGTGGCCGCAGGCAAAGGCTCGGCATGGCAGAGCGGACGTGTGGCCTCCGGGCAGCGCATGGCCGTGTATGGCGGCGAGAAGCTCCGGCCTACGACAGTATATTTCTGGCGTGTGAGCGTGACCGACGGCAAGGGCAACACCGCGAACTCCGACGTGGCACGCTTTGAGACAGGCCTTATGGGCCGGTGGCACGGAGCATGGATAAGCGACAGCCACGACAAGAACCACCGCGCCGCGCCTTATTTCAGAAAGACATTCGATGCCACCAAGAGCATAAAGTCGGCACGTGCATACATCTCCGCAGGCGGTCTGTTCGTCCTGTCTGTGAACGGACAGAGAGTCGGCGACCATTTTCTCGATCCAGTATATACGCGCTACGACCGCCGCTGCTCCTACGTCACGTTCGACATAACGCCACTGCTCCACAGCGGACGCAACGCTCTCGGAGTGGTGTTGGGCAACGGATGGTACAACCATCAGGCACTTGCAGTGTGGGACTTCGACCGTGCTCCGTGGCGCAACCGTCCTACGTTCTGCATGGACGTCGTAGTGACCTACACCGACGGCACCACACAGACCGTGGCAACCGACCTGAGCTGGCGCACATCGGGCGGACCGCTCATCTACAACAACATATATACTGGCGAGCACTACGACTTCAATCTCGTGCAGAAGGGCTGGGACACACCGCAGTTTGACGACTCAAAGTGGCAGGGAGTGCGCTTCCGCAGCGCGCCGGCACAGCTCGTGTGGTCGCAGCAGATGGAGCCCATACGTCTTACGGAGACACACAGTCCGGTGAAGATGACGCGCCTCAACGACACTACATACGTCTATGACTTCGGCCGCAACATGGCAGGCGTGACGAGCGTCAGAGTGAAAGGAGATAAAGGTACACGCCTGCGCATAAGCCACGGCGAGCGTCTGCATGCCGACGGCACGCTCGACCAGTCGAACATCGACGTATATTACCGTGGCGACAAACAGACAGAACCTTTCCAGACCGATATACTCACGCTGAGCGGAGGCGACGATTCCTTCTGCGCGGAGTTCAGCTATAAGGGTTTCCGCTACGTTCAGGTGAACAGCGACCGCCCCATACAGCTCGACGAGAACAGCCTCACCGCCCACTTCACCCACAGCGACGTGGCCATCGCCGGAAGCATTGCCTCGTCCAATCCATTGCTCGACAAGACCGTGGAAGCAGCACGCATGGCATACATTTCCAATCTAATGGGCTACCCCACCGACTGTCCGCAGCGCGAGAAGAACGGATGGACGGGCGACGGACATCTGGCCATCGAGACATCGCTATACAACTATGACGCCATAACAATATACGAGAAATGGCTCGCCGACCACCGCGACGAGCAGCAGCCCAACGGCGTGCTGCCCGACATCATACCGACCGACGGCTGGGGATACGGCACAGACAACGGTCTGGACTGGACAAGCACAATAGCCATCATACCGTGGAATCTCTATCTGTTCTACGGCGACATACGTCCGCTGGCCGACTGCTACGACAACATGAAACGCTATGTGGACTATGTGGACAGCAACAGTCCCGAACATCTCTCAGCATGGGGACGCGGCGACTGGGTGCCTGTGAAGACGCGCTCCAACAAGGAACTCACGTCGTCCATCTATTTCTTCGCCGACGCGACTATACTCTCCAAGGCTGCGGCACTGCTCGGTCATGAGGCCGACCACAAACATTACGCACAGCTGGCTGCCAACATACGCAACGCCATAAACGCCAAATTCCTCAACCGCGAGACGGCCACATACGCCAGTGGCTCGCAGACTGAGATGAGCCTCGCGCTGATGTGGAAGGTCGTACCCGACGACATGGTGGCACGTGTGGCAGCCCGTCTCGCCGAGAACGTGCGTGCCAACGACTGGCACCTCGACGTGGGTGTGCACGGAGCAAAGGCTATACTGAATGCCCTGAGCGAGAACGGATATGCCGACGACGCCTACCGCATAGCCGTGCAGGACACTTATCCGTCTTGGGGATGGTGGATTGTGAACGGCGCTACCACCCTGCTCGAGAACTGGGATCTCAAAGCCACGCGCGACATATCGGACAATCACATCATGTTCGGAGAGATAGGCGCATGGCCGTACAAGGGACTCGGAGGCATATTCCCCGACGAAAAGCAGCCGGGATTCAAGCACATCAACCTGCGTCCTAACTTCGTGAAAGGTCTGAAACATTTCGAGGCACACCACACATCGCCCTACGGCGACATAGCGTCGATGTGGGTGCGCAAGGGCAAGAAGGTAATATACACCGTGACAGTACCGTCGAACACCACCGCCACACTCACCATACCTAACGCCGCAGCAGACCAGGCGACAGTGAAACTTGAGGCAGGCACCCACTCGTTCGAGATAAAGGACAACGGCAAGTACAAAACCGTGAAACTCTGACGGAATAATTATTAAACGAAGATAAAAAAAAGATAAAAATTATGAGTTTGCCTCATATTTGCATTAACTTTGCATGTGATTAGCAAAAGACGGTGTATCAGGATGATGCGGACATGCAGTAATGACCTCCGCCACCGCCTTACTCTCATAAAAACACAACACATATTAAATAAGGACAATTATGGCAAAGAAAGCTCTTTTGATGATTCTCGACGGATGGGGAATCGGCAAACATGGTGCAGGCGACGTGATTTACAACACTCCGACACCTTATCTTGACTATCTCTGCGCAGTGAGCGCACATTCACAGCTCCAGGCTTCGGGCGAGGACGTAGGTCTGCCTGACGGACAGATGGGTAACTCTGAGGTAGGACACCTCAACATCGGAGCAGGCCGCATCGTCTATCAGGACCTCGTGAAGATCAACCGCGCCTGCAAGGACGGTTCTATCATGCAGAACCCTGAGATAGTAAGCGCATACAGCTACGCCAAGGAGAACGGCAAGAAACTCCACCTCATGGGTCTTACATCAGACGGCGGTGTGCACTCTTCACTCGACCATCTGTTCAAGCTCATCGAGATATCAAAGGAATACGGCCTTGACAAGACATTCGTGCACTGCTTCATGGACGGCCGCGACACCGACCCGAAGAGCGGTGCCGGATTCATCAGCCAGCTGCAGGATGTATGCTCTGCCAACGGCGCACACATCGCAAGCATCGTAGGACGCTTCTATGCCATGGACCGCGACAAGCGCTGGAACCGGGTAAAAGAGGCTTACGACCTGCTCGTTGAAGGCAAGGGCAAGAAGGCTGACGACATGGTTAAGGCCATGGAGGAAAGCTACGCTGAGGGCGTTACCGACGAGTTCATCAAGCCTATAAGCAATGCCTCTGTTGACGGAACAATAGGCGAAGGCGACGTTGTTATATTCATCAACTTCCGCAACGACCGTGCCAAGGAGCTCACACAGGTGCTCACACAGCAGGATATGCCGGAAGAGGGCATGCACACAATAAAGGATCTGCAGTACTACTGCATGACTCCGTACGACGCTTCATTCAAGGGCGTACACATTCTGTTCCCGAAAGAGAACGTAATGGACACTCTGGGCGAATATCTGAGCAAGCAGGGTAAGAAACAGCTCCACACTGCCGAGACAGAGAAGTATGCTCACGTAACATTCTTCTTCAACGGCGGACGCGAGGCTCCGTACGAAGGCGAGGACCGCATACTGGTTCCGTCACCGAAGGTTGCAACCTACGACCTGAAGCCGGAAATGAGCGCATACGAGGTAAAAGACAAGCTGGTAGGCGCCATCAACACACAGGAGTATGACTTCATCGTTGTGAACTTCGCCAATGGCGACATGGTAGGCCACACCGGAATCTACAATGCCATCGCCAAAGCCGTACACGCTGTGGACAACTGTGTGAAGGAAGTGATAGAGGCTGCCAAGGCAAACGATTATGAAGCAATAATCATCGCCGACCACGGCAACGCCGACAACGCAATCAATGAGGACGGAACTCCTAACACAGCTCACTCACTCAATCCGGTACCGTTCATCTACGTGACCGACAACAACAGCGCTACCGTGAAGGACGGACGTCTGGCCGACGTTGCTCCGTCTATCCTCCACATCATGGGTCTGGAACAGCCGGCCGACATGACTGGTGAGAACCTGATTGTGGACAACAAGTAAAGACATTATTGACAATACACAACAAGGCTTCCCTTTACAGGAAGCCTTGTTTTTTTATTTATTAGTAACTTTTCTGTTTTATTCAGTCTGAATTTAGTAATTTAGCGGCCTGTTACGCAATATGTATGGCATAAGGATACCGTACAAAGCACGCAACACATTTGTTTTCAGTATAATAAGAAATACAGTTCACCGGATTTCACCATGTCAAAGAAACGTCCGGAACACAGAAAAGACATAAGAAAATGAAGAAAGAAAAGCTCAAGAGCACCGTTCAGAAGTGCATACTGCGCATCAATCCCGAAAAAATCATCTCTTTAGGCTTTCATTCGTCAAATCCACAAAAGCAGCTCGTCATAGGATATCTGGGATACACTATCCTCGGAACGCTTGCCCTTATGCTGCCGCTTGCCACAAAGAAAGACATATCATTCATCGACAACCTGTTCAATGCAGTATCAGCTCTATCAACAACCGGACTTGCCACAGCCGATCTTGCCAACGACTACACATTCTTCGGACAGCTTGTCATCCTCATGCTCATTCAGATAGGCGGTCTCGGATACATGACTCTGTCTTCGTTCATCATGCTCAGGATAACCCATCACCTCGGAAATTTCAAGAACAACATGTTCGGAGCGCAGTTCTCCTTCCCCGAAGACATGCAGAACGAGACAATGATAAAGAACATCGTTAAGTTCGTATTCTTTTTTGAAATAGGAGGTACACTGCTTCTGTATCCTTATTTCGCATGGAAAGGAATGGACCAACCGCTATGGTCGGCACTCTTTCACAGCATCTCGGCATTCTGCACCGCGGGCTTCAGTATTTACTCCGACAACCTCGTAAGCCTGCAGTGCGACTACTATGCCAACATCATAATAATCATTCTCAGCTATATGGGAGCGATGGGATTTATAATGATGACCGACATACTGCACAAGTTCACGCGAAAGGATCACTGCATATCCTTCACAACAAAGGTGATAATATGCATTACATGTCTCCTGTCGCTGTGGAGCACAATACACCTGTTCTTCTTCGAACCATCACTGCAACAGTACGATGTGGACGACCGCATACTTATCTCTTTGTTCCAGTCGATGTCGGCAATGACCACAGTCGGCTACAACACCGTAGATTTAAGCAATATGATTCCAATATCCCTTCTCATTCTGTCGTTGGCAATGTATATCGGAGCCTCGCCTTCTGGAACCGGCGGTGGTCTTAAATCCACAACCCTATCGGCCATATATGCCTATACGAAAAACAAACTAGGACTGAGAAAGAACGTATCTTTAATGAATCATATCATCCCAAACTACCGCGTGGAATCAGCCATTACGACGTTTGTTTTCTACTCATTCATACTTTTCATCGGAATATATCTGATGGCTCTATTCGAACCGACAGACACCGATTTCCTCAAAATCATATTCGAGGCATCGTCCGCACTGGCCACCGCAGGACTGAGTTGCGGTATCCTTTCGTCGGCCACACTCGGCAGCAAAATAATACTTATCATACTGATGTTCATCGGACGTATAGGTGTAATAACATTCGGCAATGTGCTGTTGAGACGTTCCATGAAGCGGAAGCGCCTGAAAAAAGACGACCTTATTGTGTGACGGCCGACCGGCCTGCGTGCTGTCACACGCCCTGTCATGCTGTTTATGGATATGTGTAAGCGCCGCAATGTTTTGCACTTCGGAGAAAAAATTGTATTTTTGTGCATCATACAACGACGCATAAAGCAATGAATGTAAAGATAGAAGAATCGTGGCGCAGACACATCGGCATGGAGTTTGAGAAACCATACTTCGCCAGTCTCACCGAATTCGTGCGCTCCGAATACACCAGAACTAAATGTTATCCGCCGGGAAATCTCATATTCAACGCCTTCAATCTGTGTCCGTTCGACAAGGTGAAGGTGGTCATCATAGGCCAGGACCCTTACCATGAACCCGGCCAGGCCCACGGACTGAGTTTCTCTGTGAACGACGGTGTGCAGTTTCCGCCGTCGCTTGTCAACATATTCAAGGAAATACAGAACGATCTCGGCACGCCGATGCCCAGCTCCGGCAACCTCACACGATGGGCCGAACAGGGCGTGCTGCTGCTCAACGCCACTCTCACAGTGCGCGCACATCAGGCTGCAAGCCATCAGCACAAAGGGTGGGAAGAGTTCACCGACGCCGCCATACAGGCTCTGTCGCGCGACCGCGACCATCTTGTATTCATCCTCTGGGGCGGATATGCACGCTCCAAATCGAAGCTCATAGATGCTTCCAGACATCTCATATTGCAGTCGGTGCATCCATCTCCGCTCTCTGCCAACCGCGGAGGATGGTTCGGCAACCATCATTTCTCGCTCTGCAACAGATATCTCGAAGCCAACGGCGAACAGCCGATAAAGTGGTAAAACGCAACACCGGCGGCTTATCCCTGTGACATTAGACACATGACTGCCGCCGGAAAAACATCATATCAAAAACTGAAAACAATGTATATACCTCCTATCATAGAAGTAGGCGACGTACTGGTGTCGTCGGATATCATCACAGAACGGTTCTGCTGCGACCTCGAAGCATGCAAGGGCATCTGCTGCGTAGAGGGAGACGCGGGTGCGCCTGTCACTCTCGACGAGATTGCAGGCATTGAGGACGCGCTCGACACAGTGTGGGGCGACATGTCGGCAAGAGCACAGTCGGTGGTCGACAAACAGGGCGTGGCCTACACCGACCGCGACGGCGACCTCGTGACAAGCATTGTCGAGGGCAAGGACTGCGTGTTCACCTGCTACGAGAACGGTTGCTGCCTGTGCGCCCTGGAGCGTGCCTACCGCAACGGAAAAACGCGTTTCTGCAAGCCCATAAGCTGTGCACTCTACCCCATCCGCGAAAAACGCCTGGGCAACGGCGGCACAGCACTCAACTACAACCGCTGGGACGTATGCCGCGACGCTGTGAAGAAAGGAAAGGAAATAGATATGCCTGTCTATCGGTTTCTGCGCGAACCGCTCATAAGACGTTTCGGACAGGAATGGTACGACGAGCTCTGCGCCGTGGCAGAAGAACTCGAAAAACAGGGCATAAAGCTCTGACAACAAACAAAAAAGCGTCTGCCGCAAGCAGACGCTTTAATTATTTAATGGATTTTCTATATTCCAAAGGCGACATTCCCGCATGTTCCTTGAAGTATTTGCCAAGGAACGACTGGCTCGAGAAGTTCATGTCTTGCGTTATCTCCTTTATGGTGGCTTCGGTGTTTCGCAGCCGCACACGCAGCTCGAGCATCACATAGTAGTCTATCCATTCGTTAGGAGTGCGGTTGCTCACGCTTTTCACCGTCTCCGAAAGATATTTCGGCGACAGGCCGAGCTGCTCGCTGTACCAGCTCACACGGCGCTCTGAGCGGAACTTCTTCTCCACTATGCGTATGAAATCCATGAAAATGCGTTCGGCACGCGAGCCCGCGACAACACCCTTCTGTATGCGGCTTATCACGCTGCTTATATCATAGAGCATGGCTGCGACGATCGACTGCACTGTTTCACGGCGGAAATACAATTTGTCATTCTCAACGGTCTTCTTTATCAGATTGTAATAGTCGACAAGCTTGTCGGCCTCCTCCGACTCAAGATTACATACCGAATGATTCTTTGCAAAGAGAAACAGGGAGGACAGTCCGCGCATACCTTTGATGGCCTCATCAAAGAAATTGTACGAGAAGATCAACAGCATGCCCTTGTAGTCAGCGCTCTGCCAACAGTCGGAGATGGTCTGTCCTTTACGGATAATTAAGATGTCTTTGGGGCGGATGTTATGACGCGTCGTGTCAACTGTATAGCCGCACTCGCCTTCAATACAAAGTGACATGAGCAGGCAACGCATCCGGAATATATAGTTTGGGTCTTTTATCTTTGAAAAATCATCCAGCAAGAAGACATCTTTACCAAGACTGATTCCCTCACAATCCTTTATCACCTCAGAAACCGTAATATCCTTGAATTTCTGATTGTACATAATGACTAAATAAATTAATAAATACTATGTTTCAAAACATTTGAATAACAAAGATACATAAAATATAATACACAAGCAAATCTTTCATTAATATTATGTTATCTTTGTGTCACCAAATTCCGGCATACCGAATAATGTATTATCAAATACGACATATGATATAACAATATGCGTTTCATAAGACGCAAAAATGCAAAAGTTGCCGGACAAATCAAAACCGTAAACCATATGAAAAGGAAAACCTGCATCGCTATCATTGCCCTGTTGTGCACCGTATTTGCACAGGCATCAGACAACAGACAGTTCAGAATCAACCTCACACCCGACGGCAAGGCCAATATGATGGTGTGTCTGCCCGAAAGCGGCAAGGCCACGGGAAGGGCCGTGGTGGTATGCCCCGGCGGCGGATACGGAGGTCTGGCAATGGAGAACGAGGGCACCAACTGGATTCCGTTCTTCAACGAACGCGGCATCGCCTGCATGATTCTGACCTACCGTATGCCTCAAGGCGACCTGACCATACCCGTGGGCGACGCCGAGAAAGCCATCAGCATGGTGCGCGACAGCGCCGAGGTGTGGAACATAAATCCCTACGACGTGGGCATCATGGGCTCGTCGGCCGGCGGCCATCTGGCGTCAACGCTTGCCACACACGCCCCCACGAAGTCGCGTCCTGACTTCCAAATACTGTTCTATCCGGTGATAACAATGGACGAAAGCAAGACGCACGCCGGCTCTGTACACAATTTCCTCGGCGAGAAAAGGCACGACCGCAAATACGTCGAGCTTTACTCCAACGAACTGCAGGTGCGCCGTCACATCACACCGCCGGCTCTCATACTCCTTTCCACCGACGACACACTTGTACCGCCCGTGCCCAACGGAGTGGCCTACTATGCCGCACTGCGCAACGCCGACATACCCGCGGCCATGTATGCATACGCCGAAGGCGAGCACGGATTCGGCTCGCATACCAACTTTGTGTACCACAAACAGCTGCTGGAGGACATGACCTCGTGGCTCGACAACCTGAAAGCGCCGCGCAAGGACGCCGTGAGAGTGGCGTGCATAGGCAACAGCATCACCGACGGATGCGGCATCGATATGAGCAGCACCTACGGTTATCCGGCACGCCTGCAACAGATGCTGGGCGACGGATACAACGTGAAGAACTTCGGAGTGGGCGCACGCACACTGCTGTCTAAGGGCGACTGGCCTTACGTGAACGAACCGGAGTGGACCTACGTTAAGGATTTCAGACCTGATGTAGTGGTGATAAAGCTCGGCACAAACGACAGCAAACCGCAGAACTGGGTGCATGGCGACGAGTTTGAAAGCGATCTCCGCCGGATGATAAGCGAACTGAAAGCACTCGACACGAAGCCGGAGATATGTCTGGCACTGCCGGTAAAGGCGTGGGAGAACTCGGCGGGAATAAACGATTCGGTGATAACCGACGAAATAATACCGATTCAGCGCCGTGTGGCGAAAAAAGAGAAAGCGCGCATAATAGACCTTCACACACCATTCGAAGGCGACAAAGCGCTGATGCAGGGCGACGGAATACATCCCAACCGTGAGGGCGCGACAAAGATTGCGGGCATTGTAGCCGAAGAAATAAGAAAAATAGAGAAAGACGACAGGAAATAAACGATAATGCCGTTTGCGTATGTCTGCCCCATAGGAGAGGACAGACGGGTTTCAGGTAAAGGCTTTATGGCAAATCCATAAAGCCTTTACCGTGATGTAAGAGAATTGCACCTGGATTCAGATTTGTTCATAAAACGGCATGAAACAGCGGGAATATTCCTGAATTTTCCAAACCGAACATCAGTGTTTTAAAGAAAACCCGAAGGCCTGACTTACGATTTTTCTTGACTTTATTTTGACAAAATAAAATCGCAAAAGAGGTGTAAAGGAATGTTAAATCCGATGTAATAAAGGTTCTTTCAGTCCGAAAAGTCTTTTAACATACCCCATAGCGTAGTCAGGAATAATTCGTTTTGCTTTCCGATAATGCCCGTTTCATGGTCTGATTCGGTCCATTTTATGGTGCGATCTGGTTCATTTCAGCCCCTGATATGGGCTTAATCGCATGCTGAAACGGTGCTTATCGCAGGGCGAAGAAATACACATCAGACATAAGTCTTTACTATTCAACGACTTGCATCATCCTCTCATATTTCGCGTATTTGCGCACGACAGAGAGTCTGCCCGCAAATTCTTGCTTATTTTTCGGGGTAGAACAGAAAACTGAACTCCAAAAACTCGAAATCCGGTTACAATCTGAAAGTTGCCCATATCGGTTTTATCTCAAAAAAAGGCAACTTCCGTTATTCAACCGATGAGAGTCAACGGGCCTGCATGTGCGATATTTTCTCGTTTATATAAGCCTTGAACTCGTCGCAGCCCAATATCTCGATGTCGTCGTAAAGACCGAGCACGAAGCGCCCGACAGCATGGAACGACACCACGTCGGCCGCAAAAATCCACCGCTCGCCGTCGGGAGTGATGTGGCTTTCCGACGCAGGATATTCCTCCACAAGCAGATTGTGCGACAACTGTCCGAGCCTCAGCTCCACACGCCTACACTCCTCGCCGCTGAACATGAACACGTCGGTATAAACCTGTTTGTGCTCTTTCTCATACATCCAACCCACGTCCATCACCTCAACTCCTTTCATGCGCGACACCTTGAACGTCTTGTTCGTGTGCGAACTGAGGTCGTGACAACGCACCTCCAGTCCGTTGTTCATCAGTAGGAACGGCTCCACAATTCTGTCGGACACCGTCGCACTGTGAGGCGAAGAGTAGCTGCACAGCTTCACCACCCTCTTCGCTGCTATGGCATCCTTGAGCACCGCCACGTTGCGGTTCACCGTTTTTCTCACCTCCGGGTTTGATATGTCGGTCAGACCATACGAGCGCGACAGCTTCACACGCACCGAAGCGGCCGTCGGGTCCTGCTTCGACTCGCTGTCCAGCAGTCTCAGGATATACTCCGCCTCGCGCTCTGTCACGGCTATGTTCTCGTGAAGGCGGCGGAAGAACGACGAGTTGCGGTCCAGCTGATAGTACGTTCCCTTCTTTATGATGCGGAACCCGCAGTCTTTCAGATAGTCGAAATAATAGTAAAGGTTGCGGCGCGTGATGCCCAGCCTTTCGGATATCTGCAGGGCCGTGAGCGGCGTCTCGTTTGTCAGGAGTATGATAAGTTCGAGCTCACGGCCGTATTTGTTCATTCTCATTGCATAATTGATTTAGGTTGAAACATTCTCCACCTAGCCGGCATAAAGCGGCTGTAAGGCTTCAGAATGGGCTTTCCGCCCCGATGCGTCAGGCACAGTGACTTGCCGGCCGGCATTTGTCTGCCATAAGTGGCACACCTCGTGAGTATGGCGGAAAGACCGGAAGGTCAGTCCTTGAAGTCGAGCGACAGCTCCTCGTTGCCCAGAAGATTGTAGCTCATGCGGTGATATGGCGACACGCCGTGCTCGCGTATGGCCTGGCGGTGCTTCGCCGTCGGGTAGCCTTTGTTGCCAGCCCAGCCGTAGCAGGGATATTCGCTGTCGAGTCGTTTCATGTAGTCGTCGCGGAAGGTCTTTGCCAGTATGCTCGCCGCAGCAATGGCCTGATACTTGCCGTCGCCCTTCACCACGGTGGTGTAAGGCAGGTCGTGGTAAGGCACGAAGCGGTTGCCGTCCACTATTATCGCCTCCGGGCGCACCTTGAGTTGGTCGAGCGCACGGTGCATGGCAAGAAAACTGGCCTTCAGAATGTTTATCTTGTCTATCTCTTCCGGCGTCACCTCCCCCACGGCCCATGCCTCGGCGTCGGCCATTATCTGTTCTCTCAGCGCATAGCGTTGATGCTCGGTGAGCTTCTTTGAGTCGTTCAGGGCACTGTTATTGTAGTCGGCAGGCAGTATGACGGCGGCTGCAAACACGCTGCCTGCAAGGCATCCGCGCCCCGCCTCATCGCATCCGGCCTCTATGAGTCCTTCGTAAAAGTGTGGTTTCAGCATCTTATATCGTATCTGAATGATGTTTATGTGTGTTTATAACTTTAATTAACTGTGCGCAGAAAAAGTGGAAGTGTTATTTCCAGATAATGCATTACGTTTGCAAAATCAAATAAGAAACATACACTTTAAACGCATAACAGACAATATGGAAAAGAATATCATCCTTTCGCAGAGCAAGACCGATAACGTCAAAAGCCCGTTGAACCTGATCGAAACAGTATGCAAACCGTTTGAGAAACTCCGTCAATACTACTCCGATGTGCTTGAGGAGGAAGTGAGCTACGGACGCATGTGGCGGCTCATCAACGCCCAACTGGCATTCGTGGCGGCCGTCTTTCCGGTGGAAGCTCCGCTCACTGCGAGAGCCGTATGCACCGCGTGGCTAATCTGCGCACTGCTCAAATGCCGCCGCTGATGGTCCCGGCCGTTGCTTCCGGAACCATCATCACACGACAGGCAGAGGTCTTACAGGCTCAGTCCCGGCGGACAGCTCTCCTTCGAACTTGCCCACTCCTTGTTGGGTGTGTCGCCCATGACAAACTCCATGCGGCCGCCGGCGGCTATGTCGTCGTGGTTGATGTAGCTCTTGTCGTAGGGTTTGCCGTTGAGAGTGACGCTCTGTATGTATATGTTCTTGTCGGACACGCCGCGCGCCACAATCGTGAACTTGCGGCCGTTGCCCATCTTTATGGTGAGCTTGGGGAACGTCGGACCTGATATGTTGTAGTAGCCAGCCGCCGGACACACGGGATAGAAGCCCATGGCGGCGAAGATATACCACGCCGACATCTGTCCCGAATCATCGTTACCCGACAGTCCGTTGGCCCCAAGACGATACTCGGTGTTCATTATGTTGCGCACCTCGCGCTGGGTCTTCCACGGTTGTCCGGCGTAGTTGTACATGAAACTTATCTGGTGTCCAGGCTCGTTGCCGTGCCACATGCGGTTGCACGAGAACATGGAGTCGAGCTTCAGAATGTACTCCTCGCGTCCGCCCATACACTCCATCATGCCATACACATCGTGCGGAACATACCAGCTGTACTGGCAGGGCGTGCCCTGGGTGATGAACGAATGGCCGCGGTCGGGTCTCTTTCCGTCGGCAAAGCGTCCGTCAGCGTGGCGTCCGTTGACGTAACCTGTGCGCGGATCGAACACGTTGCGGTAGTTTTTGGAACGCTGGAGCAGTTTTTCAGCCACGTCATCGTGGCCCAACGCCTTCGCCAGACGCGCCACGCAATAGTCGTCATAGGCATATTCGAGCGTGCGCGATGTCTGTTCCTTGCCATGATAAGCCTCTTTCACAGGATTTTCGAGAGGAATATATCCGTATTTGATATAATCGTCCAGCGCGCGGCGTCCCTTGCCGTCGGCATAGTCTTCGTATTTTTCGGGCGTTTCGAACGCCATCTTCACAAGCGCCTCATAGGCTTTACCCACGTCAAAATTGCGCACACCCTTGAAGTAAGCCTCCGCTATGAGCGACGCTGCATGGTCGCCTATCATCTCCTGGGTGAAGCTGTTCCAAGCCGAGAACATTGGCAGCCAACCACTCTGCTCGTATTTGTTGACAAACGATTGCATCATGTCGCCCGACAGACGGGGCTGTAGCAGCGTGATGAGTGGATGGAGAGCACGGAACGTATCCCATAGGCTGAAGTTGTCGTAATAGACGCCGGAGGCGCGCTCTATGGTCTTTCCGCCGGCAAACGATGGATAACGTCCGTCGGCATCGCTCAACGCGTTGGGACTGAACGAGGCATGATAGAGCGAGGTGTAGAACTTGACGAGCTCCTGACGGGTGCCGCCTTCGGCCTTCACAGTGCCGAGATGGTCTTTCCAGATGCGTGTCAGGGCAGAGCGTACCTTGTTGAAGTTCCACGAAGGATTCTCCACCTGCATGTTGTTGCGTGCGCCTTCTACGTCGCAGAACGACGAGGCCACCTTCACTATCACCTCATCGCCGGCCTTCACCTTGAAGCTCAGATAGGCTCCTATGTTCTTGCGTCCGCCGTCAGAGGTGCGTCCTGCATATATCGTACGGCCGTCGTAAGTACCGCAACCGACGACTTTGTTCTTCACCTGCACCAGGAAATGACCGCTGAAGCCGGCCGGCTGGCCGGTACGCAGATACATACGGTGAACCGGATTGCAGCCAGTCACCTCACCACGCGCCGCGTCTATGTTCACCTGTCCCTGTCCTTCATCGCTATTGGGCGTTATGACGAGATAGGCAGTACCGGCCTTGCGGTAGGTGAAACGGAATATGCCGGTGCGCGATGTGCCCGTCATCTCGGCCTTGATATTGCCACCGAAGAGCTCTACAGAGTAGTAGTCGGGACGCAACACCTCGTCGAGATGGCTGAACTCCGACGCTCTGTCCTCAGGCATGCACTTCAGAGTGTCAAGCAGAGGCATTATGGACACCGTGCCGTAGTCCTGCGTGCTGCCGCCGCTTATGTAGTGGGAATTGCGGAATCCGTGCATGCGCGTCTTGTTGTAATAGTAAGGACTCACGCCGTGACCTTCCGAACTTTCTGTCTGCGCCGTCCAGAAGTTCATACCATATGGTACAAGCACCGCCGGCATACACTGTCCCAAAGGTTCACGGCCGTGGGAAAAGTCACCGTTGTTGGCACCTGTTCCGATGCTCGTATCAACATAAGTTATCAGATCGCCGGCCGTGGCAGGCATACATGCTGCGCCCGCTGCCACTAAGGCCAGGGCGGCTGCAAAATGTCTTAAAGATTTCATTATATCCGGTATTTGTTAAAGCTTCCTTTTTATAAACACTTACAAAAATAAGTGTTTTTTGGCATATTACGCAACACAACATAACAAAAAACGTCACCGGCAGAAGTCGGTGACGCTATGTTAAAATATCCGTTGTGTCATATTCCCCTTATTTTGACATCAGCTTGCCGGCCACACGGCCGTTCACATTTACGATACACACACCAGTGTATCCGCGAAAAGGCAGGACAACATTCTTCGAACCGTCAGCACGATGGGATGCAAGCAGAGTGCCATTTGAGCCATACAGTTCTACGCTGTGCACTCCTTCAGGAGACACAACATGCAGGTTGTCTCCCACAAGAGTCACTTCCGCACGGGCAGAAGAAACATCGCTGATGGATGTCGATGCGGTTACTGTAACAGACGTACGTTCGGAAATCTCAGTCATGCCATCAGTAACAACACACAGTTCATACCGTCCGGCAGGCAGACGGCCTATATCCACCTTGCCACCAACACCGCTCATGGGGAAGCATCCGTAGAGTCCGTCGCTACCATAAACAGCCATCTGCTCGTCGCCGAAGCACGGCAGGCCCTCGTAGAAGGCCTCCACATTCTCAGTGGAAGCATATTCGGAGCGACCGACCTCGAGTATCACAGGACGGCCGATGACAAAGGATACACGTCCGCACGACTCATGATAGCCGTCAGCGTTGAAATATCCGGCAAAGTAAACACCGGCTTTGAGAGGCGATTCAAAATTGATTGTACCTGCCACATTGAGCGTAAGGCTGCCCTGCGGAGTGTTTCCAACATAGGCATAAGTGGGACATTTTGAGCTGACGGGTACCGCCGAGCGTTCATAAAGTCCTATCCAATCGCGGTCGATGCACGGTGCATTGTCATAGCTCACCACAACCGGATCGCCTTCAGCGTACACTTTCTTATCCGTACTGATGATAGGCAGTGTCTGGTCGTCGCAGTTATCGCTCACCACAAACTCCACACGATCGGTTATTTCCGTATATCCGCCATCCTTGAATAGCACAGCGAAATAGGCTCCGGGATCGTCGATACGACAGCGCCACGTGCCCGACACGCCGTCGGTATAAGCAAAATGGTATGAAAGGTCGGCTGTTCCGGGAGTCTTACCATAAACATATACACCCACCCAAGCATCTGTTCCAACCGGAGCACCATCGTATTTGAATGCAACCTCACTGCCGGTGCGGAAGAAACGGCCGTCGAGTGACAAAGCGGCCTGTGCGGTAGAACCGGCTACAGTGAAGCTGACCGGAGTGGAATAGTCCGACCACTGCAAGTTGTCATTACGGTTGCGGGTACGTATATAATATGTGCCGTCAGGCAGAGAACCGTTCTCTAACGACAGACGCGTGATGTCCTTACCGGCGTTTATATCAAGCGGCATGTACTTGTCATCCACTCCGTAGAAGTCCTCAAAGGTGGTAAGACGGTCGAGCACAATATCGGTGAAGTCACTGTTTTTTGAAATCTGATACTCCACAGCAGCCACATCGTCATCCTTAGCTTCCTGAGTAAAGACATAAGGCAGAGTAACATCGCCTTGCACAGCCTTCACGACAGGCACTGCAGGAGCACTGCTGTCGCCAAGACGACGCACAAAACGGTCAACCAGCACATTGTCGAGAGCCAGACGTGAGTTGCCTATTGAATATGTCTCTACAGTCATAGTGAGCTCTACAGGGTCGAATTCTGCGATCTGATAAGTCCAGTGGTCGATTGTCTTCTGCACCTCCTCATGATTGAAATTGTCGGGAGTCTTGCCCCAAAGTTGTTCGTAACCTTCGGCCGAAGTACCTACTCCGCCACCGCTTATGATATGATAGACAGGCGTATCGGTCATCTGTCCGCGGGCATAAAGATGATGATGACCGGAATAGTTGAGCACATGCTTGGGCGTGGACGACAGAATTGGCATTATCTCGTTGAGCATCCACGGCGACACGTCGCCCGAATACTGTTCGGCATAGAGCGGACGATGCTGTACACTCACGATGAAATCGACATTTTCATCGGCCGCAGCAGCCGCGATGACCTTGCGCACCCACATCTTCTGAGCGGCTGAAGGGTCGTCGGAGTCGAGCGCCACAAAGAGTGTGCGGCCGGCCAGATAAGCATAGTATGAGGCCGTGCCACTGCTGATGCCTGCGTAGGAAAGCGTGTCGTAACGGTAATGGCCTTTATACAAACGCAGGTCCGGATCTTCGCGATATTCGTGGTTACCAACTACAGTCATTGTGGGAAGTGAAGGCGATACCGACCTCGACTTGAACAGATGCACCGTCTCATACAGTTCACTCAAGCCGCCGTCCACCTGGTCACCTACGTTCATTATAAAACTTATGTTGTCCTCAAACGGCGCGTCACCATATTTCTCAGCCACAGTCCGGCGCGCTGCGTTGATCATCCACTCGTAATCCGAGCGCTCGTTGCGCTGGTGATCGCCTATCATCAGCACACGTATTTTCTTTTTTGAGCCCGGTGACGGCATAGTACGGAAGCGGTAAATGGCACTCGTTCCGGCCTTACTCTCTACGCGATAGTAATACACAGCATCTGGCTCAAGATTGTCTATAACAGCCGAATTCCAGTAGTATGTTCCGGCTATACGATTGGATCCGGCTTCCACCGACGAGGTCAGACTGCCTTCATCGCGACCGTATCTCACCACCGAGCCAGCACCGTCGGCCGAACTTTTCCAACTCACGCACACCGAACGCGAGGTATTCATGTAGATATACGGCACGGTCATGTCCGACCGTCCGTCGGGTGCTACAGTCAGACGTACAGCGTGATAGGTACCGTCATCTTTCGGGATGTAATAGATGTCGGGCTCTGTGCGTTCCTGGCCGTCAATAAGTTTGCTGTCGCCATCGGTAATCCTGACTTCTGAGAATCCGGAAACCGTTTTCTGCGCAACAGCAGAATGTGAGGCAAACATCAGCATACATGCTGACACAATGATTGATCTGTTCATTTTCTGGTAGGTTTTTAGTGTTATGAATAATAGTTGTATTCTCCTGCCACGACACATTCATGCCGCGGTTTTCACGGTATATCGTATAAAGTAAAACAAAAGAAGGTCATTCGGAGTCAGACGAAGACCGAATGCAAATATAGCCATTTTCGGGCACAAAATATTCTTCATGCGTCACATTTTTATCATTATAGCGTCGAACTGACGTTTTTCCTGCCGCCACAGAATGAACCAGACAGAAACTTGCTACAGACCAATAAAAATGCATAAACATGCAAAGCAGCAAGTAAAATATTCTGACAAACGAAATCTGAAAACAATGATGGCAGTACATCATAAACAGAGCAGAAAGCCGATACAGGCAATAAGAAAACAAAGGAAAAACGCTGCGAGAAGACGACAGGCATACTTCCACGATGCAGAAAAGGCTTAATCGCGCCACGAAACAGTCCATTTCATCGTGCAATAAAGGCTGTATCGGCAGGCGAAAAAGGCTGTTTTACGATGCAAAACAGGCCTTATGGCGCAATGTGAAAAGGGAACACATCGCGCGGATACGACACAACAGCCATATCAGACTGAATATCAGATATTTTCATTATTATTTCATAATCTGTGTATATGCGTGTTGTAGGCCATCCGTCTGCAAATAACGGACTCTCGGGGAGTTGACGTCCGTGCGATATGCATATTCTTATAGGAAGAACAAATAAACACGCTGAAAAACAACCGGAGACGGAAACACTGCAGACGCATCCAGAAATCGTAGCCTCGGAAGAAGGCAGCCATTATCCGTACCTGTAAAAACGAAACAGGGAACCCGCCTCACGGCGAGCTCCCCATCCTGCTATTAACGCATTTGCTTTATCTCACAATAACTTTACGTACCTTTCCATCGGTCATTCTTACAATGTTCACACCACGCTCAGGCGCATCGAGGCGGCGACCGTCAATGGCATAGCGCGCACTTTCAGTAGTCGTGGCGTCAGCATCTGGACGGCTGATGCCGGTGGTTGTGAGCACAGCCTCGTTGGAGTAAGCGCTCTCACCGCTGTCGTAAACTGCCGTCACCGTATATACGGCTTCGGAATGTCCGGCTTCGGTGTCGGTGAACTTATTGGTGGTCACAAGCTCTGTATTTATCTTGACATTGTCGCGATAGACGTTGTAGCCGAGCAGTTCTGCTGCTTCCTGGCTGCCGTCATAAGGAGCATATGTGAAGTCGTCGATCATTAACATCACCACGCGGCGTACACATCGTACGGCGAAATAGCGCGCGCCTTCTGGCACGGTGTATGTGTACTTACGCCATCCGTCACTAACGGCGATGTGGCCGTCTTCGTTCAGTTTGACGAAGCTGTCGTGGTGGTTGTCTGTCGTAGAGTAATATACGTTTATCCATTCGCTGTCGTATGTAGCGGCCTTGGCATAGAACGATATTGTCTGCTGACGGCCGTCGAGGCGCGGAGTGATGAGCCAGTCGTCGTTTTCGGCAGGCCAGTCGACAGACGGACACACGAGCATCTGGCTGCTTGCATCGTTCACTGGCATAAAGGCGTCGTCCATGTTGCCATCAACCCATACACCGGCCTGTTCAATATTGAACACCTGGAAGGCCATAGGCTCGCCCTGATGCTCGTAGCTGTTGGGGATACGGGGCGACACCATGGTGGTCGATTTGTCGGCGTCGTAAACGTTCCACAGGCCGATATTGTCGATGATGAACGGCTCGTAATCCTCGAAATCGTCGGTCACAGTCTGCATTTCGCCATGCTCCACGGCCGGGATTGAGGCGGCAGCATTCCATGTGAGCGATGCATTACCGGGCGTTCCTGTAGCAGAAAGTCCGTCAACAACAGGAAGATCGGAGCGGCGCACAGATGTGGAAAGTGTCTCGGAAGCGTTATTTCCGTCGAATTCATCGGCATCATACTTCACGACAGCCTGCCATTCGTGGCTGTCGGCAACGGCATCGGCCGGTGTGGCTTTTACCTTATATGTGACGTTTACGGTATTGGCCGGCTCGACATCGGCTCCGTCGGCCGTGGCCACAACCTCACCGTCGCGCACGAAATCAACCTTATAGCCTGCGGCTGTGTTGCCGCCACGATTGAAGACAGAGGCTGTATAAGTCACTTCATCGCCTATGCCGGCACGCTTATTGTTGACCGTGAACGATGTGATGGCAAGGTCATTGACATATTCGGATTCGTCAATGCTTATGTTATCAACATACATATTGCGATATGCTCCGGCATCAGCTTCTGCCGTAGCGAGCAATCCGATATTCACAAACGATGCTTCCTGCTTCGGCAGATTGACAACACACTCCACCCATCCGTCAGAATTCTCGTTCTGATAGAACACCGCATTGTCGATGTCCTGCCATTCGCCGCCATCGAAAGATATCTGAACCTGAAGGCGGTCGTTCACTTCTCCGTCTCACTCCGGGTCATACCATGGACTGCGTGCCTTGTAGAACCAGAAGCGGAGTTCGGGATTTACTGCACCGGAAAGATCGATGAGCGGCGACACATAGCGCGAACGAGCGCCATAATCAGCATATTTGGACTCGGCAACTATCATTCCATTGTCGCTGTCCTGCGTCATAACCTCTTCAAATTCGCCCATTTCATCGTCACCGATGGTATACCATTCGAAATCGGCTACGGTTCCATCCACATACCATGGAACAACTGGCTTCTGTCCGGCAAACGATTCTTTGTAGGGGAACGTAAGCGGAACACCACTCAGAACCGACGATGACACAACCGGTTCACCGCTCTGTCCGCCTGCGACAGGCGTAATGGTGTAAGCCACAAGAGCCTGGCCGCGCTCCACGGGAACCTTGTCTGTATAGCTCTCACCCTTGTGCGAAGTTGCAATCACCTCATCGCCACGGGATATATTGTATGTCATGTTGTCGAAATCAACGTATCCGCCGTTGACCGAAGCAGCCGGAGCAGTCCACGTAACAGTGACGCTCTTGTCTGCATTGAGTTTTGCCACGGCGTTGGTGGCAGCCACCGGAGTGTCGAGTCCTACGAAAACTTTCTGTTCGGAAGCGGCACCCTCGCCCTCTGCATTTGCTGCTACAACACGATAGGTGTTGAATCCGTGAGCGGGTTCTGTGTCTTTCCATGTCAACGGTGCGCCTGGTTTCACATCTTTGTATGTCTTTACTGGCTCTTCGCCGCCATTGCGATAGATGTTGATATCAACATTTGCTGTCAGCGTCTCGTCTGTGGCAGTAACGTCAGGAGCCACAAACGACAGATCGGCCGACATACCACCACGCTCCGCCGGAACAACTGTCAGACCTGCAACTGCACCAGGCACACCTGCCGAAGCGATGTCCGTCACAGAAACATTGTCTATGTCTATACGATGCATATTCGGCTGACTGTATGCGTAAAAGCCCAGACGATAGTTTCCATCAGCGTTGACATATATCTTCAGCGTCTTGGTTCCGGAGTCTGAAGAAGTGACATTATTATAATCGGCAAGCTCTTTGGTGAATGTTGAAGGTTCGGATGAAGTACCAAGAAAAACCTTCAGATTTTCCGGCATCGAATTTATTCCAAGATAGAACTTCAGTTCGTACACTCTTCCGGCAGAAAGATGGAACTCCGGAGAGATGCACCAGTCATCGCCCGGCAGGCCGGTCTGATAATCCAACATGTAGGCCGCCGCACCGTTGAGAAATTCCCATGTGCGTCCGCCGTTGTTGTCAACAAGTGTCCAGCGGGCAAAATCGTCTTCGGTGTCGAAAGTCTCTCCAAACACCACATCACCGCTATCGGCACGGGCACCGCTTGCAGCCAGAGCCAGAAAACCTGCAAACAGATGTCTTTTAATAAAAAAGCGTGGAATTCTGTACATTTGCTTTACTTTTAAAGAATTAACGTCACAAAATTACATTAATTCCCTTTTTATGCAGATGTCCGACACCACTGCATTACCACTGCATATATATCGTCATCCCGCAATATCGGCAAGAAATTCGTGAATACTCACACCCGGAGGCACACCAAGTTTCTTACGCAGTCGATGACGCGACGACTCGACACTCCGTACCTCGCGACAGGTAAGAGCGGAAATTTCCTTTGTTGACATACCTATATGCAGATAGGCGCACAGACGCAAGTCTATCTTACTGAGATTGGGATAAAGCTGCGACAGACGATTGAGAAAATCTGGATGCACTTCGTCGAAATACACTCTGAAATCCTCGCTCACAGGTTTATCGTTATAATGATGCAGGGCGTGTATTATCTCGTTGAGCTTTGTGTGGTCCAGGTTCTTGTTTTTTGCCATTCCATCGCGAACTTCAGTTAATTCGTCGCATAATTTGCGGTGGAATTCGCTTATCGATGCAAGATCTATAGTGTAAGTAGTGAGCTGTCGGTTCTTGCTATCCAGTTGATGGTTCATTTCCCGCTGGCGTCTTTCGTGCTCACGCTGTTCATAAAGCAGCAGTCTGTCACGCTGGAGATTTATCAGCCGGTTCTTGCGTCGGTCGGCACGGATGCGCAACAAAAGCAGAACAATGAGCACAGCAAGTATAACAAGAAACACGGCTACGATGCATACCATGAGCGTACGACGGCTTGCAATGGTCCGATAAATGTCAACCGATGCCTCCAGACTGCTGTTCATGTTTTTCAGACGTTCGGAGTCGTAGGCTACAAGAAGCTGCCGCAACTGCTCGTCGCTATTGTCACGCCAAACAGAATCACCCGTTTCCTCATACTTCAGAATATTGTGTAATGCCTCGATGGAATCGCCAAGAATGAACGAAATATCAGTAAGTTGCCGATAAGAACGTGTCTGCACCGTGAGCGGAGTTTCCGGCAGACGGGCATGAATGAGCTTTACCGTACGGCGAGCATCACTCTCTTTGCCGAGCAAAGCCTTGACATAGGCAGTATTGAGCATTGTCTGAAGTATGTCAGGATTGAATTTCAATCCGGTCTGAAGGCGTGATGCCTTCGACAGTTCAGCCTCCGCACGTGCATAATTGCCCTGCTTGCAGAACACTTCTGCACGGTTTGTATATATCAACGACTGCCCGAGCCTGTCACCGGACGATGTATATCTGAAGGCACTGTCCATGTAACAGAGCGCTTCTCTGTACTTTTTCCGGTCATAAAATACAAGTCCAAGATTATTATAATTATTGCGTATACTGGCAGAATCGTTCAAAGATATGTTTATCTTAAGAGCACGCCGTAGCAGATCCACAGCATCGGAAAAACGTCGGGAAGAATAATATATACCGAAGATATCGTTGCACAGACGCGCGTAACTGCGGTCGTCAGACAACGATTTAGCCGTTTTCATCGCACTGCGATACAGGCGCAGTGCCTTGTCCAAGTCTCCAAGCGACTGATAATTTTCCGCTCTCAGACGGTTGACATCCATGAGTAGTTTTATGTCAGAATGGCCCTTGCCGGTCATTGACAGACTGTCCGAAAGGCGGTTAAGCAGAAACAGCGCCTTGGCATTCTGTCCGTGTTCGGTCAGCGAAAGCGCTTTTAGATAAGTGCGATGGCCCTCGCTCTGAACTGGCTCTGCCGGAAGAACCGATGGAATGAAGAAAAAAAGAATGAAAACGACCGAGAATGACAGTCCTTTACAATACCTTACAACAATGTTACGACACTTTCCTGCACGACGGAAAGAGTCGTAACAACAGATAGAATTTAATTTTTCGTGAAAAAGCGGAATCATTTTCAGAAACTCAGAACATACGGCTCACACGTCTGACACCTTCTACCAGCGCGTCGATTTCCTCCTTCGTGTTGTACATGGCGAAGGAAGCGCGCACAGTGCCCTGTATTCCGTAGTGTTGCATCACAGGCTGTGCGCAGTGATGACCGGTACGCACAGCTATGCCGAGACGATCGAGCAAGGTACCCATATCCAGATGATGGATGTTTCCGACGAGGAACGACACAACAGCATCTTTATGCTCCGAGGTGCCGAAAAGCGCGATTTCATCGATAGTGCGCATCTGTTCCATACAATAAGACGTCAGCTCTCGTTCGTGAGCAGAGATGTTCTCAATGCCTATTCCGTTCACGTAATCGAGTGCCACGGCAAGTCCGCGGGTAGCCACGTAATCGGGAGTTCCGGCCTCAAACTTGAACGGAAGATGCTCAAAAACTGTTTTCTCGAAAGTCACGCTTTCTATCATCTCGCCTCCACCCTGATATGGTGGCATGCGGTCGAGCCATTTCTCCTTACCATAAAGCACACCAATGCCGGTAGGACCATATATCTTATGTCCACTGAAAGCGAAGAAATCGCAATCCATATCCTGCACGTCCACCTTGAAATGTGGTGTGCTCTGCGCACCGTCTATAAGCACCGGCACGTCGTGTTCGTGGGCAATACGTATGATGTCCTTCACCGGATTTACCGTTCCGAGGACGTTGCTCACATGGGCTACACTTACAATCTTCGTGCGCTCGGTGAACAGACCGGCATACGCTTCCATGTCGAGCTCGCCCTTATCGTTAATAGGTATCACCTTGACGGCGATGCCTCTACGGGCTGCCTGAAGCTGCCACGGCACGATGTTTGAATGATGTTCCATCATGGAAACGATGATTTCATCGCCCTCCTTCATAAATGCGTCGCAGAAAGAGGATGCCACGAGATTGATGCTCTCGGTAGTTCCGCGGGTAAATATCACCTCCTCCGTCTTGCCGGCATTGATGAAACTGCGTACCGTCTCGCGCGCCGCCTCATGCAGTTCGGTAGCCTGCTGCGACAGATAGTGCACTCCACGGTGCACATTGGCGTTGGCATTGAGATACTCGTGGCGCATGGCGTCGAGCACACAAAGCGGTTTCTGCGTCGTAGCGGCATTGTCGAGATAGACCAACGGCTTATCATAGACGGTGGTGAAAAGTATAGGAAAATCCTTGCGGATGGTGTTTACATCGTATGCCATGATTTTGTTTTTATGATTGGAACATATTTTATTTGCACAGACGGCAACCTTCGCACTTGCACAATTCGCCGCGGAAGCGTTTCTCCACAAGATAATGCAGACGGTCGCGTAGCGGTTCGAGCGTAATCTTGTCGACCACTTCGTTTATGAAGGCGAACTCAAGCAGCAGACGGGCTTCCTTAACCGAGATACCGCGCTGGCGCATATAGAACAGCGCCGCGTCGTTGAGCTGGCCTACGGTAGAACCGTGAGAACACTTCACATCGTCAGCATAAATCTCGAGCATAGGCTGAGTGTACATGCGTGCTTCCTTTGTGGCGCACAGGTTGCGGTTGACTTCGTCGGACACTGTCTTCTGAGCGCCCTCGCGAACAAGCACTTTTCCGGCAAAAGCACCGGTGGAATGGCCGTCGAGCACATACTTGTAGAGCTCATGACTCGTACAATGCGATGCCTGATGATCGATGAGAGTGTTGTTGTCGATATGCTGGTTCTTGTCGGCGATAACGAATCCGTTGACGTTGCATTCAGCGCCCTGACCGCGAAGAGCAAGCTCCAGACAGTTGCGCGTCACGCCGTTGTGCAGGGTTATGACGTTGTGGCTCACACGGCTGTCTGCCTGCTGATCGATATAGACATTGCTCACACGGTTGTTCAGATGATGCGTCTCCTCCATGCAATAAAGCTCAAGCGACGCATTTGCTCCGACATAAGCCTCCGTCACCTGAGTGGCGAGGAACCGGCGTTCGTCGGCTGTATGGTCACAGAAAAGCAGCTTGGCCTCCGCTCCTTCATCAAGAACGATGAGCACACGGCGGTTGACCATCAGATCGACATCGGCACGAAGAATGTTTATCACCTGTATGGCGCGCTCCACCTTCACGTTGCGCGGCACGTGGACGAGCAGTCCGTCCTGGGCCAACATGGTGTTGAGTGCAGTCACGGCATCGGCATCCGTACGGGCGATGCGGGCGTAATATCTGGCGATGAAATCGGGATTTTCTGCGGCATAAGCGTTAAGCGAACCAACATACACGCCTTCGGGAAGCGAAGACTTGGGCAGCAGACGGCTATAAAAAGCATCGTTCACCACGAAATAGAGCGACGTGCTGAGGTTCGGTACGTCGCAGCGGAAAGCGTCGTAAGGATTCACAGGAATGTCCAGACGGTTGAGATTGAGACCGTAGTCCGGACTGAATATCTCGCTGATGTCGGTGTATTTGTATTTCTCCACCTTACGTGTGGGAAATCCGAGACGGCAGAAGTCGTCGAAGGCCTTGTCGCGCACGGCATTGAGAGCCGCGGCACTATGGCCGAACAACGCGTCGCGTCCCGACTTGTAAAGGTCTATATACTGTTTCTCACTTCCCATAATCACTCCTCTCCGATTTCAGCCTTGATCCAGTCGTAGCCTCTTTCCTCAATTTCCTTAGACAGTTCCGGTCCGGCGGTCTTGACTATGCGACCCTTATAGAGCACGTGAACCACATCGGGTTTGATAATATCGAGCAGACGCTCATAGTGGGTTATGACGATTGTACTCGACTCCGGTGTCTTCAGTTTGTTCACACCTTCGGCCACGATGCGCAGCGCATCGACATCCAGACCTGAGTCAGTCTCGTCGAGAATGGCGAGCTTCGGTTCGAGCATTGCCATCTGGAATATCTCATTGCGTTTCTTTTCTCCGCCGCTGAATCCCTCGTTCACCGAACGGCGTGTGAACTTGCTGTCGAGTTCAACAATCTTGCGTTTCTCGTTCATGAGCTTCAGGAAGTCGGCAGTCTTCAGCTCCGGCAGCCCCTGATACTTGCGTTTCTCGTTAACGGCGGTCTTCAGGAAGTTGGTCATCGACACGCCCGGTATCTCCACAGGATACTGGAACGAAAGGAATATTCCTTCGTTAGCGCGTTCCTCCGGCTTCATCTCCAGCAGGTTCTTGCCGTTGAAGAAGGCCGTGCCGGCGGTCACCTCATAGAGCGGATTACCCGTAAGCACCGCGCTGAGAGTGGATTTTCCCGAACCGTTTGGGCCCATTATGGCGTGTGTCTCGCCGTCCTTTATCGTAAGGTTGATACCTTTCAATATTTCTTTATCGCCTATTTTGGCATGCAAGTCTTTTATCTCTAACATAACTGTTTGTATTTCTGACGTAAGTGTTTATTATATTTATTATCATCCCACCGAACCTTCGAGCGAGACGCTCAACAACTTCTGAGCTTCGACGGCGAACTCCATAGGCAGCTTGTTGAGCACTTCCTTGGCGTAGCCGTTCACTATCAGTCCGATGGCATGCTCGGTAGAGATGCCTCGCTGATTGCAGTAGAACAGCTGATCCTCGCTTATCTTGCTCGTCGTAGCCTCATGTTCCACCACCGCCGTGTCGTTGTGTATGTCCATGTAAGGGAATGTATGCGCGCCACACTCGCTTCCGAGCAGCAGACTGTCGCACGAGCTGTAGTTGCGGGCATTGTCGGCTCCGGCCGTGGCTCTCACCAGTCCGCGGTAAGAGTTCTGACTGTGTCCGGCACTGATACCCTTGCTTATGATTGTGCTGCGGGTGTTCTTGCCCATGTGTATCATCTTTGTGCCGGTGTCGGCCTGCTGATAATGGTTCGTAACAGCCACACTGTAGAATTCGGCCTGCGAGTTGTCGCCACGCAGTACGCACGACGGATACTTCCACGTTATGGCCGAACCGGTCTCCACCTGTGTCCACGACAGCTTGGAGTTTACGCCGCGCAGGTCGCCGCGTTTGGTCACAAGGTTGTACACACCGCCGCGTCCGTTCTCGTCACCCGGGTACCAGTTCTGCACGGTTGAGTATTTCACCTCGGCATTATCCTTCACCACTATCTCCACGATTGCGGCGTGCAGCTGGTTCTCGTCACGCATCGGGGCGGTGCATCCTTCGAGATACGACACGTAGGATGAGTCGTCGGCCACTATCAGTGTGCGTTCAAACTGACCCGTATTGCGAGCGTTGATGCGGAAATATGAGCTCAGCTCCATCGGACAGCGCACGCCTTTGGGGATATATACAAACGAGCCGTCGCTGAACACAGCGCTGTTGAGCGCTGCGAAGAAGTTGTCGCGATAGGGCACTACAGAACCGAGATATTCGCGAACGAGGTCGGGATGATTCTTTATGGCGTCGCCTATCGAGCAGAATATGATGCCCTTCTCGGCCAGTTTCTCCTTGAACGTGGTCTTCACCGACACCGAGTCCATGATGGCATCCACAGCCACTCCGCTCAGCGCAAGACGCTCCTCGAGCGGAATGCCCAGCTTGTCGAACGTCTTCATCAGCTCCGGGTCTATCTCCTTCTTGCCGTCGTCCTTCTTCTTTGCCATCGGGTCAGCATAATAGGAAATGGCCTGATAGTCTATCTCCGGCAGATGGAGATGTCCCCACGACGGCTGCTTCTGAGTCTTCCAGAACTCAAATGCCTTGAGGCGGAAGTCGAGCATCCAGTCGGGTTCGCCCTTCTTCTGCGAGATGAGACGCACCACGTCCTCGTTAAGTCCTTTGTCTATTATATCCGTATGTACGTCAGTGGTGAAGCCGAAAGCATATTTCTGCTCGGCCACCTTGCGCACAAATTCATTCTGATTGTTGTTTTTGCTATCCATCTTTTCACACGGCCGGTCGCGGAAACCTTCCCTTCCGGCATTTGTTTATATCGTGCAAAGATAATAAAAAATAAATACTGTACATAAGTATTTCAATAAAAATCAATGTGTTGACGGCTCGCCTGACACGTCACAGGAAAAAGAAACCATGCGCACCGACTTTTACACGGACGTCAATGAAGGCGGACAGGAACTTCAAAAGAGAAACTGCATAAATATGCAGGAATAAGAAACATGAATGAATATTTATACATCGATATCTTCACGAGAATCGAATATTTGCGAGCAGACGTCCGTCCGGTCGCAAATTCGCGAGTTTTGAGAGGGTTACGTAACGCGTTGTCACACAATACATTAAACAAAACCACAAAACAACAACGTCCGGAATGCAATGCAAAAGAGGCCATTCCGGCATGCAAAACGGCCCATATCACGCCCTAATACAGTCTGTTTCATGGTGCAGAACAGACTGTTTCGCACCGTCATAAAGGCACTTTCGCAAACCACTTTCGAAAATTGAGCTGCGCCGACAAAATTCCGCGACGACGCGGCGATGCAGAAAGCACCATTTTGCAAGCCTCAGAGTGTTCTCAAATTTCTATTTCGCGAAAAATTTTTGTCAAAATTTTTTACTTTTGAATTTGTATATTTATGCAAAAACAAACGATTTCAACGGGATATCATAACATAAGGCAACCGTTTGGAAACCCGGTCTCTGAACTATTAAAAGCTACGGTTACAGCTTCAGTCTTACTCCTGTCGACGTTGGGCGCAGCACGAGCCCCGGCCTCAGTGTTGCACAGTCAGAGCGATTCTATCAGACTGTCCATACGGCTGACGCGCTCAAGAAATGTCCGTCTGAGGTTTTCAGAAGACGAGCGGAAGGTTATGAACGTGTCGAAACGGGCGGGATCGTGCGCCGCCCACATGTGCTCGTCGGCAATGGCGGAAGGCTCAATCATAGTGCACCAACTGTCAAAACGGGCGATTACATCGGGGATTTGTAGCTTCAGTTCCTGCCAGCGACGCTTCACGATGGCAACAAACTCAGGATCAGACAGCAGACGGTCGTACCACAACGCGTTGCAGTTGTAGAGACTGTCGGTAGTGAGCAGTCGCACGTCTTTACGGTTGAGACGCGCCGGACGCAGGTCGCCTCCGGCGTCCACTCCCACGGTGATGAAAGCAAGATCGAAATCCCAAACCGGCCCGGCAGTCAGCCTGCCGCCTTCATCACAATACATGTAGCAGCTGCGCGGTCCGTTCGGCTCGGCGTTCTGTGCTATCTCGTGCACCAGCCACCAGTCAGCGAACGATTCGGCATCGATATATTTATCGTATATTTCGCGCATGTTGGGACGGGAAGAATAGAGCTTTTGCTCGATTTCATCGAACATAAGGCGCGCCTTTTCCCTCATTTCGTCAGTCAGAGGGTCGGGCGATTTGATGTTGACCGGCAGTCGGCGGCATGCAGTAACGAAACGCGGATCGCCGTCATCGTAGCTATCGAGTTCGAAAAGGAAACCGCGGTTTTCGTCGATTTCAACGCGGTTGCGCGCAACTCTCACCTGCTCACAAAGCAGATAGCATCCCTGCGGTCGGCCGTTGACCACCACATCGACAGGCCGGCAATCGGGAGTCCAGACCAGCGATGTACGGCGCGCCACCTCGAGGGCAAGCATATTGCGCAGCTGGCTGTGGTCCATGAAATTGGCAAGCAGAGCCCAACGCTTGCCGGGAGCCATACCGAGAATGGAATGACGGCCGTCGAGCTTTATTGCATACGGTTTCTTCGGTTTGGCAAACGTGGAATGTCCACGCCCCTTGACATCGACATTCTGCGAGCAAAAATCCACGGTTCCATCGGGCAGAACTATCCTTACAAGACAGTCTTTTGTCCATACATCACGTGATGTTATGGTCGAAGAGTCGGGCGTGTCGATATATATTACCGGCAGGTTACCGGCCTTTACCAAAACCGTGAACACAAGAAAATAGACGGGCATAAGGCACACGCGCATAGCAAAAGAAGCACGCGAGAACCACAGGAGGAACATTCCGGCCGTATGCATAAGCTAAACCTGCTTGACGTTAATGAGCCGCGACGTGTCGTAACCACGACTACGGAGGTCTGAAAGTATTTTCTGCATAGTCTCATCGGGCAGACTGCTCGTGCGGCTCATTATCCAGAGATAGTCGGGTGAGCTGCTTCCTATGACCACATAGCTGTAGTCAGGCGCGATGTCGAACACATAATAGTCGGCATAGAACCACAGAAAGAACGATACCTTCAGCTTGCCCGGCTCGGTGGAATCGGGCATTTTTGCCTTTCCCTTGATACTTTTGTGCATGCCTTTGCGGTATCCGTCGTTGAGCACGTCGATGGTTCCGTCGGGCTTAAGTGTGTAGGTGGCCGTGACATGAGTCATGTCGCGCTCGAACAAATGGTCGTAACGGGCAATCTCAAACCACATTCCCTTAAAACGGTTCAAATCGAGCGATTTCACCGTAGAATTATCAACGACCGACGGTTCGCTTTCCTTCTCACCGAATCCGACAAGTGCAAGAAGTTTTGAAAAGAATCCTTTCATAAGCCAATATCTTTTTTACATTATACTCGATTGTTCATACATTACAGAGACTTTACTCATACGGCGTACGGCAGACATCTGTCCTGCAACACCGGACCAGCACTTATGGCAGACAACTACGCATTGCAGATACGAGGAAAAGCTGATGCAATGGCAACCGGAACACACATACTGTTTTCTATAACAGCCGGAACGGAGTGCATCTTACGTTCTACAAATATAATGAAAAAATGGCGTATGATGCAGCGAAAGCGCGTAATATGTGTTACACACAACCCTCCATGCGGAACAAGGAACTATTTTACTCATAATTGCCGCACTATTAAAAGAAGGTTATCCGGTGGTGATATAAAATCAGGATACTCCGGAACGAGAGCCGATGAAATGGATATTTTTCAGGTTTTTAGGCATAAAAAACACCGGGAAAGCATCCTTTAAAGATACTTTCCCGGTGTAAGTATGATGTTATTCTATGAATTCCGGTCTGCTTTGTGCAGAACTCCCGATCAGAGTTTCTGCTGTACTTCAATCTCGGTGAATGTCTCGAGAATATCACCAACCTGAATATCATTGAAGTTGACAAGGCTGATACCGCACTCAAAGTTGGTTGCAACTTCCTTAACGTCGTCCTTGTAACGCTTCAGAGCGTTGATGTCTGCGGTATGAACCACAATTCCGTCGCGAACGACACGTGCGCGGTCGGTACGGTGAACCTTTCCTTCTGTGACATAAGCACCGGCAACAGTTCCGACCTTTGATATCTTGTAAACCTCGCGTACTTCCACCTGACCGGTCACAACTTCCTTCTTCACCTTGTCGAGCATACCCTCCATGGCTGACTTAACGTCGTCGATAGCGTCGTAGATGACAGAATATGTGTTGATTTCAACACCGTCCTGCTCGGCCTGTTTGCGTGCTGCTGCTGACGGACGAACCTGGAAGCCGACGATGATGGCGTCGGAAGCATCGGCCAGTGTGACATCGCTTTCGGAGATCTGACCTACTGCCTTATAGATAACATCCACCTTGATCTTCTCTGTAGAGAGCTTGATGAACGAATCGCTGAGCGCTTCGATACTTCCGTCGGTGTCTCCCTTGACGATGATGTTGAGCTCTTTGAAAGAACCAAGGGCGATGCGGTGGCTGATATCGGAGAGTGTAAGACGCTTCTGTGTGCGCAGTCCCTGCTCGCGCTGGAGCTGCAGACGCTTGTTGGCAATGTCGCGAGCTTCCTGCTCAGTCTCCAGAACGTGGAATGTATCACCGGCTGTCGGCGCACCGTTCAGACCGAGAATAATTGCCGGTTCAGCCGGTCCTGCACTCTCTATACGGCTGTTACGCTCGTTGAACATGGCTCTGATACGGCCGTAGTTGGTTCCTGCGATGACATTGTCGCCCACTTTCAGCGTACCGTTGGACACGAGTACGGTTGACACATAGCCGCGGCCCTTGTCGAGTGAAGACTCGATGATGGAACCCGTAGCCTTGCGCGCAGGATTTGCCTTGAGGTCAAGCATCTCGGCTTCGAGCAGCACTTTCTCGAGCAACTCCTTCACACCGATACCTTTCTTTGCGCTTATCTCCTGGCACTGGTACTTTCCTCCCCACTCCTCTACAAGCAGATTCATGTTGGCGAGGTCCTCACGTATCTTGTCGGGATTGGCTCCCGGTTTATCAATCTTGTTTATAGCAAATACCATCGGCACGTTGGCTGCCTGTGCATGAGCAATGGCCTCTTTGGTTGTAGGCATCACACTGTCGTCCGCAGCGATGATGATGATGGCGATATCGGTTACTTGTGTACCACGTGCACGCATGGCTGTGAAGGCCTCATGTCCCGGAGTATCGAGGAAGGTTATGCGTCGTCCGTCCTCCAGTTTCACGTTGTAGGCACCGATGTGCTGTGTGATACCGCCCGCCTCACCGGCGATAACGTTTGTCTTGCGTATGTAGTCGAGCAACGAAGTCTTACCATGATCGACGTGACCCATGACTGTAACGATCGGTGCACGCGGCACAAGGTCGTTCTCGTCATCCTCAGTCTCGGTGATGGCTTCCTGCACTTCGGCACTCACATATTCGGTCTTGAATCCGAATTCCTCAGCCACGAGGTTGATGGTCTCTGCATCCAGACGCTGGTTGATCGACACCATGATGCCGACACTCATAAGAGTTCCGATGACCTGGTTGACGGAGATGTTCATCATGTTGGCAAGTTCGCTCACGGTGACATACTCGGTCAGCTTGAGCACCTTGCTCTCCTTGCGCTCTTCGAGACGCTCCTCGTTGAGCTTCTCCTGCACAGCCTCACGCTTCTCCTTACGGTACTTGGCGCCTTTCTTGTTCTGGTTCTGCTTGTTGGTAAGTCTTGCAAGCGTCTCTTTAACCTGGCGTGCAACGTCCTCCTCATTCACCTCGATGGGCTTATGATTACGGTTCTTGTTCTTCTTTTTCTTTCCGGCACCGGCCTTGTTGTCGGCTGCGCGCTGCATGTCCTGCTGAGATGCGGCATTTATATCCACTCTCACTTTGTTGATGCGCTCGCGTTTCTTCTTCTCGCCGCGCTGCTGCATCACTTTCTCCTCGCGCTCCTTGCGTTTCTCTTCTTTTGTCTTTTTCTTCGGACGTGTGCTCTGATTGAGCGAGTCGAGGTCAATACGTCCGAGCACATTCACCTTAGGAGCATTCAGAATTTTCTTCTCACTCTTGGTCGTAAAGATGGTAGTAGTGGCCTTGGCGCCCTCTTCGGCATACTGTTTTTCAGCATCCTCCTTCTTCTCAGGCTCAGTCTTCACCACTTCCGGTTCTGCCTTCACGACATTCTTTTCCGGTTTTGCTTCTTCAATCACGTTGTCGGTATTATTTTTTTCACTTTCTTCAACGGGTGCATCAACGGCAGCCGGTTTTGTTTCTGCTGCCGGAGCATCAATGGTTTCTGTTACTTTAGGTTCTTTTTCTTCAACGGGTTTCACCTGACTGACGGCAACAGCCTGGGGTTCCTTAGCCTTTTCCGCATCAGGCGCAGAACTGTTCTTCGCGGCAGCCGGTCTGTTGATGCTGTCGAGATCTATCTTGCCCAATGGCTTGTATTGCTGCTGTTTAGCAGCAGTGAGAAGTTTTTCCGCACGCTGTTCCTTCGGTTCCTGCGCACGCTTCTTCTCCTTCGGCTTCTTCAGCAGAAGTTTTTCGGCCTGCGTTCTTACTTCCTTGTCCTGCTGGAACTCATGCATAAGGGCCTGATACTGCTCGTCGTTGAGCTTAAAGCTCGGTTCCGGCTTCACTTCGCCCAGTTCACTTCTCTTTTCAAGGAACTCCACTGCCGTCTGGAGTCCGATATTCAATTCACGTAATGCTTTATTTAACCTGATGCTCATATTTTATTTTTTCATGATGCACACGCCGCGAAGTATTTGCCAAACAGACGCGACCGATGCATTTCTCTATTCTTTCTTCTAAAATCCGTATAACTAATCAGCTGATTTATAACTGCAAGGCGCAGCCCGCATCATTTGCGGACCACGCTCTGCCTCACTATCCTTCAAATTCTGCCTTGAGAATTCTGAGCACGTTGTCAACGGTCTCTTCCTCAAGGTCGGCCTTCTCGACAAGCATCTCACGCGGCGCATTGAGTACGGCCTTCGCAGTGTCGAGTCCGATAGAACGGATGGCGTCGATCACCCACTGGTCTATTTCGTCGGAGAATTCGTCGAGATAGATATCCTCGTCGGCCTCGTTGTCGTCGATCTCTCTGAACACATCGATGGTGTATTCGGTAAGCATCGAAGCAAGCTTGATGTTGAGTCCGCCACGTCCGATGGCCAGGCTCACTTCCTCAGGTTTGAGGAACACCTCTGCCTTGTGGTTCTCCTCATCGATGTTGATACTCGAAACCTTTGCCGGGCTGAGCGCACGCTGGATGAAGAGTTTGGTGTTGGCGGTATAGTTGATGACGTCGATGTTCTCGTTACACAGTTCGCGCACGATGCCGTGCACACGGCTTCCTTTCACTCCGACGCAAGCTCCTACCGGGTCAATGCGCTCGTCGTAGCTTTCAACAGCAATCTTAGCTCTCTCTCCCGGCATGCGCGCAATCTTTCTGATAGATATCAGTCCATCGGCAATCTCAGGCACCTCAGCCTCGAGCAGACGCTGGAGGAAAACGGGGCTTGTACGCGAAAGGATGATCTTCGGGTTGTTGTTCTCGTTGTCCACACGGTGGATGACTGCTCTGATAGTCTCACCCTTATGATATGTGTCGCTCGGAATCTGCTCCATCTTGGGCAGTATGAGCTCGTTGTTCTCATCGTCCACCACAAGCACCTCGCGCTTCCACACCTGGTAAACCTCACCGGCGATGATCTGTCCCACGCGGTCCTTATATTTATTATAAAGCGAATCGTGCTCCAGTTCGAGTATCTTGGAAGCCAGAGTCTGGCGCAGATTGAGGATGGCACGGCGTCCGAACTTTGTGAAATCGACGCGTTCCGAAACATCCTCACCCACTTCGTAGTCGGGCTCAATCTTTCTTGCCTCGGTCAGAGATATCTGTTTGTTGTCGTCCTCCACCTCGCCGTCGGCCACAACCACGCGATTGCGGTATATCTCGAAGTCGCCCTTGTCAGGATTGACAATGACGTCGAAGTTCTCGTCGCTGCCGAATATCTTGGCAAGAACGTTGCGGAAACTCTCCTCAAGCACGCTCACCAACGTTGTACGATCAATGTTTTTCGTCTCCTTGAATTCCTTGAAAGAGTCGAACATGCTCACGACCGTTTCTTTTTTCATTGCTGCCATAGCTTTATTTGAAGTTTATTAAGTATTTTGTATATTTCACTTTGTCCATTTCGTACGTGTGGTCAACCTCGACAATCTGCGGACGCTTCTTGCCCTCGACCTTCACTTTCTCGGCCACACTCACAACGAACGTGTTGCCATCGACGCTTTTCAGCACGCCCTTGACCTTGCGTCCGTCGCCGTCGAGTACCTCGACTTCCTTGCCGACAAAGCACGCATACTGCTGCGGCACCTTGAACGGCTGGCCCAGTCCGGCAGATCCTACCTCAAGTTCATAATCTTCCTCGTCGCGGCTGAGATGGTCTTCTATGAAACGGCTCAGCTCCACGCAGTCTTCGATCCACACACCGTCGGCATGGTCTATTTCCACCACGATTTTATCATCCGGGCTGACTTCAACATCGACAAGAAAATAGTCCTTGTCCTCCAGCCACTGTTCTACAATACCTTTTACGACGTTTTTGTCTATCATATATCATTGATTAAATAAAATGAGGAGCTCTGTATCGGAGCCCCTCATTCCTCTGAATGCTGCAAATTTACGAATTATTCCGCATGTGCACAAATATTTTACGTCTTTTCTGCAAAAGCTTTGCAAATTAATTCACTATAAGACACGCAGTTGCGGAGCTCATGCCGCCAATCAGGAAACCTCCGGTCACAGAACCGAATAATCATGCTGACGGGCGAATAAATACATAACACCAACTCCACGAAAATGTTTCCTATGGTTACACAAAACAATATGGGGCACTTACTGTTTTTCAGTATCCTTCGATTTTTTCGTCCGAGTTTTCTGTTCTACCCCTAAAAATAAACAAATATTTGCGGACAGACTCTCAGTCGGACGCAAATTCGCGAATTATAAGAGATTATCACAAAACACTGAATGTCAAGCAATTACACTCAGTAACCATTTTCCCGTGCTGCAATAAGCACCATTTCAGCATGCGATTAAGTACATATCAGAGGCTGAAATACTTAATGTCACGCCCTGAAACAGACGTAACCGGAAGCTGAAACAGGCTTAATCGGAGTGAAAGACAGACTATACGGCACTGCGCTGCGGTATATACGGTATGGCAGTAAAGCCCGGACGGGCCTTCGGGATGCCGTACTTAACATTTCTTCACACCTCTTTTGCGAAAATATTTTGTCAAAAAAAAGTCAAGAAAAACTGTAAGTACGTCGTCCGAGTTTCCAATGAAAACACGGATATCGGCCGTAAGGAGAAACACGAAAAGCATACGCATATCATGCGGAAATATTAAACAGAGCAAAATGTTCATGATATTCAGACTCCTCTTTTTCTGATTTTCCGGAATTTGTGCGCAACTTTCATTCTCCCAATACTTATCGGACGAGGCCGGATTTTTTATTCAAACAAAAAGATAAAGCACCGCGGACGCTCTACCATATCATTCATATCGCGACATAAGCAATGCGCTGCCTTTCCACATAAAGCCGGGTATGACAATGATACGAGAACCGCAAACCATCATGTTTACGGAATATATATAAACAAAAAAGGAACCGCTTGATGCAGTTCCTTTAGTGCGCTTCAAGATGGGCTTGAACCAACGACCCCCTGATTAACAGTCAGGTGCTC
>ENA-UONW01000066-UONW01000066.1-human-gut-metagenome-genome-assembly--contig:-CS52-NODE-66-length-152623-cov-7.967726_pt1 | contig 152623 bp, 147 predicted proteins | sample MGYA00242463_ERZ724010 | MGnify/ENA metagenome assembly ERZ724010
TGCGGCGGTTTGCCCTGCGGGCCGTCCCACCCCATCAAACCCTCCAAAGGAGCCTCCCATGTCCAAAGACCGAGATTTTCTCCGAGCATTTTCCGGCGAAGACCGCATGACTGCCGCCCAGGTGGCGGATAAGCTGGAACAGTGTGCCCGTCAGAACCGCCTGACCCATACCATGTTTCTTACCACACACCAGCGCTGCATTGCCCAGCAGGTGGTAGTCTGCTGCGGCACGCCCCCGCATAGGATAATGGGGGGCCACCCCGATGCCGAGCGCTGCCTGTTTCTCTTTCTACCGGACTATATGGATGCGGATAACATCCCGGAGGAGGAGCTGCCCTTTGGAGCTATCCGGGTTAGCTGGGGCCATGGCGCGGCGCTTACCCATCGGGACATCCTGGGCAGCTTGATGGCACAGGGTGTCCGCAGGGAGGTGCTGGGCGACCTTTTAGTGGGAGAAAACGGCTGCGATGTCATTGCCCTGCGGGAGTGCATTCCCTTCCTGCGGGATAACTGGCTGAGCGCCGGCCGCACCGGTCTGCACCCGGTGGAGATCCCCCTTTCGGAGCTGCGCATTCCAGCTGCCGATGGAAAGACCATCCGGGATACCGTCGCTTCACTGCGGTTGGATGCCGTTCTTGGCAGCGGTTTTTCCCTCAGCCGGGGGAGAGCCGCGGAGCTCATCGCCGCCGGGCGGGTCAGCCTGAATGGCTGCGAGTGCCTAAAGCCTGACCGACAGCTTGCCGAAAGAGATATCCTTTCGGTGCGCGGGCAGGGCAGGCTTATTCTAAGGGAGATCGGAGGCCTTTCCAAGAAGGGCCGTTTCTATATCACCGTGGAACGCTTTGGCGGATAGAACAAAAAGCAAAATGAATACGAAAGAAAAGGACGCACACCATACATGACTCGATAGGGGGCGTCCTTTTTTATGATGAAGCGGAAAGAGAGTGCACTGCGGCTGGGCTTTACCTTTGCGGGCTGTTACCTGGGGGCGGGCTATGTCTCCGGCCAGGAGCTGTGGCAGTTTTTTGGCTGCTTTGGTTGGCAGGGGATAGCGGGCCTGCTGCTGGCGGTGGCACTCTCCTTTTTCTTTGGGGTATTGCTGCTGCGGCTGGTGCAGCGCACCGGCTGTGACCAAACCGATGCCCTTGTGATTCGCCGCCCTATCCCGCTCCTGCGGGATGCCGTTGGGCTACTGCAGCTATTTTTCCTCTTCGGGATATTGGTCATCATGGCGGCCGGGGTGGGGGCGCTTTTCGCGCAGATACTGGGTGCCTCCGCCTTTTGGTGCAGTGCGGCGTTCTGCCTTTTGGTTTCGCTGCTTTCCCTTACCGGCACCTCCGGCATGGTAAATGTCTTTTCCACCGTGGTGCCGCTGCTGGTTATCTGCTCGGTGCTGGTCAGCGCGCTTACCCTGCGCCGCTGCGGCTGGCAGCTTACCATTGCTGCAGTCCCATCCGTCAGCCCACTGCTTTCCCACTGGGCTATTGCCGCCTGCTCTTTTGTCAGTTATAATCTTTTTTCCTCCATCGGTATTTTGGCCCCCGTCGGGAAAGAGTTGCGCTCCCGCCGCACAGTTTGGTGGGGAGTACTGCTTGGCTGCATTATTCTCATTTCCATCGCGCTGGGCATATTCCTCACCATGGAGACGCTTCCCACCGTGGTAGAGGCGCCGCTGCCCATGCTGGCCGCTGCCGGTGCGCTGGGCGGGGGCTGGTACTACCTCTATGGGGTGCTGCTGCTCTGTGCCATGCTCGGTACCGCGCTTTCCTGCGCCGTTGCTCTCCGCCATTACTGCATGGTTCGCTTTTCCACCATGGCGAACCGCCGCTTCAGCTTTGTCCTTCTGTTGGCTATCCCCGCATGGCTGTGCAGCCTTTTCGGCTTCGGGAAGCTCATCGGCACTGTTTACCCTATTTGCGGAGCACTGGGTGCACTGGCCCTGCTGGGGTTGCTGCACCATCGCTTCACCCTTCGCGCGCCAAAGTAGCTGCCACCGCCTTTTCCTGGGCCAAATTTATGCCATTTACTGGATACGGCCGCAGGCCCGGCGGCGCTCCTCACCGCCGCCACAGGCTTTGCCCGTGTGTTTCGCCCCAAGGGGCGAAACGGCCTGCGGCCGCACCTTCCTTCTGCGCCTCGCCCGTCTATTTCCCGCCATCCACCCATAAGATAAAAGGAGATACCGCAAAATGGGAGGGGAGAGCCGCATATGCGCCGTGCCAAACAGCTCCTTTTGCATACCTCCGCCATGACTGCTACCAGCCTGCTGATGCGCACCATCGCCCTGGTGTTCCAGGTCTATGTCGCCGGCAAGATCGGTGCTGCGGGCATTGGGCTTTTTCAGCTGGTGATGTCGGTCTATACCCTTGCCACTACCGTGGCGGTCTCCGGTGTGCGGCTGGCCGCCACCCGGCTCATTGCCCAGCAGACCGGTCGCGGCGATGACGCCGCCATCCGCCGGGCCACCGGCTGCGCCATGGGATATGCCGCTTTTTTCGGCATGGCTGCCTTACTGCTGCTCTTTTATCTGGCGCCCGCGGCGGCCGCCTGGGTTGGGGATGACCGCATTATCCTCTCCCTGCGTGTGCTGGCATTCGCCCTGCCCTTTGTTGCTGCGTCCGGTGCCATGGGCGGCTACTTCATTGCCATGCATCAGTCGGTCAAAATGTCCCTCGTTCAGCTTTCGGAGCAGTTCATCCGCATCGGCTGCACCGTTTTGGCGCTGCTGCGGCTGGGCGGCTACGGCCTGGAGTACGCCTGCGGCGCCCTTACTCTCGGTATGCTCGCCTCGGAGGTCTTTTCCTTCCTGGCGCTGCTGCTTTTGCTGCTTGCCTCCCTCCCTCGCCGGGAGGGCCGCTGCCGCACCCCTATGCTGCCGTCTCTTTTGCGCATTACGGTGCCGCTTTCCCTCAGCAGCTACGCACGGTCGGCACTCAGTACCGCCCAGCACCTGCTTGTCCCGCGGGGGCTTCGACTTTTTGGCGGCGGGGCTCAGGCGGCGCTGGCCGCCTATGGCGTGATCCAAGGCATGTCCCTGCCCATTTTGCTGTTCCCGGCAGCGCTCATCGCCGTCATTGCGGATCTCATCGTTCCCGAGCTGACCGAAGCCCAGGTACAGGGCCGGCTGCGGGGTCTTGGCTACATGCTGGAGCGCCTTTACCGGTTGGGGCTTTTCTTTTCGATGGCCGTCGCTGGGGCCTGCTTTTTCTTCGCCCATCCCCTGGGCGAGCTCATCTATTCCGAGCCCGCCGCCGGGCAGTACATACGCCTTTTGGCGCCGCTGGTGCCTATCATGTATATGGATACCCTCGTGGATGGCATGTTGAAGGGGGTAGGGGAGTACCGCGCCAATATGCGGTACAATATCATCGATGCCGCCACCGGCCTGCTGCTCGTTTGGCTGCTGCTGCCCCGGTATGGGGTGGCCGGCTATCTTTTCTCCATCTCCGCCACCGAGCTCCTCAATTTCGCCCTCAGTGCCGCGCGGCTTACCCGGGTCACGGTGTTCCGGCTCCAGCCGCTCTGCTGGCTGCTTACGGCGGCAGCGGCAGTCGGGGGCTGGTGGCTGCTGCGCCTGATCTTTGGTAGGCTGTTGTCCCGGACCGGGCAGCCGCTTATTCTCCTGTTGCTGGTGTTCCTCTACCTGGCCTGCTACGGGGCGGCGCTGCTGCTTTGCGGGGCACTGCGGCGGGAGGAGCTTTCCTGGCTTTTTTCGCTGCTGCGGGGAGAAAAATCCCCCAAAACATGAATTTAAGATATTTTGAGAAAAACGGAGAAATCAGGAGTATTTCAAAGTTCATCATAAGCTCTGCCCAAAAGACGCAGAAATTTTCTGAAAAACTCTAATAAATCTTGAAATTTAGCATTGACATTACGACAAAATATGATATATTGATATCTGTCATTTTGACCATTCAATTCAATAAAAAGGCGGCTCGTATATGCCCATCTGAAAGAACCCCAATCTTCGGGGTATCCTAAAAACCTTTTGCGGGGACGGTGCAATAGCGGCTGCGGCAGGTGTGAGGGCCTGCAGATTTACCGCAAAAGGAGGATGTTGAAATGAACAAAAATGCTTTGATCAGCCTGCGCGGCATCAGAGTCGATTTTGATGACGAGCCGGTCCTCAAGGGGATCGACCTTGACATCATGGACAAGGAATTCATTACTTTTCTTGGGCCGTCCGGTTGTGGCAAGACAACTACCTTGCGCATCATCGGCGGATTTATCCAACCCAAGGAGGGTGATGTTTTTTTTGGTGGTGTCCGCATCAATGACCTGCCCCCCTACAAGCGTGAGGTGAATACGGTATTCCAGCGGTATGCGCTGTTCCCGCACCTCAATGTGTACGAAAATGTCGAATTCGGCCTGAAGATCGCCAAGGTGCCGGAAAAGGAACGCCGCCAGAGCGTCAAGGAAATGCTCAAGCTGGTCGGTCTTTCCGGCTACGACAGGCGTCATGTCAATCAGCTTTCCGGCGGTCAGCAGCAGCGTGTGGCCATCGCCCGCGCGCTGGTCAATCGTCCCAAGGTCCTGCTTTTGGATGAACCCCTCGGCGCTTTGGATCTCAAGCTCCGCAAGGAAATGCAGATCGAGCTAAAGCGCATCCAGCAGGCATTGGAGATCACCTTCATCTATGTCACCCACGATCAGGAAGAAGCGCTCACCATGTCCGACCGCGTCGTCGTCATGCGGGATGGCAACATCCTTCAGATCGGTACCCCGCAGGATATCTACAATGAGCCCTGCAATGCCTTCGTGGCCGATTTCATCGGTGAAAGCAATATCATCGATGGCATCATGCATAAGGATTTCCTCGTGGAATTTGCGAATGACTATTTCGACTGTGTCGATAAGGGCTTCGAGCCCAAGGAGCGGGTACAGGTCGTTGTCCGTCCGGAGGACTTCAAGATCGTTCCCGCCGATAAGGGCAAAATTTCCGGCATTGTGGAATCCATCATCTTTAAGGGCGTCCACTACGAGATCATGGTAGACGCCATGGGTTATAAGTGGAAGATCCACACCACCCAGTATGTGGAGCCGGGTACCCTCATCGGTATGGATGTAGCGCCTATGGATATTCATATCATGAAGCGCACGGAGGAATAAAGCCATGAAATTTCGCTTTTCTTCCGTCCCCTATATTGTTTGGTCGGTGATTTTTGTCGTCGTACCGCTCATTCTGGTGGCGGTGTTCGGCCTTTCCACCAGTGATGGCCAGTTCACCTTCGCCAATGTCGCCAAGGTCTCGGATTACACCGCGGTGTTTGTCCGTTCCATCTGGCTTTCTCTGGTGGCTACCGCCATCTGCCTTGTCATCGCCTATCCTCTCGGCTTTATCATGAGCCGCTACAATGCCAATAATCAGCGCACGCTGGTTATGCTGGTCATGCTGCCCATGTGGACCAACTTCCTGCTGCGCACCTATGCGTGGATGACACTGCTTGAAAATAACGGCATCATCAACAGCATTCTGGAGGTCTTTGGCATGGGACCCTTCAAGATGATCTACACGCAGGGTGCTGTGGTGCTTGGCATGGTGTATAATTATCTGCCATTCATGGTCATTCCGCTCTATTCCATCATGACCAAAATTGAACCCTACACGCTGGAGGCGGCGGGAGATCTCGGCGCCAACCCGTGGAATACCTTTACCCGAGTGGTGCTGCCCCTTTCGGTACCCGGCATCACTACCGGCATCACCATGGTATTTGTGCCGTCTGTTTCCACCTTCATCATTTCCCGTATGCTGGGCGGCGGCTCCAATATGATGGTCGGTGACCTCATCGAGACCCAGTTCCTCGGCAACGCCTACAATCCCAATCTCGGCTCCGCCATCTCGCTGGTGCTCATGGTGTTCATTCTGCTTGTTATGAGCCTAATGAACCAGTTTGAGGATAACGATGACAGAGGAGGTATGCTGATATGAAATGGTATGCCAAGCTCTATACCCGTTTGGTTTTCATCTTCCTGTATCTTCCCATCATTGTCCTTATTGTGTGCAGCTTCAATGAGTCAAAATCCCGCTCCAACTGGACAGGCTTTTCGTTCCATTGGTACAAGGAGCTGTTCCATAACGAATTGATCCTCTCCTCGCTGCGCAATACGCTTATCATCGCACTGGCAGCGTCGGTCATTGCGTTGCTGCTGGGCACCATGGCGGCGGTCGGCATCTATGCCATGCGCCGTAAGTGGTTCAAATCACTGGTGATGAACATCACCTATCTGCCCATTCTCAATCCGGAGATCGTTACCGGTGTTTCCATGCTGCTTTTGTTCGTTTCTTTCGGCAATGGCATCCAGGAGTTCAATAACTGGATCGGCGGCACCGCGCTTTCGTTCCTTCAGCTGCCGGAAATGCAGCTCGGCTTCGTGACGCTCATCATCGCGCATGTCACCTTCTGCACGCCCTATGTCATCCTCAATGTCCTCCCGAAGCTCCGTCAGATGGATCGCTTCACCTTCGAGGCTGCGCAGGATCTGGGCTGCAGCCCCAAGCTGGCCTTCTATAAGGTCGTCATCCCGGAGATCATGCCCGGCATGGTATCCGGCTTCCTCATGGCGTTCACCTACTCGCTGGATGACTTCGTCATCAGCTACTTTGTGTCCAGCGCCTCCTCGCAGACTCTGCCCGTCACCATCTTCTCGATGGTCCGCAAGCGCGTCAGCCCGGAGATCAATGCCCTTACCGCCATCATATTTGTGGTGGTGCTGGCGCTGCTGCTTCTCAGCAACTATTACTCTGCCCGCAAGGAAAAGCAGATGATGCGAAAGGAGGAACCTGCGGCATGAAAAAGCGTATCCTTTCCCTCCTTTTGGCACTGATGATGGTTGTCCTTCTGCTTCCCGTTACCGCTTTGGCAGCGGAAACCGGCATTGATACCTCAGCTCTAGATATGGAGTACTACGGCCGCTACAGGGATAAGGGCTATTCCATCAGCGTCTACAATTGCGGCGAGTATATCTCCGATGGCGCCGACGGCTCGCTGGATGTCAACAAGGCCTTTGAGGAGGTCACCGGCATCCGGGTCATCTATTCCAATTACGATACCAATGAATCGATGTACGCCAAGCTGAAAACCGGCGGCGCCGTCTATGATATCGTCGTTCCCTCCGACTACATGATCTCTCGTATGATCGCCGAGGGGATGCTGCAAAAGCTGGATATGTCCAATATCCCCAACCTGAAAAACATCGATGAAAAGTACCTTTACCAGTCCTACGACCCCACCAATGAGTATTCGGTGCCCTATACCTGGGGCGTGCTGGGGCTCATCTACAATACCAAAATGGTAGAGGACGAAGCGGTGGTGGCCAGCTGGGGCGCCCTGTGGAGCGAAGCCTATATGGATAATATCCTGATGATCAATAACTCCAAGGACGCCTTCGGCATCACCTTTGCCTATTTGGGGCTGCCCATTAATGCCGAAAGCACTGAGCAGGTGGATAAGGCTGTGGTGCTGCTGAAGGAGCAGAAAAAGGTCATTCAGGCCTATGTCGCCGATGAGGTGTTCGATAAAATGATCGGCGGGGAAGCGGCCATGGCGCCCTATTATAACGGCGATGCCGTCACCATGATAGCGGACAACCCTGATCTTGCCTTCTCCATTCCCATGGAGGGCAGCAATCTTTTCACCGATTGCCTGTGCATCCCCAAGGAGAGCCAGAAGCGGGAGCTGGCGGAAATGTATATCAACTTTATGCTGGAGCCGGAGGTCGGCCTTGCCAATACCGAGGCCATCGGCTATTCCACCCCCAATACGAAGGTGTACGAGCTGCTGGATGAGGAGACAAAATCCGACCCCACCGCCTACCCCGATGAGGAGTCCCTGGCCCACTGCGGCTACTACACCTATATCGGCCCGGAGCTGTCCCTTTACATCGACAGCAAGTGGGCCGAGGTGCTGACCGCCGATGAAAAATACAGCGCCATGATCATGCCCATGTTCCTCGGCGCATGCGTGGCGGGCATCATTGCCCTCAATATCGTCCGTGCCACCCGCAAAAAGCGGGAGGAATGATTTTCCCAGCAGGGGTCCCTCACCGGGCCTCTGCTTTTTTGCATAAATTTCCCTCTTCGCTTTTGGCAACTCCTACAAAGATGAAAAAACTTCCACTGTTTTCTTGACTTTATTCGCTTGAATTGCTAAAATAACATTACCGGCATCCCCCATATGGGGGATTTCATGTTTGCGGGCAAACATGATTCATTTACTCGCGGGCATGATTCACCTGCCGGAAATAAAGAGGGGAAACCCCAAAAAGAAAGAGGTAATGTCTTATGAAAAAGCTCCTTAGCCTGGCGCTGGCTATCCTTATGCTGGCCGTCATGCTGCCTGTCGTTTCCATGGCCGATGAAATCATCTGGGAAGGAAGTAATAATGTTTATTGGCAGGCGGGCAATGCTTCTGGTCAAACCCCCACTCTGGCCGATGCTTTGAAGGCCGCTTATATGGCTAATAAGGGTGATATCACCATCACCTGCCGCCCTAATTCCGATGTCGGTTCTTTGACCCACGGCCATGTTGCGGATAATATTACCATTATTGGCAACGGCGCTTATATTTCCGGTGGCGAATGCGATCTCGAAGTTGACACCTATCGGTATGACCGCACTACCGGCAAGCAGGACGAAAATGGTGCTTACCTTGAAAAGAATATCACCATCACAGCCTCCAACCTTTATAACCTCGGCGTTTGGGGCCAGCGTCACACCAGCTACACGGTAAACATCAACCTCACCAACTGCGATAGTAAGGCGATTAGCGGCATGGTCAATGTCCAGCGTGTATACATCAGCGGCGCTACCGGTGTCAATAACATCACCGTAACAGGCTGCGACTTTCTCACCAAGGCAACTGCCCTCTACTCTAATGCGGACGGTACGGTTGTCATTGATAACTGCACATTCAACGGTGGCCAAGTTCCCGTAAACTTCAATCACAAAGCAAATGGCATTCAGACTGTCACCGTGAAGAACAGCACCTTCACCAACTGCGGTGATGCAGGTGAGTGGAGTGCATTTGCAGCTCCGGTCCGCTTCGTTAACAGCGGCACTGGCTCTCTGGATGCAACCATTGAAAACAACACCTTTACTGGCACTGTCGGCAATAATGGTGATATCCTGTTGGGTGACTATCGTGAAGGTGAAACCTCAAATAATTTTACTGCCACTATCACACCTAACGGTACAACCAAAGTAAGAAATAGTGGTAATACAGATGAACCTACTCCCATTACCGGCAAGGTAACAGCTGACGCCAAGGGCAACATCACCCATGTCCAGGAGGAAGGCCCCACCACCATCGTCATCATCAGCCCTACCCAGGACACCCCCAAGACCGATGACCAGAAGAACCCCACCACCGGCGCCAATGACCTCGTTGCTGTCGCCGTCGCCGCCGCGGCCCTCGCGCTCGCCGGCTCCGCCATCATTCTCCGCAAGGATTAAGATCTTTCTCAAGGAAAAAGTCCCCCCCACCGGGGGGCTTTTTCTATGCACCCTGCCCATTGTCAAGCCCAAAAATGGTAGAATTTTCGTTCATTCATACAAACTTTTGTTCGTCCCTTTACATCATCGAACATTTGTGCTACAATGGAAATCGTATAAGAACAACAGTTCGCGTTTGGCCAAATTCAGGAGAGAAAACCTATGGATCAGCAAACCATGGGCTGGGTGCTGTTGGGGGCGGCCGTCCTCATCCTTGCTCTGCTCATCTACCTGCTTACGCAGGTCAAAAAGTCCTGCCAAAATGATATTTCCACCCAGCTCCAGCGCCTGCAAAGCGATCTGGAGCGTTCAGTGCAGGCCGATATTCTCACCCTCGGCAAGTACCTCATGCAGTCCCAGCAGTCCCAGTCGCAAAGCGAAAGCCGGGCCCTGCTGGAGCAGCTCACCCAGTTCGAGAACAGACTATCCACATTCTCCCAGCAGTCCACGCGCGCGCTGGAGGATGTGCGCGTGTCCATGGAACGCCAGCTTTCCACCATTCGCCAGGATAACAATGCCAAATTGGACGAAATGCGCCAAACCGTCGATGAAAAGCTGCAAAAGACCCTCAATGACCGCATGACCGAATCCTTCCGCCTGGTGAATGACCGGCTGGAACAGGTCTACCGCGGTCTGGGTGAAATGCAGTCGCTGGCCCAGGGCGTCGGCGACCTCAAAAAGGTCCTCAGCAATGTGAAAACTCGTGGAATTCTGGGGGAAGTTCAGCTTGGCGCTATCCTGGAGGACATTCTCACTCCGGAGCAGTACGGCAAAAATGTGGCAACGGTTCCCGGCAGCCGCAATGTGGTGGAATACGCTGTCAAACTTCCTGCGGAGGATGGCAGCTTTATTTGGCTTCCCATCGATGCCAAATTCCCTGGGGATAGCTACGCTGCCCTCCGGGACGCCTATGATTCCGGTGACCAGGCGGCGATTCAAGCGGCGGTGCGGCAGCTGCTGCTTACCGTCCGGATGGAAGCCAAGGATATCCGCGAAAAGTACCTTTGCCCGCCCGAGACCACCGAATTTGGCATCCTCTTTTTGCCATTTGAGGGGCTGTACGCCGAGGTGGTGAACCGTGGCATGGTGGAAACTTTGCAGCGGGAGTACCGGGTCAATATTGCGGGGCCCAGCACTATGGCAGCTCTGCTCAATTCTCTGCAAATGAGCTTCCGGACCATTGCCATCCAGCGGCGCAGCGGGGAAGTTTGGAATATCCTGGGCGCCGTTAAGACCGAGTTTGATAAATTTGCGGATGCCCTGACCATGACCCAAACCCGGCTGGAGCAGGCCAGCAGCGAGCTGGATAAGCTGGTCGGTGTCCGCACCCGGCAGATCCAGCGGAAGCTGCGGGGGGTGGCCAGTTTGCCGGAGGAGCAGTCTGCCGCCCTGTTCCCGGAGGAGCAGCTGCCTCCGATGGAGGACGAGCTGGAAGTCTGAATTTGTTGGATATGGAATGCTCTTGTAAATTAGGCCAATTGCCGCAAAGTAGAGCCCTGTCCGGCCGGAGAGGGCTTTTTTGGTGACGCTGTGGTTGTGGGGCTCAATTGGTGGTTGAATCTGACCCACTCAACCAGCTGTTGCTGGCATTTGCGGCGGGACAGCGTTATGCTGATTTCGTCGGGCAGTCGACTGCGGGCAGCGTCCCGGAATGCCGCTTGTGACCATAAAAATCAAGAAATCTTAAACATCTTCGGGTGGATTTTTTAGCCGGAATGTGCGATACTGGGAGGAGAGATTTACCGCATAGCGAGGAGGGGCCAAATGTTCAAAATACTCATTGTGGAGGACGACCGCGGCATTGCCGAGGGCATCCAGAGCCTGCTGGAGCAATGGGGGATGGAGGCGCGGCAGGTGCAGGATTTCCGCAACATTACCGGGGAGTTCGAGACCTATCAGCCTCATCTCATCCTACTGGATATCAAGCTGCCCAGCTACGACGGCTACTATTGGTGCGGCCAGCTGCGGCAGAGGACTGCGGCGCCCATCATTTTCATCTCCTCGGCGGCTGACAACATGAACATCGTGATGGCGATGAACATGGGCGGCGATGATTTCATCGCCAAGCCCTTTGACGGCAGTGTGCTGGTGGCCAAGGTGCAGGCCATGCTGCGGCGTAGCTATCGGCTGGAGACTGCCCTGCCGGCGCCGGAGTGCCGGGGAGCGGTGCTGAATACTGCCGACCAGACCCTGCAGTATGAGGGAAAAGCCATCGACCTGACCAAAAATGAATACCGCATCCTGCTGTGCCTGATGGAACGCAAGGGCCAGGTAGTGAGCCGCGAGCTGCTGATGCAGCGGCTGTGGGAGACCGACAGCTTTGTGGATGAAAACACGCTGACTGTGAATGTGAACCGCCTGCGCAAAAAACTGGAGGCTGCTGGACTTTCCGAGTTTATCCGCACCCGCTTTGGCGTGGGGTACCTGGTGGAATGAAAGACAAGGCAGGCGGCGCGACGGAGCGGGCGAGGGGTGACCGGTTTGGCACAAACGGCGCCCCGAGACAAAGCGGAGGCGTGCCGCCGGAATGCAGGGACGGGAAAAAGTGCTTGCAATCGAACCTTCGGTATGCTATACTCTTTTCGATGCCAAATATGAAAGAAAGGAGCTGCTGAAATGTACTTTTTGCACAACAACAAGATGAACAAGTTCCGCACTGGAATCAACCGAATACCTGCACAGCAGCTCTCTCTGTAAGTCCGCCTGAACCAAGGTGCTATTTCGCTCGCCGGGAGTTTCTGTTGCTCCCGGCCTTTTTGCGCCTTTTTTCAAGATCGGGGGAGAGAGCGGAACCCATAAACTGACGGAGAAATTATGAAACGAATTTTGCCATATCTTAAGCCCTACCGAGGGAAAATGCTGCTGGGCATGCTGCTGATTGCCGTTTCCAGCGTCTGTTCGCTGCTGCTGCCCACCATCATGAGTGATATCCTGGACGGCGGCATCTACACCTCCGATTGGGACTATATCCTGCGCTGCTGCGGCAGAATGCTGCTGGTCACGCTGCTCTCGCTGGGGGCGGTTGCGGCCGGTACCTGGTGCCGCACCCAAGTTGTTTCCGGCTTCTGCGCCGACCTGCGCGCGGCGGTTTTTGGCCGGGTGAATGCCCTGACCTTTGAAGAGGTCAGCCGCATCGGCACCTCGGCGCTGCTTACCCGTTCCACCCACGATGTGGGGACGCTGGCCTGGGTGGCCGATATGCTTTCCAGCAACATCATCACCATTCCGGTGCTGTTTTTCGGCGGGGTGGTGCTGGCCTTTTCCAAGGACAGCACGCTGGCGCTCATTATCCTGGTGGCTATGCCCATCATTACGCTGCTGGTGCTGGCTATTGGCCGCAGGGTGGAGCCACTGTGGAAGATCAGCGACCAGTTCTGCGATAAGCAGAACGACCTGGTGCGGGAGCGGCTGCACGGCATCCGCGTCATCCGGGCCTTTAACAGGGAGGAGCAGGAACAGGGCCGCATAGCCGAGGCCACCCGTGTGATGGCCGAGCATATCATTGAAGCGAATACAAAGATGGGCCTGGTGGCGCCCATTGCCATCGCCTTGATGAACCTGGTGGCGGTCGCGATCCTGTACTTTGGCGGCAGCCGGATGCAAAGCGGGATTTCCGCCGCTTCCGGCGGCGATATCTTTGCCATGGTGCAGTATGTGGCTCTGGTAATGAACGGTATCGTTATGGCGGCCTTTGCCCTGGTGATGTACCCCCATGCCAAGGTGGCCGCGGGCCGCATCGGTGAAGTGATGGACGCCAACATGATGACCGAGACCGCCGAGGAGGATGACAATATCGCCTTTGCCGGGGACATCCGCATGGAGAATGTGACCTTTCGGTATGAGGGTGCTGACGCCGCGGCGGTAAGCGATGTTTCGCTGCATATCGCCGCGGGACAGAAGGTAGCTATCATCGGCGGGACCGGCAGCGGTAAATCCACGCTGGTGCAGCTGCTGATGGCCTTCCGGTTGCCCACCGAGGGGAAGATCTACTTTGACGGGCGTGATGCCGCCACCCTAAGCCGCCGTACCATCCGGCACAATATCAGCTGTGTATTGCAGCGCGCCGGCATTTACAGCGGCACCATCCGGGAAAATATCGCCATGGGGCGCCCCAGCGCTTCCGAGGAGGAACTGATGGAAGCCGCGGCGGTGGCCCAGATGGCGGATTACATCAAAGCGCAGCCGGAGGGGCTGGACCACCGGCTGTAGCATTCCGGCAAGAACCTTTCCGGCGGGCAGAAGCAGCGGGTGAGTATTGCCCGGGCTGTGCTGAAAAACGCGCCGATCTATCTCTTTGACGACAGCTTTTCGGCGCTGGACTTTATGACCGAGGCGAACCTGCGGCGGGCGCTGGCCGAAAAGGCGGCTGGGAGGACTCAGATCGTGGTGACGCAGCGAGTGACCAGCGCCATGAGCAGCGACCAGATCTTTGTAATGGACGGCGGGCGGCTGGTGGATAGCGGCACCCACCGGGAGCTGCTGGAGCGCTGCAAGGTATACCGGGAGATTTATCTTTCCCAGACGGGAGGTGAGCGCCGATGAACCGCAAAAAGAAACCGACTGAGGAAGTAAAAATGAGCACCTGGGAGGTATTCCGCCGACTGGTGCGGGACGCGAAGCCCATTTACGGCTGGCTGCTGCTGGGCGCCCTGCTGGGTGGTATAGTGGTGGCGTGTACCGTCATCGCCCCGAAGCTCCTGGGTCAGGGCATCCAGCTGCTGTACGATGCCTGGGCCGGAGAACGGCCCAAAGCCGGTCTGACCGAAGCGCTGCTGCCGATCTGCGGAGCACTGGCGGGGGTGTACCTGCTGAAGAGTATCGTGGACATCGGAAAGATGGTCCTGATGAACAATGTGGTGAGTAAGTACTATACCTGCACACTGCGCATCAAGCTTTCGGATAAACTATCCCGGCTGCCCATCAGCTTTATTGATAAGACCCCGGCAGGACAGATCATTGACCGTATTCAAGAGGATGTTTCCAATATGGGCGGCAGTATCCACGACATTGTGGATGTGACAGTAATGGGCTTTATGCAGATCGTGGTCATCGCTGTGGTGATGCTGCGGGAAAACTGGCGGATGGGACTGGCGGTCCTGCTGCTGATGCCGCTATCCATCGTGATTTCTTCCCGGATTTCCGCCGCCTGCGGCACCTATTTCCGCCGCTTGTTTGAGGAGAGCGGCAAGATGTACTCCATTGTGGAGGAAAGCTACGCCAGCTACCAGACTACGAAGGCATATAACTACGAGGAGACCACCATTGCGGCGCACGCCGCGGCGAACAAGCGGCAGAAGGACGCCGAGGCAAAGGCAATCTTTCTGCAGGGACTGATCACACCGTGCATTACCGCTGCCAATGCATTGGCGTATATTCTGGTCGCTCTCATCGGCGGCTACCTAACAGTACAGGGAGCCCTGGGTGTGGGTGCCGTGGTAACGGTGCTGCTGTACTCCCGGCAGTTTTCCGCGCCGCTGGAGCAGATCGCCGAGGTGCTGGGGTCTATCCAGCGCATCTGCGCCGCCGCCCGACGGGTGTATGAGATGCAGGACGCCCCGGAGGAGGAGCCCATCGAGGGGCACCTGCCGGAGGAAATAAAGGGCGATGTGGATTTTGAAAATGTGAATTTCAGCTACGATCCAGAAACGCCGCTGATTCGGGACTTCACTGTGAAGGTAAAGCATGGGCAGAAGGTGGCCATTGTAGGGCCCACCGGCGCGGGCAAGACCACGCTGGTGAACCTGCTGATGCGGTTCTATGATATCCAAAGCGGGAAGATCACGATAGACGGCCATGATATAGCCGCTGTGAGCCGTGAGGATGTGCGGGGGCTCTTTGGCATGGTGCTGCAGGATACCTGGCTGTTTGGCGGGACTGTGGCCGATAATGTGGCCTACGGCAAGCCGGAGGCGACCCGCGAGGAGATTGTCACCGCCTGCGACGAGGCCTACTGTGATCATTTTATCCGCACGCTGCCGCAGGGTTATTATACTGTGGTGAGCGAGGATTCCATCAATATTTCCGGCGGGCAGAAGCAGCTCCTGACCATCGCGCGGGCGCTGCTGGCCAACCGGCGGCTGCTCATCCTGGATGAGGCGACCTCCAATGTGGATACCCGCACCGAGATATTGCTGCAAAAGGCGATGGATAAGCTGATGCGGGGACGCACCTGCTTTGTTATCGCGCATCGGCTCTCCACCATAGTGGATGCTGACCTGATCCTAGTCATCAATGACGGGCAGATTGTGGAGGCCGGTACCCATGAGGGCCTGCTGGAGAAGCAGGGCTTCTACTATCGGCTGTATACCAGTCAGTACGCGGTATAAGCCGTATAAAAAAAGAAAAGGCCGGCAGCGAGCTCCGCGGGACAGGGAGCGAACTGCCGGTGTTTTTCGGCTTTTACAGGGCCTGGATAAAGGCACGGGCCCTTTGCAGGTCATCCGCATCCGGGTGGCCCTTGGCCATGCCGCCGATGAGCTTAAACGGGCCGAAGGTATCATAACCGCGGCAGGAGAAGGTGCCAAGAATGGGGCAATTTTTGGCCTTTACTGCTTCGGTGATGGCGGCATAATACTTTTCGGGGCAGGCGGTGGAGCCGTGGGTACAGACGAAAAAGGTTTCTTTGCCCTCGGGCAGGTACTGGGCGGCGCAATGGACCACGGTATCGTGGAATTTGGAGTAATAGATGCCGGAGGCGAAGCCGATGCGGTCATACTGCGGCAGGCGGGCGGCCATGCGGCTGGTGACATCGATAAGGTCGATCTCAGCGACTTCGGCCATGGCCTCCAGGACCTTGAGGGTATTGCCGTGGTGGCGGGAATAATAACAGATGGCGGTTTTCATGTGGGAGCCTCCTTGGGGAAGGTGATAAAGTGGTGCAGGAGCAGGGGACAGGCGGCGAGCAAAACGCCCACAGGGCCAGGAACGCCCGCAGGCAGGCTGGCGCCCGACGCAAGGCGGGCTTGGCGCCTGTCAAGGGCAGTGACGCCGCCATGCGGGTGCTTTTGGCGGCCGCCGTACAGCATGATTATAGACCTTTTGCGAATGGGGAGCAAGTGTTGCTTTTTGGCGGAAAAACCGCTATGATAAAGGGAGATTTTTAGCGAGTGGGAGAGATACTATGACAGCAAGAGAATATCCGGTATTTACCGTTACCCCTAAGGCGGAGCGCAGCCTGCGGGCCGGCCACCCCTGGGTGTATGGGGAGGAAGTGACCGCCGTGGAGGGCGCTTACCAAAATGGTGATATGGTGGATGTGGTGACTAATAAAGGGCGGTACCTGGGCACCGGCTGGGTGAATGATCACTCCAAAATCAGGGTGCGGATCATCAGCCGCAATGCCAATGATACCTTTGATGAGGCGTTTTTCCGGCGGAGGGTGTGCTATGCGCTGAATTACCGTAAAACGGTGATGGGCCCGGTGGATTACCGCTGCTGCCGCCTTATTTTTGGCGAGGCGGATCAGTTCCCGGGGCTGACGGTGGATCGCTTTGAAAACATATTGGTGACGCAGGTGCTTTCCCTGGGTATGGAGCGCCGCAAAGACTGGGTGTACCGGGCGCTGGTGGAGCTGCTGCGGGAGGACGGCGAGCAGATTGATGCGATCTACGAGCGGAATGATGTGACCATAAGAACGCTGGAGGGGCTGGGGCAAGGAAAGGGCTTCTACCAGATGGAGGGGCTGAGAACCGACCTGAGCGGGCATGTGACCATTACCGAAAACGGGATAAAATATGATGTGGACTACATCGAGGGGCAAAAGACCGGTTTTTTCTGGACCAGAAGTACAACCGGCAGGCGGCGGCCAAACTGGCGCGCGGACGGCGGGTATTGGACTGCTTTACCCATACCGGGGCTTTTGCCCTCAATGCGGCCGCAGCCGGGGCGGAGCATGTGACGGCGGTAGATGTTTCGGCCTTTGCGCTGGAGCTGGCCGCCGAAAACGGAAAGCGCAATGGACTGACCAATCTAGACTATAAGTGCGCCGATGTTTTTGACCTGCTGACCGAGATGTCCAAAGAGAAAAAGTGCGACTATGACTATATTATTCTGGACCCGCCTGCCTTTACCAAGAGCCGCGCGACCGCCAAAAACGCTTATCACGGCTACAAGGAGATCAATAGGAAGGCGATGCGGCTGCTGCCCCGCGGCGGATATCTGGCGACCTGTTCCTGCTCCCATTTTATGACCGATGAGATGTTCCGCAAAATGCTGCGGGAAGCGGCGCTGGATGCCGGTGTGACGCTGCGGCAGATCGAGGCGAGGCAGCAGGCCCCGGATCATCCCATTCTGCCGGAGGTTCCGGAGACCGACTATCTGAAATTCTACCTTTTGCAGGTGGTGTAAGAGCAAATAAAAACCTTCAACAAAGGAATTTGAACAGCAACCTCCCAAAAGGGCAACAATATGTCCGATGAAAAGCTCGCAGCGCCTAGGTGCTGTAACACCCGCAGATTTCTGCATTGAGGCTTTTGAACCTCATGCAGAAATCTGCTTTTTTATATAATGAAGGGACGGCTGCAAATAATTGCAATCGTCCCATACCTATATTACTCGTTATTGCAGCAAAATCCTGAAGCCAAAATGGAAAGATGACTGGCCATTCTGTTTTCCAGGTCAGTAAAGTTATTTGTTGCAAAACAATATAGAATATACCCGCGGCAGGTGATTAGCAACATATCTGCCATTTCTCGTACCGAGAAGCGGGTGGAAACCTCACCATTTTTTTGAAACTTAACGATAATATCCCATAGAATATGGAGATTACTCCGCGGTATAATGGCTATTGGACACAGCTGGTGCGTATCATATCGGTTGGAGAGCCGAATGAGGATTTTATTAAGATGCATGAGGTTTCCTGTCGCATTATCAAAGGTGCATTGGAAGAACTAAAGCCTGGGAACCGTATCGGTAATATTGCTATACTGCCTGTATGCACATGGATTTAGCAAGAAGTTTAAAATGATTACCTCCCCTAAGCCTACTGGTGAGGAACTGTGGAAGGCTTTTGTAGATGCGATTTGGGCGTTGTTGATGCCTGTCATAATTCTAGGCGGCATTTATGGCGGTTATTTCACTCCAACCGAGGCTGCGGCGGTAGCAGTGGTTTACGGTTTAATCATCGGACTATTTGTTTACAGGGAGCTAAAGTGGAAAGACATACCCAAAACATTTGTTAATGCTGCTCGCACATCTGCTGCGGTTATGATGATAATTGTGACAGCTGCAACCTTTGCCATCGTACTTACCCGCAATAATATTCCGACTCTTATTGGCAACTGGATCATCGGTATTGCCAAGACACCGCTTATGTTCTATGGCCTGTTCAGCATCTTTATGTTTTTCCTGGGGATGTTCATGTCGGTTTCTCCAGCTCTGGTTATTCTTACCCCCATTTTGGCACCGGCTGCTACGGCCATCGGCATTGATCCGGTCCACTTTGGCGTAGTATTTGTTGTTTGGATGTGCATTGGTACCATTACGCCGCCTTTTGGCTCAGATCTATTCATAGCCTGCGGTGTTGCCAAAATAAGCGCTGCATCAGCTTTTAAAAGGATTTGGCCATTCGTTATTATTTATGTTGTGGTGGTGGTACTTATCATGGTTTTCCCAGATTTGGTTACTTTCCTGCCAAAGTTGTTGAAATTGATGTAAGATTTTGAAGTGACCCCAAAAAGTTGGATAAAATATTTTAGTAAAAATTGTTCAAGCAACCGAAAGGGCTTGCTGTCTGTGAATCGCAGGCAGCAAGCCCTTCAGTTGTGTGCTCGATATGTGTAATAGAGACAAAGCAACAATCGCATCATTTTTCACCTGTAGTAAAAATGAACAGTATTGTGTCGAATTAAATCGCTTATTTTGTGTCTTTCTATGCTATATTCTAATTGCAAGCTATTTGCAAGCTATGCTGTGGACGTCCGGCATAGGAAATGGAATCAATTTGTAGGAGGTTAAAAATGACAAAACAAAGAAAGATCAATTCGACCTACGCAATTGTCATGGTCATTGGCTTGGCATTTATGCTCTTATTTGGCTATCTGGTCAAGCCATTCAGTACAGTTACCGTAACCGGTGTAAAGATGCTGGGTGTTCTGATTGGTCTAATCATTATCACCTGCTTTAACGGTGACTTGCTCAGCGGTTCGCTGATGGCGCTACTTGCCACTCTGTTCCATGGGTATTATGACATTTCCGGTTTGTTGAGCGAATGGCTGGGCTCCGTCTTTACTGTTCAGCTGGTATTCTGCGGTGCCCTGTGTCTGGCTTTGCGAGATTCGGGTGCAATGAATGTTTTGGCTAAAAAGTTGCTGAGCAGCAAGCTTTGCCGTGGTCGTCCTGTTATGACGATGGTAATGCTGTTCCTTGCCACCTATGTCGCTGCAGCCTTTATTGGTGGCCCTCCCGTCTACATCTTGTTCTTCGGACTGGTAGAATCCATTCGTGATGTTTGCGGCTACGATAAAGACGATCCCTTTGTAAAGTGGACTCTGCTTGGTGTTTACATTGCTGCCACCGGTATCTTCTTCTTTGCATTCAAGACCCCGCAGGTTATGACCATCGCTTTGATCAACTCTGCAATGGAGCCCTTCGGCCGCACATTTAATGAAGGCACCTGGATGCTTTGCATGTTCTCCATCACCATGATCTATTTGATCGTTTACACAATTCTGATGAAGACAGTGTATAGGGTCAACATGGAGCCATTGAAGTCTTTGGATTTTAATGAAATAGAGGCCATGCGCAATACCCCTGATCATTTCAACCGTGATCAGATTATAAGCCTTGCCATGATTATCATTCCGGTAATTTATATTCTTATCGGAACCGTTTATCCGAAGGAAGCGCCCGGACGTTATTTCTTTACTTTCATGGGCAACTCCTGGATTTGGGTACTTATGTGTGCAATCGGCGCCTTGATCCGCCGCAAGGACAGCAAGCAGTCCATTGTTCCTATTAATAAATGCCTCTCGGAAGCATCCATGTGGACAATGATCTCTCTGGTCGGTGCGCTGGTCATGCTGGGCAAGGTCACCTCCGACGCAAATCTTGGTATCCGTCAGTGGTTGGTTGAGGTTCTCAGCCCTCTGTTCGGCGGTGCTAACATTTGGGTCTTGATGGCAATTGTAATCCTGTTCTCTACCCTTGTTACTCAGGTTGCTAACGGTCTTGTACTTACCATGGCAGTTTGTCCGGTTGTTACACCATTTGTCTGCAGTCTGGCTGCAACCACCGGAATCAACCCCGACGTTATCCTGATTATATCGAATATCTGCTCCGGCTATGCTTTCTGGACCGTTGCAGCTTCCACCAACGCAGCCTTTATTCTTGGCCGCCCCGAGATTACCCCGAAGTTTGTTTGGACAAAGGGCGTTCAAACGACAGTCCTGTTCATGGTCATCTGCTACATTTGCGGCATGGCATTTACCTACATTCTGTAATTATTATAGCTCAACATAGCTCGATGGAGTGGGTCGATAAGGCATTGACCCACTCCAGCTAAAAAAAGCCCCTCTTTATTGAAAGGAAACCTTATATGAGCGAAAAAGAAAAAACTGTATTTGAAGGTGAGAGAGAAATTCCGGTTTATACCGAATGTGATCTTCTTGTTGTTGGCGGCGGTGCAGCTGGCCATTCTGCCGCAGTAGCGGCAGCCCGTGCAGGCTGTAAAAACATTGTCCTTATGGAACGCTACGGCTACATGGGCGGTGATGTTACCGGCGGCTATGTTATTATGGTTCCTCGCCTTTCTTTCTATAACAAACAGTATGTCCGTGGGCTTCAGGAGGAATGGTTCACCCGTATGGAAAGCATTCCGGGTGCTGTTCTTGGACCCTCCGGCGATGAGATCGGTTGTGAGGATCCGGTCCTTGTCAATGCATGGAAGAACATTCACGATTGCTTTAGTACCAATGCGAAGCTGCCAGAACGGCTGGTTCGATCTGTGTATTTTGAGCCAAACCAGTTGAAAATCGAAATGGACAAGATGCTGCTGGAGCACAAGGATTCCATCCATGTGATGTGCCATTCTTGGGGGACTCGTCCTATTATGGATGGCGACACCATCAAGGGCGTGTATTTTGAAAGTAAGGAGGGCCGCAAGGCTGTACTGGCGAAAATCGTGATCGACGCCACCGGAGACGGCGATATTTTCCGCCAGACCGGTTGTCCTTACTTTGGACTGGCAGATAAGCTGACTCGCTGCGCCACTACTGCGCTGGTTTGGCGTATCGGCGGTTGCAATTGGGATCTTTTCTGCGAATGGAAAAAAACCAATCATGCTGCCGCGGCTGCTTTGCATGAGGGCTTCTCCAAAGTCTGCGGGTTCCGTGCGGCGCCGCTGCCCGGTCCTACCAATGATGTGTGCTGGATCAACAACTGGCACCCTGAACGTGACTGTTCAAACCTGAAAGATGCGACCGAGACTGAAATGGAGACCCGTGATACCATGCGCAATGCGTTGGAGTATCTGCGTAAGGCGTGTCCCGTTGCATTCCGCAACGCGTTCCTTTATGATATTGCACCTCAGTTGGGTACCCGTTGCTCCTATCGTCTGGACGGCGAATATGTCATTACCCCGAATGATTTTGCATTCCCGCAGGAGCACGAGGATGTTATTGCATGGCACTCCACCATCAGCTTTATCAATGATAACTGCCCCATCGAGATTCCTTACCGTGCGATTCTGCCCAAAAAGACCGAGAATCTGCTTTGCCCCGGACGCCATATCTCTGCTGATGAAATTGGGATCGACTATGTCAATTTGATTCCGCAGTGTGTCGGCACCGGACAAGCCGCAGGTGTAGCTGCTGCCGTTGCCATTGCAGATGGAACCACTGCGCATAAGGTCAACATCAAGAAGGTTCAGGATATTTTGGCACGCGATCAAGATGTCCCGCTGCCCCGCAACCCATATACGGATCCTTCCTACATGCAGAATGTTGTTGATCATGAATACGGTCTTTATACCCAGCTTGCCAAAAATGCCCGTGAAAAAGCAGGGTATCTCTCCGGAGTGCGCCAATTTGGTGCGAATCAGGGAGAAATCGTTGATTCCGACAGCAAGAGCATTAAGGGTGGCGGCGATGCGCAGCTCAATCCTAATTTGATCAAGGCTACACCGCAGCACTGATTGCACGCATCTTCGTTTGCGATTTGCAGCAGTGGACGGTCGATTGTATCATTTTTATAGAAGATTTCACATGAAATGAGGTGTCATCATGACTGACCATGACGAAAAAAAGCCCAAGGAGCCGACTTCAAAAGGTGTTTCTGACGGCGGAACGCCGGGTCTTTCTGCTGAAGACTTCTATGAAATACTACACCTGCCAGCTTGCAAGACAAAGGGCTACTGTGATAATTGTGGCCGATGTGAACGATGACCCAATAGAATACAATAGGGAAAAGCCTACGGCTGATGCATGGGCTTTTCCCTATTAGTATATTCGGTACCACTATTTAATCAAATCTACTGAAGGTAAAGTATATATGTTTGTTTTTACAAAAAAAGGGGTTCTTTCACCATTACAGTCGATCTCACTGCTTGCGATTTTTTTTACATCAATGGGGGTTGCAACGGTTTCTCCTGCGATGGCTAAACTGGCTGCACAATTTCCGTCAAATAATTATGCGCTGATTTCTACGCTACCTACATTATTTATCGTTCCGACTACCCTGTGGGCAGGCGCCGTTGCCGGCAAAAAGATTCGTTATAGGACGATCTCTCTTGTAGGGATCCTTCTGTTTTTGATAGGCGGTATCGCACCGTTCTTTTTAACTGAAAGCTTTACAGTATTGTTGGTTTGCCGTGCCGTTTTTGGCATTGGAGTAGGTCTGCGTGCCTCATTGGGAAATGCGCTTGTTATGCAGTACTATACCGGAAAAGAACAAGCCGATATGCTGGGTTATGGTAATCTTATCAGTAATTTCGGGGGAGTTCTTTTACAGATGGTGGCTGGTTCGTTGGCAGAGTATGGCTGGAACTATACTTTTTTAGCGCATCTACTCGGTTTATTCAGCCTGCTTCTTTTGGTGTTCCAACCAGAGCCGGAAGAAAGCTGCTGTGCTCCGACAGTAACAGCAGAGGTACCAAACGGTTATCGGCATTCACTACTTAAATCGGCAGGATTTGATCATCGAGGCAGGATCGCAACCGCCCTTACTGCTTTTCTGCTATTTCTGCAGCAGCTGGTTAGTTATCCTATCCTGATGAATATCTCATTGTTGTTTGAACATCGCCATGCCGGAGGCGCCACCGTGGCAGCGACAGCACTTTCTCTTTATAGTGCCAGTGGTTGTCTCATTGGGTTTTTCTTTGGAAAGATTTTTTATAAGCTAAAACGGCTTACTCTTGTATTTGGATACTTTATTGCCGCTGCAGGTGCTGGTATATTAGGCTTTGCAAAACAGACGGAAATTCTAATGATTGGATCTGCTATAATGGGAATGACCTCCGTTTTGTTGATCACATCAGCTTATGCCATATTGGGAATGTATATTTCGCCCAACCAATCTTCTCTTGCGATCGCAATTGCAACAGGCGTAAGCAATTTAGGCGGGTTTGCATCGGCTTATTATTTAAATATGCTGGGAATTATAACGGGGGAAAAGTTGTTTACACCGATCTATGTCCTAATGGGGGTATATACACTGTTGGCTACTGCCTTTATGGTGTATGATCCTCTCCTGAAAAACAGTTGATACTTGCGCCTGCTTCCATATTAATGTTATAATACAAATGCAATATTGTATTTGTATTTCATCGTTAATCACCCGCAGAAGATTATCAAGAGTTTAGGAGTTGATGACAGTGACCCTCAAACAGATTGAATTTTACGAAGCGGTATGTCAAGCAGGAAATGTGACTGCTGCTGCCCAGCAATTATATGTTTCCCGATCGGTAATTTCGCGAGCGATACAAGAACTGGAAGATGAATTGGACATTCAGTTGTTTGTGCGTGGGCGAAATGGTATGGAGCTGACCGAATATGGAAAGATTCTCCGTAACTTGCTTTCGCAATTTAAGGGATTTTATTCGGCGCTATTGGCACAAATCAGCAGCCTCAAGGAAACAGGAGAAAACCATTCCTTAACGGTGGGTCTTGCGATTTCCTGCTGGAATGTTTTCCCGCTGGAGATATATGAAGCGCTCAAGAAAAGGCACCCACACATTAAACTCTCTGTGCTGGAGATTTCCAGTTACGATGCAATTAAAAGGTTAAATGATGGCAGTATAGATATTGTATTGACTCCTTTAGATATTAAAGAGCGTTTTAATACAATGGAATCCATTGATATCTATCCAACAGCAAACATTTTTTGCACTTCATTAAATGATCCGCTGGCACAGCAGGATTCAGTGACTTTCCTGGATATCCGTCAGCGCCCTATTGCAGTGCTGAACAGTAAGCTGCCGGTAGATTGGCCGCTGCAGATCCGCTTGTGCACCAACACCAGCTCCCTTATTAGGGAAGCGGTGTCCAAAGGTATACTATGTGCATTACTTCCACAGGATTTTGTGAGGGACTGGGATGATGTTGCAGTACTGCCATTTAATCCGCCACAGAACTGTGCAGTAAAAGCCGTTTGGAATAAAAATCTTCCACATTCTTCAGCTCTACAGGAATTTGTTGATTTTCTTTTGGAGTACTTCGCCGCACAGGGGATCGTTTTGCCCGAGGAAAAGATCGAAGATGATGAAATATAACCCCAATAGAAGTAAGAGCGTGGGGAGGGTCATGGGATAGGGATATCCTGTGGCCCTTTTAACCATATAAAATTTGTGCTTATTATCGGAAAGTGACATGCGAAATGGGGAGTGCTGAGATATTGCAGAAAGTTGACAAAAGTAGTATAATACTATATCGGCAAATAATTCTCATGGAAAGAAGATGCTTTTATGACTAAAATTGATATTTTCTCCGGCTTTTTGGGCGCTGGCAAAACGACCCTCATCAAGAAGCTGATCGCTGAGGCCTATACCGGCGAACAGCTCGTCCTCATTGAAAATGAGTTTGGCGAGATCGGCATTGACGGCGGCTTTTTGCAGGAAGCGGGTATTAGCATTACCGAAATGAACAGCGGCTGCATCTGCTGCAGTCTGGTGGGCGATTTCGGCAAGGCGCTGCGGCAGGTGATGGATACCTATCACCCCGACCGTATCCTCATTGAACCCTCTGGTGTGGGCAAACTCAGCGATGTCATCCGGGCGGTGCAGAACCTGGAAATGCACGATGTGGTGCTGAACGGTTTTACCACCGTGGTGGATGCCACCAAGGCCAAGATGTATATGAGAAACTTCGGCGAGTTTTTCAATAATCAGGTGGAGCACGCCAGCGCCATTATTTTGAGCCGTACGGCCGGGATGAGCCAGGAAAAGCTGGATGCCTGTGTGGCCCTGCTGCGGGAGAAGAACCCCACCGCCACCATTGTGACGACCCCTTGGGACGAACTGGACGGCAAGCAGCTGCTGGCGGCCATGGAACGCCGGGATACCCTGGCGGCTGCTCTGGAGGAGCTAGCCGAGGAGCAGGAGCACGAGCACCATCATCATGACGACGATGAGTGTGGCTGCGGCTGCCACGACCATGACCATGACCACGAGCTTGAGCATCACCACCATCACGACGAGGATGACGATGAGTGCGGCTGCGGCTGCCACGATCATGGCCGTGACCACGAGCATGAGCATCACCACCATCACGATGAGGATGACGATGAGTGCGGCTGCCATGAACATGACCACCATCACCATCATCACCATGCCGATGAGGTATTCACCAGCTGGGGCAAAGAGACCGCCCACCCCTACGAGAAGCAGGAATTGGCGGCTGCGCTGGAGGCCCTGGATACCGGCGACTACGGCCAGGTGCTGCGGGCCAAGGGCATTGTAGCCGGTACGGACGGCAAGTGGCTGCACTTTGACTATGTTCCCGGTGAGGTGGAGATCCGTAATGGCGCTGCTGGTGTCACCGGCCGTCTGTGCGTCATCGGCGCCGAGCTGAAGGAGGACGCCCTGACTTCGCTGTTCCACCTGAACTGAAAAACGGAGGACTGACGAATGGCAAAAGCTGTTGAGATCCCGGTTTACCTGTTTACCGGCTTTCTGGAGGGGGGAAAGACCCGCTTTATCCGGGAAACGCTGGAGGATAAGAAATTCAATGCCGGGGAGCACACCCTGCTGGTGCTGTGCGAGGAGGGCGAGGAGGAATACGATCTTTCTCACCCGCTGATGAAGAATGTGCATATCCTGCCCATCGAAAGCGAGGAGGAGCTGACCACCGCCAAGCTGGGCGAGTGGCAGAAGATCCACCGGGTGGACCGGGTAGTGATAGAATATAACGGCATGTGGCAGCTGCAGCGCCTGTACGAGCAGATGCCGCAGGGCTGGATGATCTACCAGGAAGTGATGATAGCGGATTACAATACCTTCCTAAGCTACAACACAAATATGCGCAGCCTGATGGTGGATAAGCTGACCAGCTGTGAGATGGTGCTGCTGAACCGGGCCCCGGTGGGCGCCGATAAAATGGAGATCCACAAGGTGGTGCGGGGTGTGAGCCGCCGGACCGAGATCGGGTATGACTATGTGGACGGCAACTTTGATTATGATGAGATAGAGGACCCGCTGCCCTTTGATATTGAGGCCCCGATCATTGAGATCGCTGATGCGGACTTTGCCGTGTGGTACCGTGACCTGACCGAGGAAATGGAAAAGTACCAGGGCAAGACGGTGCGCTTTAAGGGGCGTGTGGTGACCAAGCACCGCAGCCTGAAAAACTGCTTTGTGTGCGGGCGGCATGTGATGACCTGCTGCGTGGAGGATATCACCTTTATGGGGCTGGCCTGCACGGGATATAGCCCTGAAAAGCTGGAAAATGGCGGCTGGTATACCGTGACAGCCAATGTGAATATCCAGTACAGCACTGTGTACGGCAAGCGCGGCCCGGTGCTGGCGGTTAGCGCCTGCATCCCGGCTGAGGAACCGGAGCAGGAGGTTGCCACTTTCTATTAAGCTGAGTCTTAACGGAAAATTATCACAAATAGCGGAAGATGCCCGGAGAGATGCCACCCTCCGGGCTTTCTTTTTATTGGATAATATGGTATAATAAATAAAATATAAACCCAGCGACCCCAACCCCAAAGGAGGAACCCCATGAGCCAGAAAGAACATAGACAGCCCCCAGCCTTTATCCACAGTGCGCTGCGGGATCATAACAGCCTTGCCCTGCCCTCGGTCATCCGCCGAGCCAGTGGGATCATCATTATGGGCAGACGGATGAAGTCGCTGATCTTCACCACCGATATTGCCATCATCCGCAACTGTAATGCCGATGCGGTGCTGGCGGTTTACCCCTTTACACCGCAGCAGGTCATTATGGACGCCATCATTTCCGCTTCCTCCATCCCCGTGGTGTGCGGGGTGGGCGGCGGCGTTACCGACGGCATACGCAGCGTGATGCTGGCCAAGGATGCCGAGGCGCAGGGCGCCTTTGGTGTGGTGGTGAACGCACCCATGCGCAACCAGACGGTGGAAACGATGAAAAAGGTGGTGGATATCCCCATCATCGCCACCGTGACCAGTGAAAATTATGATATCGCGGCAAGACTGGCGGCCGGTGCTTCGGTCCTGAATGTTTCCGCTGCCGAGCGTACCGCCGGGGTGGTGCGGAAGATCCGGGAGAAGTTCCCCGATGTGCCCATCATCGCTACCGGCGGCCCCACCGAAGAATCCATCCTGCGGACGATAGAGGCCGGCGCCAACGCCATCAGCTATACGCCGCCTTCCACCAAGGAGCTGTTTAGGGTCATTATGACCGGCTACCGGGAAAATGACACGGCCAAGGCGGAGCCGCTGGAGGAAGAGGATCTGTTGGAGCTGCTGTAAAACAAACCACGAAAGTGGGGAGGAGAAGAAACATGAGAAAACTGCTGAAAGCGCTTTTGATTCTGCTGGCGGTGCTGCTGGCGGTGGTCATTATCTATGTGGGATATGTGATGCTGAGCTATGACCGCATCCCCGATAACCAGGAGCTGGAGATCCGCAATCCCCAGGAGACTGACCTGGCGGTGCGGCTGGGCGAGGAATATGCCATCGTGACGCAGAATGTCGGCTTTGGCGCCTATACCGATGATTTCACCTTCTTTATGGATGGTGGGGTGGAATCCTGGGCAAAAAGCCCCGAAAGTGTGATCGAATGCATCAATGCGGCAGCAGAGGAGGTTTCCTCCTTGGAGCCGGATTTTATCCTGTTCCAGGAGGTGGATTTTGACTCCACCCGCAGCTACCATATCGATGAGCAGGAGATCCTGCGGGCGGCTTTCCCGCAGATGGCGGAGGTGGATGCCGTCAATTACCATTCAGCGTTCCTCATGTATCCGCTGACACAGCCGCATGGCAGCTCCAACAGCAGCATGGTGACCTTCAGCAGTGTCGGCATCACCGGTGCGCTGCGGCGCAGCCTGCCCATTTCCACCGGCTTTTCCAAGTTCCTTGACCTGGACCGGTGCTATACCATCAGCCGGGTGCCCACGGAAAACGGGAAGGAGCTTGTGCTCTTTAATGTGCACCTTTCGGCCTATGGCGGCAGCGATGAAATAAGGGCCGCGCAGATGAATATGCTGTTTGGCGATATGCTGGCCGAATACCAGAAGGGCAACTATGTGGTGTGCGGCGGCGATTTCAACCATGATTTTACCGGGAACTCCACCCAGGTGCTGAATGGCGGTGAGATGACCGACTTTGGCTGGGCGCAGCCCTTCCCCGCGGAGATGCTGCCAGAGGGACTGACCCGCTGTGATAACTATACCGACGGCAAGGTGGAGCCCACTTGCCGCAACTGCGATATCCCCTATGAGGAGGGGAACTTCACCATTATTGTGGATGGCTTCCTGGTAAGCGACAATGTGACGGTGACCTACCTGGAGAATGTGCAGACTGGGTTTACCTATTCCGACCACAACCCGGTGCTGATGCGCTTTACCCTGAACTGACGGAGGAACGAACGATGCCAACTGCGGCCCAATGGAAAAAAGCCCTGCAGAGCGGTGCCTGTGATGAGGCACTGTGCCGGCTGTATGTGACCGATGACCCGCTGCCGCAACGGGAGCGCTGTTTGCGCCTGCTGGAGCAGTTTACCAGGCTTTATGGGGAAAGGGAAGAGGTGCGCATCTTTTCGGCACCGGGCCGCACCGAGCTGGGCGGCAACCACACCGACCACCAGCACGGCCGGGTGCTGGCTGCTGCTGTTACGCTGGACAAGCTGGCTATCGTATCTCCGCAAAAGGAGGGGCCGGTGGAGATAGGCAGCAAGAGCCATCCGCTGGCCCCGCTGGACTGGCGCGACCTGACCCATTACGAAAAGGAGCGGGGCCATTCCCCCTCCATGATAAGAGGTGTCTTTGCCGGGCTGCGGCAGCAGGGGTATGCGGCCGGCGGCTTTGCCGGTGTGACCGATTCCGTTGTTCCCACCGGTTCCGGGCTGTCCTCCTCGGCGGCTTTTGAGCTGCTGCTGGGGCAAATTCAGAATGCCCTGTATAATGATGGGGCCATTCCGCCGGTGGCACTGGCGCGCATAGGCCAGTATGCCGAGAACGAGTATTTCGGTAAGCCCTGCGGTCTGATGGACCAGACCGCTTCGGCAGTGGGCAGCGCTGTGAGCATTGACTTTCTGTGCCCGAAGGCCCCTATTGTGGAGCGCCTGCCCTGCGACTTTGCCCGCTGGGGTATGACGATGTATGTGGTGAATACCGGTGGGAGCCATGCCGACCTGACTGAGGATTACACGGCCATCCCGCGGGAGATGAGAGCGGTGGCAGCGCAGTTTGGCTGCCGGGTGCTGCGGGAGGTAGACCCGGCGGAATTTTACGCGGAGCTGCCCGGCCTGCGCGGCAAGGTGAGCGACCGAGCAATTTTGCGGGCGATGCATTTCTTTGAGGAAAACGAGCGGGTGCCCCGGCTGGCGGCAGCTCTGCGGGAACCCACTGCGGAGCATTACCTGGAGGAGATGCTGGCCAGTGGGGAATCCTCGATGGAGAAGCTGCAGAACATCTACCCAGCTGACCCGAATGAACGAGGGTTGGCACTGGCACTTTCGCTATGCCGGCGGGAACTGACCGGCTGTGGCGGCTGGCGGGTACACGGCGGCGGCTTTGCCGGGACGATACAGGCCCTGGTGCTGCAGGAGCGGGAGAAACGCTTCCTGCGAGTGATGAGAGGGGCTTTTGGCGAAAGAAGCTGCACTGCGCTTACCATCCGTCCAGCGGGAGCATACGAGCTGGTCTTTCCTGAATAAAAAGAATAAAAGGCGCTCCAAAGCGGGGGGAGAGCTGGCGGTGATCAATCGCCAGCAGGACCGTCAGAGGGGCGCCTGTATCCTGTTGAAAGACAAAACTTGCAAGATGCTGATATCTGTGCTATAATGCGCCACTGTCCGTTGGTACACGAATCATATGATTCGGCAGAGAGGACTGCCGGAAATCTGAAAAAAGAATTTGGAGAGTAGAGTAAAATGAACGCAGAGAGAAGAAATGGCGCGCAGGAGCCCATCCGGCTTTCCGACCATTTCAGCTACGGCCGGCTGATCCGCTTTACCATGCCGACCATTATTATGATGATTTTCACATCCATCTATGGTGTAGTAGATGGACTGTTTGTTTCCAATGTAGTGGGCAAGACCGAATTTGCGGCGCTCAATTTCGTGTTCCCGTTTATCATGGTGCTGGGCGGGGCCGGATTTATGATAGGAACCGGCGGTACAGCGTTGGTGGCGCAGCAGCTGGGCCAGGGCAATAAGCAAAAGGCGAACCATACCTTCACCACCATGGTGAGCTTTACCATTTTTCTGGGTGTGATCCTTACGGCGATCGGTATTGCCGTTATCCGCCCGGTGTGTGTGCTGCTGGGGGCTACCCCGGAAATGATAGAGGGCTGTGTGGTGTATGGGCGTGTTACCATTGCGTTTACCGCTGCCTTTATGCTGCAAAATGTTTTCCAGAGCTTTTTGGCGGCGGCGGAAAAGCCAAAGCTGGGACTTTTCGTCACTGTGGCGGCCGGCCTGACCAATGCCGTGCTGGATGCCGTGTTTATCGCGGGCTTTCGATGGGGGCTGGCAGGCGCGGCGCTGGCCACCGGCCTTGGACAAGTGGTGGGCGGTGTGCTGCCTCTTATCTACTTCCTGCGGACGAACGGCAGCCTGCTGCAGCTGGAGAAAAAGCCATCGCTGGAGATAAAACCGATCCTAAAGGCATGCGGCAACGGCTCCTCCGAGATGATGTCCAATATCGCTACCTCGCTGGTGAGTATGCTGTATAATTTTCAGCTGCTCAAGTACATCGGGGAGGATGGTGTTTCCGCCTACGGCGTGCTGATGTATGTGCAGTTTATCTTTATTGCCATTTCCATTGGGTTTTCCATTGGCGCGGCGCCTATTGTCAGCTACCATTACGGTGCGCAGGATCACACCGAGCTGAAAAATCTCCTGCGTAAAAGCGTGACGCTGACCCTTACGGTGGGTGTGGCGCTGACGGCGCTGGCCATTGCGGCCGCGGGCCCCTTTACCTACATCTTTGTGGGCTTTGATGAGAGCCTGTTTGCGCTGACGAAGCACGCGTTCCAGTTGTTTGCGTTTTCCTTCCTGCTGGCGGGCTTTAATATCTTCTGCTCCGGCTTCTTTACAGCGCTGGGCAACGGCGCTGTTTCGGCGCTTATCTCCTTTTTGCGTGTGCTGGTGTTCCAGGCATCCTCGGTTATCATTCTTCCGCTGTTTTTGGATATCGATGGTATTTGGTGGGCGATCACAGTTTCCGAGGTACTGGCGGCTATCGTTTCGGCGGTCTTTCTGCTGGCCAAGCGGCAGCGCTACCACTACTAAAGGCTGCGGCTGAAAATGTTTCACATGAAACATTCGTTCTTTTTGAAACGGATAATTACCCAAAAGAAAACCTCCGGGATCGGTGAGATCCCGGAGGTTTTATATAGGGGAAAAAAAGAAGAAAGAAGATGGCTTAGTGATTTTGCTTCAGGCGCTTATCCAGCTTGACCGAAAGGTGGGTGCCGACACTTTGAAATACCTGCACGATAACGATGAGCAGGATAACAGCCAGCAGCATGACCAGATACTTGTAGCGGTAATAGCCGTAGTTAATGGCAATCTTGCCCAGACCGCCGCCGCCGACAATACCGCTCATGGCGGTGTAGCCTAAAATGGTGGTGATGGCGATGGTGGCATTGGAGATGAGGGAGGGCATCGCCTCCGGGATCATGACCTTAATGATGGTCTGCATGGGGGAAGCGCCCATACTGCGGGACATTTCAATGATATTGGGATTGAGCTCTCGCAGGCTGCTTTCCACCAGGCGGGCCACAAAGGGAAAGGCAGCCACGACCAGCGGCACAATGGAGGCAACGGTACCCACCGCGGTGCCCACAACGGCCCGGGTGAAGGGGAACAGCAGGATCATAAGGATAAGGAAGGGGACGGAACGCAGCAGATTGATGATGACATTGATGGTTTTCATCAGCCAGCCGGGCAGGGGGGCCAGGCCGCCCTTTTCGCCCACAACCAGGATGACACCCAGCGGCAGACCGATGACCACGGCAAAGAACATGGCCGCAATGGTGACATACAGCGTCTCCCAGAAGGCCAGCAGGAACTGCCCCTGAACAATGGAGAGTGTTTCCTGCAGTACCTCAGCGGAAAAGAGATTATTCAGCATACTGGGTCACCTCCTGGGCGGTAATATCGCCATCCTGTGTAAGATAGCCGATGGCACGGGCCAGATCGTCGTTTTTATCTTCAATGGAAAGCAGCATGGAGCCGTAGGCGCGGCCCTCGATGCTGCGGGTGGAAGCATAGGCAATATTGGCTTCCACGCCGATCTCGGTGGCCATGCGGGCAATGATGGGCTTGCCGGTGGCATCGGCCCCATTGAACACCACACGAATGAGCCGGGAACCGGGCAGGGAACACAGCAGACTTTCCGGATTTCCCTCCGGGAAGACCAGCCGGCGGGCGGCTTCCGATTTGGGGTGGGAGAATACTGCACTAACTTCGCCCTGCTCCACCACCTGGCCTTCCTCCAAGATGGCCACATGACGGCAGGTGGATTCCACCACGCTCATCTGATGGGTGATGATAATGACGGTGATGCCAAGCTTTTGGTTGATCTCCCGGATGAGCTCCAGGATGGCATTGGTGGTCTTGGGATCGAGAGCACTGGTGGCTTCATCGCACAGCAGCACCTTGGGGTTGGTGGCCAACGCCCGCGCGATGGCGACACGCTGCTGCTGGCCGCCGGAAAGCTGGGCAGGGTAGGCCAAGGCTTTATCGCCCAGGCCCACCAGCTCCAGCAGTGACTGCGCCTTTTTGATGGCTTCGGCCTTTTTTACACCGGCCAGTTCCAATGGGAAGCAGATATTGCGCAGGCAGTTTTTCTGCATCAGCAGGTTGAAGCCTTGAAAAATCATGGTGATGCTTTGGCGCTCGGCTCGCAGCTCTTTTTCGGTCATTTTGGTCAAGTCCTTGCCATCAATGACCACGCTGCCGGCGGTAGGGCGTTCCAGCATATTGATGCAGCGCACTAGGGTGCTTTTGCCGGCACCGCTCATGCCGATGATTCCAAAGACATCGCCATCCGGGATGGAAAGAGAAACATCTTTGAGGGCCTCCACACTGCCATCCGTTAGGGAATAGGTCTTACACAGATTTTTGATCTCGATCATACTTTTTCAATCCCCAGTTCGTTTCAATTATTTAAGGGCATCCAGAGTGGATTGCTTGCCGCCGTAGAGGCCGAGAGGCTCCACATGGACGGAAAGAACAGAAACGATGTGAGTGCCGTTTTCGGCGTTGAAGTCATCGAGGTAAGGGGTGTGCTGGAAGTAGTTGGCCAGGACGGTGCCGTCCTCTACAACATTATTGGGGATAACATAGTCGCTGTACTCCTGGATATCCAGGGTGATGTCCTTCGCGGCCAGAATTTCCTTGGCAACAGCCAGGATCTCAGCGTGGGGAGCGGGGGAAGCGGCAACGGAGATAGTCTGACCGGCCAGAGCAGCGTAATCGAGGTCGGCATCATAGCCATCGCCGGGGTTTTCTACAACGGAGACAACGGAACCATCATACTTTTCGGTGATGTAATCGGCAACCTGCTTGCTGGAGAGGGCGGCGATGAGGGCCTTGACGAGGGGTTCATTTTCATTGCCTTCCTTTACCGCCAGGATATTGGCATAGGCAGAAGAGGAGCCTTCCAGTGCCAGGGCATCCTTGGTGGGATTGAGACCGGCGGAGATGGCGTAGTTGGAATTGATGACAGCATAGTCAACATCGGGCAGCAGGTTGGGCAGCTGGGCAGCCTCTACTTCGCTGAACTCAATGTTCTTGGGGTTTTCTACGATATCCAGAACGGTGGCGGTGATGCCGGCACCGTCCTTCAGCTTGATATAGCCCTGATCCTGCAGCAGCAGCAGCGCGCGGGCTTCATTGGTGGTGTCATTCGGGATAGCGATCTTGAGCTTGGTTTCGGTGGTGGCATTGTTGCCGCAGGCAGCCAGGGGCAGCAGCAGGCAAACGACGAGCAGAGCGGCCAGAACAGCTTTCAAAGTCTTTTTCATGGTAAATGTCCTTTCTTTTATCTTACAAGATGTTTGGTTGTGGGTGAACGGAGCAAGGGCGGGAATAAGGTCACATTCGCCCCAGCAGGTGGTTCGCCCTTACCAGATCTTCGTAATACAGGTTCATGGGTGAGGTTCCTTTCACTAAAGATATGGGTAAAACAAAAACCGGGTGACTTTCCGATGAAGTCTCCCGGTTAAAAACAAATGATGGCTGCGCCCATGGATGGCGCGATGTTTTTAATCTGTGATGATGGAGCTATCGGAAAAAGTTGCATCGGAAAAAGTGCGCATACCGCACATGCGCATCATCATAGCCATCATCATAAAGCAGTTCTTTTTCATTGCAGCTTTCTCCTTTCCTCCGTAGTCACAGCGTTGCTATCGCTTTAATGAGCTAATATTATCACCAGGCAGGGGGAAGTGTCAATAGTTTTTTTGCAACAATCGATGCAAATGAGAGAGAGAAAACTGGCAAATATGACAAGAAATGCAGAATAAGCGGGTTGCTTTGGCAGCGAGAATTTTGCAAGGCAACCGAAATGTGATATACTATGGGGGATAAAAAGGGGGAGAATGTTATGACAGAAGAAACTATGTTGATGTTGGTGCCGGCGGCCGCTCTTGCCATTTTTGCAGTGGCGCTTTTATTTGCGGTGGGTTTTAGCAAAGGCAGTAAAGTGCTGGGAAAGCACAATAAAACGCTGCAAAAGATGATGGAAGAAGAGGAATGCTCCGCGGAAAAGGAGGATAGTACTTCCCCCGTGACCCAAGAGGATAAATAAAGGGAAAACCCATAGCGGGTTTTCCCTTCGCGTTAAATTAGGGCTGTGATTGGTGATTTGAAGAAGGCAAGTGTTCCCCGTTGCTCCAAAAAAAGAGACGCCATATGGCGTCTCTTTTTTTGGAGCAGGCAACGGGAATCGAACCCGCCTCCGCGGCTTGGGAAGCCGCTATTCTACCGATGAACTATGCCTGCATTAATTTTTGAATGCTTATACATTTTACCGTGAAATGAGCCGGCAGTCAAGACCTTTTGCAGTAAAATATGCCGGCACCGCTTGACAAAATTTCGCAGGGGGCTATGATAGGTACATCACTACGCAAATATCGGAGGAAACCATTATGTCAATTCGGGAAGTGAAAGCATTCTTTGCCGCGCGGGGCATGGAAGATAAGGTGCTGGAGTTCGCAACCTCCAGCGCGACGGTGGAGTTGGCCGCACAGACGGTGGGCGTTATTCCTGCCCGCATTGCCAAGACGCTTTCTTTTATGACAGCGGAGGGACCGCTGCTGGTGGTAACGGCTGGGGACGCCAAGATAGATAACCATAAGTATAAGGAGACCTTTAGCTGCAAAGCCAAGATGCTGACCCCGGAGGAAGCTGTGGAGCTTGTTGGACACGCGGTGGGCGGGGTGTGCCCCTTTGCGGTAAAACCGGGGGTGAAAACCTGCCTGGATGTTTCATTGCAACGGTTTACTACGGTATTCCCGGCGTGCGGCAGCAGCAATAGTGCTATTGAACTGACCTGCGATGAGCTGTATGAACTTTCCGAGGCGCTGGCTTGGGTGGATGTGTGTAAGGGCTGGCAAGATGCTGAATAAAAACATAAAGAGAACGACCCGTCACAGCATGTGCTGCGGCGGGCCGCTTTTTGTTATTCAACATCCAGTTCTGGGGGAACATCAATCTCATCCGAGACATATTTGCCGTTTTTCTTGCGCTGGCGTACACACTCAGTCAGCAGATATTCGATCTGCCCATTAACTGAGCGAAAGTCATCCTCTGCCCAGGCCGCAATGGCAGCGTACAGCTTGGGGGAAAGGCGCAGCGGCACCTGTTTTTTCTGGTTTTCGTTCATAATCAGTACAGGCTGCCGGAATTAACGACCGGCTGGGCATCGTGATTGCCGCACAGCACCACCAGCAGATTGCTGACCATAGCTGCCTTGCGTTCTTCGTCCAGCTCCACCATGCCGCTTTGGGAAAGGCGCTCCAGCGCCATTTCCACCATGCCAACGGCGCCATCTACGATCATCTTGCGGGCATCAATGATGGCGGACGCCTGCTGGCGCTGCAGCATGACGGCTGCGATCTCGGTAGCGTAGGCCAGGTAGGTGATGCGGGCTTCGATGATCTCAATACCGGCTTCCGCCACCCGCTGCTGGATCTCATCGCGGATGCGGGCGGCAACGATCTCGCTGGAGCCGCGCAGGCTGCCGTCATCGGCAACGCCGTCGCCGGTGGTATCTACATTGGGAGCAACATCGTAGGGGTACAGACGCACGATATTGCGCAGGGCGCTATCGCACTGCAGGGAAAGGTATTCTTTGTAGTTATCCACATTAAAAACAGCCTTGGCGGTATCGATAATGCGCCAGGTGACAGCAATGCCGATCTCCACGGGATTGCCCAGGCAGTCATTGATCTTCTGGCGGTTATTGCTGAGGGTCATGATCTTGAGTGAGAGCTTTTTGCCGGTGGTGTCTACTTCAATGGAGGTGGTGTTATCGCCGGTGGTGGCCTTTACACCCAGTGTTTTGACATCGCCGCTCTGGCTCAGCCGTGTCTTGGCAGCAGGATTGACGCCGGTACAGAAGGGGTTGACATAGTAGTAGCCTTCACCTTTCAGGGTGCCATAGTAGTGGCCGAACAGGGTGAGCACTAAGGCTTCCTGCGGCTTGAGGATTTTAAGCCCCATCATGGGAATCCAGATAAAGCAAAGAATAACGATGCCGGGAAGAATGAGGGCAATTATATTGCGCATGGCTCCGATGACGACCATAACGATGGCTGCGGCCATGAGCAGCAGGAAGAATATAAGCATAGCCATGCCGTGCTTTTTATTGGTGAGGATTTTTTCAGTCATAGTTGTCACTCCTTTCTGTGATATCTTTATGATATCATAATGAGGTAAAATGTCAATAGGGGAAATAAAAAAAAGACCCGCTGCTGCGGATCTTTTTTCGATATCGGTGAAGGCTTACTCTGCGGCTTCATCCATAAGGCCAAATCCAGCGACCTCACTAACGGGCAGTGAGAATAGGATAGCGCCGGCTTCGCTATCAGGACCGGCATGATGCAGCACCGATTGCATAATGGCAGCCTTACGGTCGTTCTGTGCCACCATCAGAATCACTTCCTTTTCCGAAGCGATGGATACATTATAGAACTTTTTTGGATTCTGGCTGCCGGTGCCTTTGCCGTGCAGCACAGTGCCGCCAGTGGCGCCGGCCGCACGGGCCGCATTCATTACCTGGTCGGTACGGCCTTCATTGGCCACAATCACGATGAGTTCATATTTCCCATTGAGCTCGGGGGTATAGCGGGCGGGCTGCTGCTCGCCGTTATTCAGATATGCCAAGGTTTTTCCTCCTCCCACACTTTTGATCGGGATGGCAATGACAATGCCGTGCCCGGGGATACCGATGTAAAGCTGCTGCCGCATGTCTTTGATGAACTGCTGGGCCTTTTCGGAATTTGCCACCGTCATGATGATTCGCTTTTCAGTGGATTCGATTCCAAGAAGATCCAGCATGCTTTTGGCGGCGGTGCCGTGCCCCAGCATGGCTACGGTTTGGGGCAGGTCCAGTGCAGCGGCGATTTCACATACTCGCTCCATTGCGCCGGGATTGACAACAGAAATGAGGTAATTCATACCGGGTTCACCTCCCACAGCTCAATGATTTCATCATCTCCATACTGCTCGCGGGCAATCTCAGGCTCAGTGCGGCGGCTGTAAATAAAGCCGACCATCTGAATGGAGATTAGGGGCATCATGGCAACCATAGCAACGACGCCGAATGCATCGATGAGCGGATTGCCGCCCACAACGGTGGAGGCACCGATCATAAATTGCAACATAAAGGTGGCTGTCATGGGGCCGGAGGCCACACCGCCGGAGTCAAACGCAATGGCGGTGTAAAGATCGGGGACGAAGAAGGAAAGCCCCAAAGCGACGACATAGCCAGGAATGAGGAACCACATGATAGAGATGCCGGTAAGTACCCGCAGCATGGAAAAGCCCATGGCCAACGCAATGGCAATGGAAAGGCTAGTTTTGATGGCGCTGCCGGGAATAGTGCCGGCGCTGACCTCCTCGATTTGAGCCTCCAGTACTGCCACGGCGGGTTCCGCCGAGATGATGAACCAACCCAGCAGCATGGAAAGGGGAATGAGCAGCCAGCGCGTCCAGCCGTCAGCCAACTCGGCGCCCAGTACCTCGCCCAGGGTGGAGAACCCAACATTAACGCCAGTCAGGAACAGTACTAGTCCTACATATGTATACAGGATACCAATGACGATTTTGGCCAGATTACGGCGAGGCATATGCAAGGTAAGGAATTGGAATGCGAAGAAGATGACTACGATGGGCAGCAGTGCGATTGCCATTTCTCCCATGTATTTGGGCAGGTCATGCAGGTAGGCAGCCCCAATGGCGGAAGTATTGGCGAAGGAGGAAGTGGTGACCTCCAGTGTGCCGCTGCTTTCCGTATAGAAAAAGCTGAGAATGAGCACGGCCAGAATAGGCCCGATGGAACAGAGTGCCACCAAACCGAAGCTGTCAGCTTCTGCCCGGGCGTCACTTCGAATATAGGATACACCGACGCCCAGCGCCAGTATGAAAGGAACGGTCATAGGGCCGGTGGTTACGCCGCCGGAATCAAACGCTACACTAAGGAAATCTGGTGCGGCAAAGCTGGCCAAGATAAACACTACACCGTAAAAAGCAATAAGCAGCCAGCGTAGCTTTACGCCGGTAACGATGCGCAGCATGCATACGGAAAGGAAAAATCCAACGCCGATGCCAACGGTGACCAACAGTATGGTGTTATTGATGTGGGGTACTGTCTCGGCCAGAACCTGCAGATCTGGCTCCGCTATGGTAACAGCAAAGCCCAGCATAAAGCTGACGATCAGGATCAACGGTAGGTTACGAGTTTTGGTCAGCGCCATACCGATACGGTTTCCGATGGGTGTCATGGAGGCTTCCGCGCCCAGCGAGAACAGTCCCATGCCAACGATAACAAAAATAGTGCCAATCAAAAAGCAGAGTAACAAATCGGTGCCAACAGGGGCAATGGTCAGGCATAGCACCAGAACGATCACGACGATAGGAAGTACCGAAATAGCCGATTCCCGTATTTTCTCGATGATCTTTACTCGATTTGCGGTCAGTACCGCGGTGTCTTTGTGCTTCAGCGCACTCACTCCCTTCCTTCTTCAGTAGGGCACAGTTTAATATTATGCGGAAAAAGAGCGGCTCCGCACTTTACTATACTAAATATATCATACAGAGGGTGCTTTGGCAAACTGCTGTGGGGAAGTTTTACAAAAAATTAACGATGCTGCAAAATTCAGTTTGTGTTGTTATACTATTGGGTTGTTAGCGCTCATATGAATATCTATGAGGATGATATAGCCGGATCAGCAAACTGCGATGCGTTAATTCTTGGATACTCCATAATGTAAAAAGTATCCATTCACAGGCGGGGAAAATTTAGTATCATTGTGTAGTATAGCGGGAATGATATGACGAAAATGAATGAAGAAGTTGCGCAACTTGCAATTTTAACAAGTTATTTGCGCAACTGGCAATGGAAAGCAAAAAATAATGGAGTCTGAACGGCAGAGACCCGCAAAAAGGGCCTCTGCCGTTTATTTTGTTTATTTTCACCCATGCATAAGATTCCATACCACAAAAAGTATAAATTGTCCGCAAGTATTCCCTTTACTTTATTCATATGATGTTATACAATTATATTCAATAAGTAATATAAAATTAAAAGGGGGTTACAAAAGTTGCCGCAGGATACCATAATAGAGGTACTAAGGACCGAAGAAAAAATGAATCAAATACGAGAGCAAACCGCCGCGGATTGTAGACAAAAACTGCTGATGGCACAACGCAGTGCGGATCGCCTGCGGGAGCAGGCCCGGGCTGATGCGGAGGCTGAGGTGCGTGAGATGATGTCTGAGGCGGAACGGCAGGCGGCGCAGGCCACCTATCACGCGCTGGAGGAGGCCTCCGTGCAATGGGAACATAAAAAAGAGGAAGCCAGGCAACGCATCCCGCAGGCTGCCAGGTGGATCGTGGAAAAGGTTGTGGAACGCTAATGGCTATTGTTGCTATGCGTCACTTGCGGCTCATAGGGCTGCAAAGTGAGCGGGAGGAAATGCTGCGGCGTTTGCAGCATCTTGGCTGTCTGGAAATCACCGAGCCGGAGCCGGCGGCAGATGACCCGCTGCTGGAAAAGCTGCGTATACCGGAGGCAGCGGAGCTGCAAAGGATACGAGAGCAGTACACGGCGGCAGAGCAGGCGCTGCAAACATTGACAGATCACACTCCAAAGGAAAAGAATGCACTGGAGCCGCTTCCGTTCATTGATGAGCAGGCATTGACTGATGAAAGCCAGCTGGCTGACGGAAAGAATGCAGCGGAGCGGTTGAACTGCTGCCGAGAGGAATTGGCCTCCCTGCAGTCACGCAGCGAAAAGCTGGCGGCAGAGGAGGCTCAGCTTCTTCCTTGGGAGAGCCTTACCATGCCGCTGGAATGCGCTACCACTGAAAAAGTGCTGATTCAAATGGGCACACTGCCCGCCGCAGTGCTGCCGCAGCAAATACATGAGACACTGGATGTGGCGGGAGATCTGTATGAGCTGCGGGAGGTAAGTGCTGACCGGGAGCACCGCTACATGGTGCTTACAGTGCACATTTCCCAGGCGGAAGACCACATAGCCGCGTTGAAGGCATTGGGCTGGAGTCGTGTGACATTGGGTGAACGGACTGGCACTGCTGCTGCCAACTTGTCTGCTCTGCGGCAGGAACAAACGGCACTGGCGGAAAAGAGAGCATTGCTGGAAGAAGCAATTATCCAGTGCGCCGGGCAAAAACCGGAGCTGCGGCAGCTTTCGGATGCTTCCCGCATCGAGATCGACCGTGGAGAGGCCAAGAGCCGTACGCGGGATACAGCAGAGACATTTCTGCTGGAGGGGTGGTTCCCGGCGGAGAACACCAAGGAACTGGAAATGCTGCTGGAGGGCTGCACCTGCGCGTGGCAGATGACAGACCCGGTACCGGAGGATTATCCGCGGGTGCCTGTTAAGCTGAAAAATAATCGCTTTACGCAGCCGCTTAATATGGTCACAGAGATGTATTCTTTGCCGGCCTATGGTTCGCTGGATCCTAATCCCTACATGGCACCATTCTTTATTCTGTTTTACGGCATTATGATGGCGGATATGGGTTATGGCCTTTTGATGATGCTGGCATCACTCATTGTGCTGAAGAAGAAACAGCCTACCGGCGGCAGCTACAATTTCTTTGCGCTGCTGGGATTATGCGGCATCTCTACTTTCTTTATGGGTGCATTGACCGGCGGTTTCTTCGGGGATTTCATCCCGCAAATGCTCAAAGTCATTAACCCGGAAAGCACCTTCACCTGGTTCTGGCAGCCGCTCATTTCGCCCATCAATGATATTATTGCCATTATGCTGGGCTCACTGGCATTGGGCTGTGTGCAGATCCTTGTCGGTATGGTCATCGGTTTTATCTACAAGCTCAAGCATGGCGAGATAGCCAGTGCCCTGTGCGAGGAAGCTGCTTGGTGGGTTATTATTGGCTGTGGTGTGGCATTGGGCATCACCGGGAAAAAGACATTCCTATGGGTGCTGTTGGCGGTCTTGATTATTAGCCAGGGTTATGGCAAAAAAGGCATCGGCGGAAAAATTGTTGGCATCGGTGGTTCGGTATACAATCACATTACCGGCTATTTTGGGGATATTCTCTCCTATGTTCGCCTAATGGCTTTGATGTTGGCAGGTGCGGTCATCGCGCAAGTATTTAATACTCTGGCAGCTATCCCTGGCAATCTGATTGTATTTATTATTGTATCGCTGTTGGGCAATGCTCTTAATTTTGCCTTGAATTTGCTGGGCTGTTATGTCCATGACATGCGGCTTCAGTGTTTGGAATTTTTCAAGTACTTCTACCGGGATGGCGGACGCGCGTTTAAGCCCGTTGCGGCTCAGCCCAAATATTACAGAATAGCAGAACAATAAAAAGGAGCGTATGAAAAATGAGTTTTCTGGAATCTTTCGGTGGTTTGGCGCTGGCCCTGCTGGGCGGCGGTTTGGCGGCTGGTTTGAGTTGTGTTGGCTCGGCCAAGGGAACCGGTATGGCAGGTGAAGCCGCTGCCGGCCTGATGTGCGAAGATCCCGGCAAGTTTGGTAAAGCAATGATTTTGCAGGTGCTGCCCGGTACGCAGGGTCTGTATGGTACCGTCGTGTGGTTTTTCTCCATTTATGCCATTGGCCTTTTGAATGGCAATACCGACTTGAGCGTGATGGAAGGCTTGCGCTGCTTTGCGGCCTGCTTGCCTATGGCGTTGGGCGGTCTGCTCTCAGCCATTGCACAGGGGCGTGTGGCGGCTGCATCCATTAATATTCTGGCCAAGAAGCCATCCGACTGGTCCAAGGGTCTGGTACTGTGCGGCATTGTGGAGTTTTATGCAATTCTTTCGCTGCTGGCTTCGATGCTGATGCTGTACTTCCTGTTCCTGGCGTAAGCAAAACGGGAGAAAGGAGCCCTTATGGAAGGAATCGAAAAGATCACCGCGCGCATCATTGAGGATGCCGAGCGGGAGATTGCCCAAATGCAGCGGGAAAATGAAGAAAAGATCAATGCCTTGACGGCGGAAGCCCAGTCGGCGGCGGAGCAGGAGAGCTTGGAACTCCTGACCCGCGGACGCCGTGCGGCGGAGGAACGGCGGGAGCGTCTGTCCTCTTCGGCGGCGGTAGAGTGCCGCAAGATGGAGCTGGCAGCAAAGCAGGAATTGCTGAATGAAGCTTTTGCGGCGGCGGTGGAAGAGTTATGCCATTTACCCCGAGAAAAATATCTTGCGCTGATCGCTTCACTAGCTGCGGAAGTGGCCGAAGGAGGGGAGGAGATGATCCTTTCCCCACAGGATGCAAGTGAAATTGGACCAGAGGTTGTACTGCTGGCGAATACCACCTTACGCGAAGCAGGTAAACCGGGAAAGCTGACCCTTAGTGCCGAGCCCCGTTCTATTCCGGGCGGATTTATCCTCAGCCACGGTGATGTAGAGCTGAACTGTGCCTTTGATACCCTGGTGCGGCTGCAGCGGGAAAAGCTGGAGAAAGAGGTCGCTGCGATCCTCTTTCCCGTACAGTAAGGAGGGGCTGCGATGACCCCCATCAAGGATACTGACTATTTGGCGGTCTCTGCGTGGCTGCATGCAATGGAGACCCGCCTGCTGACTCCGGAAAAGGTGGAGCGTCTACTGGAAGCAGCCAGTGAGACAGAAGCCCGTAAGCTGCTGACGGAATGCGGTTATGCCGAAGCTCTCCCACTGGAGGAAGCGCTGCGGGAGCATCGGGAAACGCTCTACAAAGAGCTGGCGGCTGCTGTGCCAGATCCAAGGCTCATTGAGCTATTCCAGCTCAAATACGATTACCATAACATCAAGGCGATCCTAAAGGCAGAACGCCGAGGAATTTCGCCGGAAGCATTTCTGCTGCCAGGTGGTCGGTATGATGCCGCTCAGCTGCAAAGCGAATGGCAGCAGGAGCATATGTTCCAGGTAAGTGATACAGCCCGCCGTGCGGCGCAGGAAGCAGCAGCTCTTCTGCGGGAAAATGATCCGCAAGGTGCTGATCTACGGTTGGATGCTGCTTGTTATGATGAAATGCGCACTTTGGCTGAGGAAATGAAAAGCAACTTTTTACAGGGGTATGTGCGGCAGCTTATTGACGCCGCAAACCTGCGCACCGCCGTACGGGCCGCCCGCAGCGGCAGCAGTGAGGTACTGCCCCGTGCCCTTTTGGAGGGTGGCAGTGTTTCTCCTCACGCCATAATGGCGACGGATCCAGTCAAGCTGGGAGAACTGTTCGGTGCTGGGGCGCTTGGCAAAGCGGTGGCACTGGGAGCGGCTGCAACTAGCGGTGGCCCACTGATGGCATTTGAAAAGGCTTGCGATGAAGCGACTGAAGCTTATCTTTCGGCAGCCCGCCGTACCCCCTTCGGGGAGGAAACAGTGCTGTGCTACCTGGCTGCTGTGGAAAATGAGATTACAGCGATTCGCATTATAATGACCGGCCGGCAGGCGGGGCTTTCGCCCGAAATGATCCGCAGCCGGTTAAGAAACGCAGGATAAAGGAGGCGCCCTATGTATAAAATTGCCGTGCTGGGCGATGCCCAGAGCGTACAGGGCTTTGCGGCGCTTGGCTTGCAGGTATGCCCGGCCGAAAACGCCGAGCAGGCCCGTCCCATCCTGCACCGGCTGGCCAAGGAGGATACAGCCATTATCTATGTGACGGAGCAGCTGGCAGCGGGTCTGACCGCAGAGCTGGACCGTTACCGCAAAGCAGTTACCCCTGCCATTATCCTCATCCCCGGTAAAGAGGGAAGCCTCGGACTGGGGATGCAGCAGGTGAAAACCACGGTGGAGCGTGCTGTCGGCGCCGACATCATTTGAGGAAAGGAAGAAAGCCCCATGGGAAAAATCGTTAAAGTCTCCGGGCCACTGGTGGTTGCCACCGGCTTGGAGGAAGCCAATATGGCGGATGTGGTTCGGGTAGGGGAGCAGCGCCTCATCGGCGAGATCCTGACCATGAACAGCGGTTCCGCCTCCATTCAGGTCTACGAGGAGACCTCCGGCCTCGGCCCCGGCGCCGAGGTGGTGACCACCGGCTCACCGCTTTCGGTGGAGCTTGGCCCCGGACTGGTAGAAAACATTTACGATGGTATTCAGCGCCCGCTGGATGCCATTATGAAGAAGGTGGGCGGCAATAACCTGCCCCGCGGCGTGGAAGTGCCCGCTTTGGACCGTGAAAAAAAGTGGGAGTTTACCGCCACCGCCCATCCCGGTGACGAGGTCATCGGCGGTGATATCATCGGTACGGTGCAGGAGACCCCCTCCATTTTGCATAAGATTATGATTCCACCCAAGATGAAGGGAAAGCTGGTTTCGATAAAATCCGGCAGCTATACCGTGACAGAAACGGTCGCCGTGCTGGAGCTGCCGGACGGTACCCGTATGGAACTGCCGATGATGCAGAAGTGGCCGGTGCGTGTGGGCCGCCCTTATCGGCGCAAATTCCCGCCCAGCGTGCCGCTGCAGTCCGGCCAGCGTATTGTGGATACCTTCTTCCCGGTGGCAAAGGGCGGTACTGCGGCTATTCCGGGCCCCTTCGGCTCAGGCAAGACGGTAATGCAGCATGCCTTGGCCAAGTGGTCTGATGTGGATTTGGTGGTCTACATTGGCTGCGGCGAGCGCGGCAACGAGATGACCGATGTTCTGCGGGAATTCCCGGAACTGGTTGATCCCCGTTCCGGGGAGTCGCTGATGAAGCGTACCGTGCTCATTGCCAATACCTCCGATATGCCGGTGGCCGCCCGTGAAGCGTCCATCTATACCGGTATTACCATAGCGGAATACTACCGTGACATGGGCTATGCCGTGGCGGTTATCGCCGACTCCACCTCCCGCTGGGCAGAGGCCCTGCGTGAGATGAGCGGCCGTCTGGAGGAGATGCCCGGTGAAGAGGGCTATCCCGCCTACCTTTCCTCCCGTCTGGCGCAGTTCTATGAGCGTGCCGGTTCGGTGGCCTGCATCGGCAGCGATGAGGAACGCCGCGGCTCGCTGACCGCAGTCGGTGCGGTATCGCCCCCCGGCGGTGACCTTTCCGAGCCGGTTTCGCAGGCAACGATGCGAATTGTAAAGGTGTTCTGGGCGCTGGATGCAAGCCTTGCCTATCGGCGGCACTTCCCGGCCATTAACTGGCTCAATTCCTATTCGCTTTATATCGACAGCCTGCGGCCGTGGTATGAGCAGAACTTCGGCAAGGCCTTCCTGATGAACCGGGAATGGGCGATGTCCATCCTGCAGGAGGAGGCAAGCCTTAATGAGATCGTGCAGCTGGTAGGTAAGGACTCCCTTTCCGCCAAGGATCAGATCACGCTGGAGACCGCCCGTATGGTACGGGAGGACTTCCTGCAGCAGAACTCCTTTGTGGATGTGGATGCCTTCTCGGAATACGACCGTCAGGCAAGGATGCTTTCGATGATCCGCCGGTACGACGGCCTGTGCCGTACCGCCGCCGAGCACGGCTGCCGGGTAGCCGATCTGTTTATGACACCCTCCCGCGAGAAGCTGGGCCGTGCCAAGAGTGTGCCGGCCGATTGCTATGCGGAGGAATACGATAAGCTGCTGGTACAGATGGAGGAAGAACTGGAAGAGCTGGCACAGAAAGGAGAGGAAACGCTGTGATTCGTGAATATAAAACGATCCGGGAGATCTCCGGCCCGCTGATGGTAGTGGACCATGTGCAGGGTGTGACCTATGATGAACTAGCGGAGATTGAACTGACCGATGGTACCGCCCGCCGCTGTAAGGTGCTGGAGGTCAATGGCGATACCGCTGTGGTGCAGCTGTTTGAGGCTTCCGCCGGCATCAACCTGGCGGAGTCCAAGATCCGGTTTTTGGGTCATCCCCTGCAGCTGGCTGTTTCCGGCGATATGCTGGGACGCGTCTTTAACGGCATGGGGCAGCCCATCGATGATGGTCCGGCTATTTTGGCGGATGAATACCGGGATATCAATGGTCTGGCAATGAACCCAGCCGCCCGCAACTACCCCAATGAGTTTATCCAGACCGGCATCTCTACCATTGATGGCCTGAACACCCTGGTAAGAGGGCAGAAGCTGCCTATCTTCTCCGGCTCCGGTCTGCCGCACGCCCAGCTGGCGGCTCAGATTGCCCGTCAGGCGCGGGTACTGGATGGCGAGAGCAACTTCGCTGTAGTTTTCGCCGCCATCGGTATCACCTTTGAGGAATCGGAATTCTTTGTCAATGAGTTCCGCCGTACCGGCGCCATCGACCGCACGGTGCTGTTTACCAACCTGGCCAATGATCCGGCGGTCGAGCGCATTGCCACCCCGCGTATGGCACTGACGGCCGCTGAGTACCTGGCCTTTGACCTTGGAATGCATGTGCTGGTCATCCTCACCGATATCACCAACTACGCTGAAGCGCTGCGGGAAATTTCCGCCGCCAAGAAGGAAGTCCCCGGACGCCGTGGTTATCCCGGTTACCTGTATACCGACTTGGCCACTATGTATGAGCGGGCCGGCCGGCAGGTGGGCAAGGAAGGCTCCATTACCATGATACCCATTTTGACCATGCCGGAGGACGATAAAACCCACCCTATCCCCGACCTGACGGGGTACATTACGGAAGGCCAGATCATCCTTTCCAGAGAGCTGTTCCGCCGGGGCATTAACCCGCCGGTGGATGTATTGCCCTCACTTTCCCGTCTGAAGGATAAGGGAATCGGGACGGGGAAGACCCGGGAGGATCATTCCGGCACCATGAACCAGCTCTTCGCCGCCTATGCCACCGGCAAGGAAAACAAGGAGCTGATGTCCATTTTGGGCGAGGTCGCTCTTTCCGAGGTGGATCTGCAGTATGCCCGCTTTGCCGATGAGTTTGAGCGGCGGTATGTCTCGCAGGGCAGCGAGGAGAACCGGTCTATCGAGGAAACACTGGACCTGGGCTGGCAGCTGCTGGGCCTGTTGCCCAAGAGCGAGCTCAAGCGAATCAAGCCGGAGTATATCGAAAAATACCTGCCGCAGCAGAGCTAAGGAGGGAGCAACTTGCCGGGAACAATCATTAACCCTACCCGCATGGAGCTGACCCGCCTGAAACGCCAGCTGCGTACTGCCCAACGAGGTCACAAGCTGCTGCGGGATAAGCGTGATGAGCTGATGAAGCAATTTATGGAGACGGTGCGGGAAAACCGTGCTTTGCGCCAGCGTGTGGAACAGGGCCTTTCCGAGGCGCATGCGTCCTTTACGGTGGCGGCTGCGCTGATGACACCGGAGATGCTTGGGCAGTCGCTGCTCATTCCCAGCCGCAGTGTGGAGTTGGATATGAGCTTTGAGAATATCATGTCAGTGGAGGTGCCCTGTTACCATTTTACCGAGCATCAGGGCGGCAGCGCTTATCCCTATGGCTATGTCCAGACCAGCGGAGAACTGGATGATGCAGTGGCATCGCTTTCCGGGGTATTCCGGGATATGCTGCGCCTGGCGGAGATTGAAAAGACTACGCAGCTGCTGGCGGAGGAGATAGAAAAGACCCGCCGCCGGGTGAATGCACTGGAATATGTCAAGATCCCGCAGATGCAGGAGAACATCCGCTACATCACCATGAAGCTGGATGAAAACGAGCGCGCCAATACCATTCGCTTGATGAAGGTCAAGGATATGATCCTAAAGGAAGCGATACTGGAGCAGCGTGCCGCCGATGCAGAGGTCCTGCGGGAAAGCGGGCAGCCATCCTAAAATGAATATGAAAAAAGACCTCCGGAGCTGATTGCTTCGGAGGCCTTTTACTGTGACGGATCTATTATGCGGTCTGTTTTTTGGCCTTGGCGGTGCTGTGTGCCACAAGACCGATGACAAGACCGACGGCGGCGGGGCAGATCCAGCCGAGACCGAGGCCCGCAAGGGGCAGAACGCTGCCGATCGCTTCGATGATGCCATCGAGGTGGCAGGCGGCACGCAGAGCGGCGGGCAGGGTGCGCAGCAGGTCATAAAGGGCGGAGATCAGCGTAAGGCTGATGACCCAGTTATAGACCTTCTTATCGTGGGAGAAGAACTTGCCGAACAGCGCCAGCAGGATAAGCACGATGGCCAGCGGGTAGAGGAACATCAGCACCGGAACGGCATAATCGATGATGGCGGAAAGACCGAAATTGGCGAAAATGAGGGAAACCAGCGTGAAGATGACCGCCCAGACCCGGTAAGCGGGACCCTTGGGGAACAGGCCGGTAAAGGTCTCGGAGCAGCTGGTGATAAGGCCGACGGCGGTCTTGAGGCAGGCAAGCGTTACGGTGACGGCGAGGATCAGCAGACCGATCCGGCCGAGGAAGGTTTGAGAGATCTGCGCCAGCGCTACACCGCCGTTTTCGGCTGCGGGCAGTACGCCGCGGCTCTTGGCGCTCATGGCGGTGACGGCAACATAGATAAGCCCCATGAACAGGCAGCTGAAGATACCGGCCTTGGCGGTATTGCGTGCTACGGCGCCGGGCTCATCAACGCCCAGTTCCCGGATGACCTGTACCACGATGATGCCGAAGGCAAGGCTTGCAAGGGCGTCCATGGTGTTGTAGCCCTCCAAAAAGCCGGTGAGGAAGGGCTGTTGGATGTAGCCGCCCATAGGCTCCACACTGGAAATGGGAACGGCGGCGGGGGAGACCAGCGTTACCACGACAAGGATGCCGAGGAACAGCAGGAAGAAGGGATTGAGGATCTTGCCGACCCATGTGAGGATCTTGCCGGGGCGCAGAGAAAACAGCAACGCCGCAATAAAGAACGCCAGCGTGAACAGCAGGAGATACAGCTTCATATTGCCGTTCTGGGGAAGGATCTGTTCCAGACCGACGGTAAAGGAAACGGTGGCGCAGCGGGGAATGGCGAAGAATGGCCCGATGGTGAGATACAGCGCGCAGGTGAAGAAATAGGCATAGGGACGGTTCACCTTGCTGCTGAGCGCAAACAGACCATCACTGCGGGAAAGCCCCAGAGCTGCAACACCCAACAGCGGCAGTCCAACACCGGTAATCAGCAGTCCCAGAATGGCGCTCCACATATTGCGGCCGGCAAGCTGACCCACTGCAGTGGGGAAGATGAGGTTACCTGCGCCGAAGAACAAGCCAAACAGCATGCTGGCAACATAGACGTACTCTTTTACGGTCAGTTTCTTTTTCATGGTGTCTCCTTTGTCGATGAGGAACGGGAACAAAAACAGTCGGTCGATTATACAAAAAGACCGCAGAAACTGTGTTCCTGCGGATCTCTTTTGGTGGAGACGAAGAGGATCGAACTCTCTACCTCTTGACTGCCAGTCAAGCGCTCTCCCAAGTGAGCTACGCCCCCATGCGGTTTTTTGGACTGCTTGACTATAATAGCATATCATGGGGAGTTTGTAAAGACCTTTTTTCAAAAAAATTCGGGTAAAACAAAAACTTTACCCGAATCCTTTTGCTTTTATGTTATTCCAGCTCAAAGGCGCCGGTATACAACTGATAGTATTTCCCTTTTTGGGCGATTAGCATATCGTGTGTACCACGCTCGATAATGCGTCCGTGTTCCAGCACCATGATGACATCGGCATTCTGCACGGTGGAGAGACGATGCGCGATGACGAATACCGTCCGGCCATGCATCAGCTGGTCCATGCCGCGCTGTACAATGACCTCGGTGCGGGTATCAATGCTGGAGGTGGCTTCATCAAGAATCATCACGGGTGGATCGGCGACTGCCGCCCGTGCGATGGAAATGAGCTGGCGCTGCCCCTGAGAAAGATTGCCGCCATCACCGGAAAGGATAGTATTATAGCCATCCGGCAGATGGGAGATGAAGTAGTGCGCATTGGCCAGCTTGGCTGCCGCAATGCATTCTTCATCGGTGGCATCCAGTCGTCCATAGCGGATGTTATCCATTACGGTGCCGGTAAAGAGATTGACATCCTGAAGCACCACGCCAAGGCTGCGGCGCAGGTCACTCTTTTTGATTTTATTGATATTGATGCCGTCATAGCGGATCTTGCCGTCGGCGATATCATAAAAGCGGTTGATCAGGTTGGTGATGGTAGTCTTACCCGCGCCTGTTGCTCCCACGAAAGCTACCTTCTGTCCCGGCTCGGCATACAGAGTAATATCATGCAGAACGGGCTTTCCATCCACATAGGAAAAATCCACATCTTTCATGCGCACATCGCCGTGCTGCCTTATCAGCTCATAGCCGCCTTCCGGCAGAGGCTTTTTCCATGCCCAGATACCGGTGCGGCAGTTGGATTCAACCAATGCTCCGTCCTTCTCCTCGGCATTCACCAGCGTTACTACGCCGTGATCCTCCTCACTGGGTTCGTCCATCAGTTCAAAGATGCGCTCGGCGCCAGCCAGCGCCATGACGACAGAGTTGATCTGCTGGGAAACCTGGCTGATGGGCATGGTAAAGCTGCGGCTGAGCTGCAGGAAAGAAGCAATGCTGCCCAGTGTCATTGTACCGATGCCGGTCAGAGTTAGATTGGGTACCGCGGCTATGGCCAAAAGACCACCCACAATAGCAACCAGTACATACTGTAAATGCCCAAGGTTGCCCATAATAGGCATCATAATATTGGCATAGGTGTTTGCTTTTGTAGCGTTTTCACAGAACTCATTATTGAGTACATCAAAGTCCTTTTGATTTTGTTCTTCATGGCAGAAAACCTTGACAACCTTCTGCCCGCCGATCATTTCTTCAATAAAGCCATTTACTTTGCCAAGGGATTGCTGCTGCTTTACAAAGTATTTGGCGCTGCCGCCACCTACATTCTTTACGACGAACAGCATCAACCCCAAAAAGACAAACATGAGGAGGGTAAGCCACACACTGGTACTCAGCATGGCAATGAATACTGCTGTGATGCTGATGATGGAACTGACCGCGTTGGGCAGGCTCTGGCTGATCATTTGCCGCAAGGTATCGGTATCGTTGGTGTAGTAGCTCATCACATTGCCATGGGTATGGGTATCAAAGTACTTGATGGGCAAGGTTTGCATGTGGGCAAACATATCGTCCCTTATGGTTTTTAGGGTGCCCTGCGCCACGGGGATCATCAGCCGTGTCTGCAAGTAGGAAGCCAGCATACCGGCCAGGTAAATGCACCCCATCATGGTCAAAGCTTGAAGAAGCGGGGCGAAGCTTGGTGCCGACTGTCCAATAAGCGGAGCGATATAATCATCGATCAGCGATTTGAGGAAAAGAGAGGCGGAAACACTGGCTACTGTACTGATGATGAGTAAAATAAAAACACATACCAGCCGGGCTTTATTTCCTTTGGCGATGTAGCCTATAAGGCGCTTCAATGTTCCTCTGGCATCCTTGGCCCGCTTGCCGCCGGTAAAGCCTCTTCTAGGAGAAGCACTCATTCTTCCAGCCCCCCTTTCTGTTGAGATTCATAGACCTCACGGTAGATTTCATTATTGGCCAGCAGTTCTTCGTGGGTGCCGCAGGCGTTTATTCTGCCGTTATCCATTACAACGATCTGGTCGGCGTCCATCACCGAGCTGATGCGCTGGGCAATAATGATTTTTGTGGTATTGGGGATTTCCTCACGGAAGGCCTGACGGATCAGGGCATCAGTCTTGGTATCCACGGCACTGGTGCTGTCGTCCAGAATAAGGATCTTCGGTTTGCGCAGAATGGCGCGCGCAATGCACAGGCGTTGTTTCTGTCCGCCGGAAACATTGGTGCCGCCCTGCTCGATATAGGTATCATACCCATCGGGGAAGGTGCGGATAAAGTCATCGGCCTGCGCCAGACGACAGGCGTGTACCAGCTCCTCGTCGGTCGCGTCGGGGTTGCCCCAGCGCAGGTTCTCCTTTATCGTCCCGCTGAACAAGGTATTCTTCTGCAATACCATCGCCACATTGTGCCGAAGTGTTTGCAGGTCATAGTTCCGCACATCCACGCCGCCTACCTTTACACAGCCGCCAGTCACATCGTACAGACGGGGGATGAGCTGCACTAGGCTGCTTTTGGAAGATCCGGTGCCGCCGATAATACCAACCGTCTGTCCAGAGGGGATAATCAGGTCAATGTCATCCAGCACCGTTTTATCGGGACGCTTGGCATAGCTGAAGCTCACATCAGTGAATTCCACACTGCCGTCTTTGACCTCGTACACAGGGTTATCACAGTTGGTGATATCACTTTCCTCATCCAGCACTTCCACGATGCGCTCGGCGGAGGCACGGGACATGGTAATCATAACAAATACCATCGAAAGCATCATCAGACTGGAAAGGATCTGCATGATGTAGGTGAAGAAGCTCATTAGGTTTCCGGTAGACATATTTCCAATGACGATCTGTTTGGCACCCAGCCAGGAGACCAAAATCATACAGGCATACACACAGCCTTGCATCAGTGGGGAGTTGAGGGCCAAGATGCGCTCGGCAAGTGAAAAATCCTTATAAATGGTGCCGGAGATGGTATCAAACTTTTCGATCTCGTGGTCCTCGCGCACAAAGTTTTTTACCACACGGATACCGGAAAGATTCTCCTGCACTACGCCATTCAGTCTGTCATAGGTCTTAAAGACCCGTTCAAACACGGGGTGAACATGTTTGATGATAAGGTAAAGCCCCACACCAAGGATGGGAATGACGGCCAGGAAAATGAGAGAAATATCGTGATTGATGCGAAAGGACATGACCATGGCGAAGATGAGCATGGCAGGGCAGCGGATAAGGGTACGAATGATCATCATTAAAGCATTCTGCACATTGCTCACATCGGTAGTCATACGGGTGACCAAACCAGCGCTGCTGAATTTATCAATATTGGAGAAGGAGTATACCTGTAGATGATGAAACATATCATGCCGCAGATTGCGAGCAAAGCCTGCCGTGGCGCGTGCACAGCTCCGGCCGCTCAGTGCACCAAAAGTAAGCGCTACCAGTGCAAAACCCACTAGAATGGCACCATATCGCAGGATCATGCTCATGTTGCCGGCTTCTATGCCCTTATCAATTAGGCCAGCCATTACAAAGGGGATGGCCACATCCAAAAGCGATTCCACTAGCACATAAAGAGGGGAGAGAATCGCGTCTTTTTTATATTCCCGTATGCATTGGGACAGTCGTTTAATCAATGGTTCGTTCCTCCTTGCCAGGGGTCAAGTTTTCTATCACTTTATCTAGCAGGACATAAAGGGTCTTCAACTCTTCGCCGGTTAATCCGGCAGTCGCTTTCTGCTCTACCCGCAGGATATCCTGCTGCATTTGCGCCAGCTGTTCTATGGCGATCGGTGTTAGGACCAGTCGTTTAAGGCGGGCATCGCCCTCCACGGGTTCCCGCACGATCAATCCGTCCCGCATCATAATCTGCAATATGCCGGTTGCGGTGCTGCGCCGAATATGAAATGCTGACTCCAAGTCCTTTTGAAAGACTGGCTGGTCCTCGTGTACTTCTAAATAACCCAAAAACATTTTCTGCATCATGGTTCCGGGGTGGACTGTATCACGATTGGTGCCCAATTCTTGGTGAATCAAGTTGGAGATTCCTTTAATCTTCATGCATATAGACGGGCGCTTTATCTTCATATTGGCTCCTTTCTATCTTGTTAGGATGCTAACAATTATAGCGCAGTTATATAGTCATTGCAATCGTCAAACTTCACAAGATTAAAGCTAAGATGAAAACAATTTATGAACGGAGTGGGCGGGCATATTTCACATCTTTTACGGAAAAATCTCTGTTACTCTGCGCCTATCATTTTTCCCCACGGTATGGTACAATTAAACTGTATTTTTATAAGGAGGAGCACACAGTGAAAAAACAATTGCTTTTCCGCCGTTTTCCGGCGGTTCTATTGGCTCTGCTGACGGTACTGATGCTGGCGCTGCTGCCTGCCTGCGGCGGTATGACAACGCGGCCGATGGGAGAAGATGACCCGCTGGTGCAGGAAAACGGCACGCTGCTGGTTGAGGATGGCTCCTATTCTACGCCAGAGAAGGTGGCAGAATACCTGCATTTTTATGGCCATCTGCCACAGAACTATTTAACCAAGCAGGAAGCGAAAGCACTGGGGTGGGCTGCTTCCCAGGGGAACCTGTGGGAAGTAGCCGAAGGAAAATCCATTGGCGGTAATCGCTTTGGCAACCGCGAGGGTCTGTTGCCGGAAGCTGATGGACGCACCTGGTACGAGTGTGATGTGAACTATATGGGCGGCTTCCGCGGGGCGGAGCGGCTGCTCTATTCCAGTGATGGACTGATCTACTATACCGATGATCATTATGCGAGCTTTACCCTGGTTTATGGCGAGGAGGAAACACCATGAGAGAAGTTTATCTAGAGGGCCGGCTGATGACCGACCGTGCCGCGGCGCATGCAGAGATCAAGGATAAGCTATCCTTGCCGGAGTATTATGGTGCCAATTTGGATGCTCTGTGGGATTGCCTGATCGAAATAGGAGAGGAGACGGTTATTACAGTGTGCCATCCCGGTGCGATGCTTTCTGCCCTGCGGGAATATGGCTGCCGTTTGCTGATGACATTTTTTGAGGCAGAAAAAGAAAACCCTGTTCTACACATTATCATTGGGACCCACACCGCCCACCGAGAGGAGGAAACCGAATGAGCGCTGTTCATTTTCCAAAAGATTTCGCTCTTGGGGCTGCTTCCGCTGCTACCCAAATTGATGGCGACTGCAAGGAAAGCAACTGGTATGAGTGGTACAAAAATGGAAAGATAAAGGATAACAGCGACCCGGATATTGCCACCGATCACCGCGGCCATTTGGAGGAAGATACCCGCCTAATGGCGGAAATGGGAATTCGTCACTACCGCTTTGGGCTGGAGTGGGCCCGGCTGGAGCCGCAGGAGGGCCAGTTTTCGCAGGAAGAGATTGAAAAGGTGCGAGAGGAAATTACGCTGCTGCACCAAAATGGCATTCATGTGCTGCTTACCCTGCATCATTTCTCCAATCCTCTGTGGTTTGAGCATCAGGGCGGCTTTTTGGGCAAAAATGCCGTAAAGAGGTACCTTGCCATGGTGGAATTTGCTGTGCGCCACCTTGGTGATCTGGTGGATGAATATGTTACCATCAATGAACCAAATGTCTATGCGGTCTGCGGTTATTTAGGGGCAGGCTTCCCCCCTGGGGAATTCAATATCTCCCATGCTCTGCGGGTAATGAAGGTGATGGGCGAATGCCACCGTCGGGCTTACCAGTTAATTCATAATATCCATGAAGAACTGGGCTATGCCGAACCCAAGGTTGGCCTAGCCATGCATATGCGCGCCTTTGTGCCGTACAATGCGAAAAATTTGTGGCATCGCATTGCTTGCCGCATCTCGGAATACAACTTCCAGACCAAGTTGAACAAGACCTATATGCTGGGCCCCGAGGGCCCCTACGCCGATTTTTTGGGCCTCAATTATTATGCTCGTACTGCTACCTCCGGCTTGGGGGATGGTACTTTGCTGAATGTTCCGGTGAATGATCTAGGCTGGGAGATCTACCCGGCCGGCATTGTGGAGTGCTGCCAAAAACTCCACGCCCTTCTGCCGGAATTGCCCATTTACATCACCGAAAACGGTACGGCCGATAATAATGATGCGTTCCGCCGTCGTTATCTTTATGAGCATCTCAAGGTTCTTTCGGAAAGTGGTCTGCCCGTCACCCGCTATTACCACTGGTGCTTTGTGGATAACTTCGAATGGCTGGAGGGCTTTACTGCCCGCTTTGGTCTTGTGCATTTCGATACCGATACTCATGCCCGCACCATCAAAAAGAGCGGAGAGTTCTATGCCCGTATGATTGCGGAGCATGGTATCACCGGAGAAATGGCGGCAGAGGTGGAAAAGGAGGTCTATCCCAATGGCTGATACCCCTTGGTGGAAGCAAAAAGTTATTTATCAGATCTATCCCATGAGCTTTTGCGATAGCAATGGTGATGGCATTGGCGACCTACCGGGTATCATTTCCCGGCTGGATTATCTACAAAAGCTCGGTGTCGGCGCCCTGTGGCTTTCGCCGGTTTATCCTTCTCCCAATAAGGATAACGGCTATGATATCAGCGATTACTGCAATATCCACCCCAATTATGGTACGCTGCAGGATATGGATACCCTCATTGCAGAAGCAAAAAAGCGGGACATCCGCATTATTATGGATCTTGTTATCAACCACACCAGCGATCAGCATGAATGGTTCCAGAAGAGCCGCCGCCGCATAGAACCCTACACCGATTATTACATCTGGCGGAAAGGGGAAAAGGGCAAAAAGCCCACCAACTGGGGTAATTTCTTCGGTGGAGATTGCTGGGAGTACGATGACCTGCGTGGGGAATATTATCTTCATCTTTTCGCTAAGGAACAGCCTGACCTCAACTATCACAATGAAGCAGTCATCGAAGCGATTGAAGAAGCCATGCATTTTTGGCTGGAGCGGGGTGTGGCAGGCTTCCGTTGCGATGTCATCAATATCATCTACAAGGAAGCCATCAAAAACGGTAAGTGGCGTCCTGCCCTCACCGGCAGCGAGTATTATCTCTCCACCCCCGGCTGCCATCGGGTGCTGCACCGTCTCCATGAAGATGTGCTCGCCAAGTATGATGCCTTTACGGTAGGGGAGACGGTTTTTGTTACGCCTAAAATGGCGGATGACCTAGTCAATCCCGCCCGTGAGGAACTTTCCACGGTATTTGCCTTTGAGCACATGGAAACCGACTGCTATAAAATCAAATGGTTTCTGCGCCGTTTTAGTCCGGATCGATTCTTTGCCTGCTTGACCAAGTGGCAGAAGGCTCTGCCGTGGAATACCGTTTATCTTGAAAACCACGATCAGCCCCGCTCGGTTTCTCGCTTCGGTAATGATACCCAATATCATGATGAAAGCGCCAAGGCACTTGCCACGCTCGTTCTTACCTTGAGGGGAACACCGTTTCTGTATGAAGGGCAGGAGATCGGCATGACCAATTTTGATTTTCCAGATATGCAGAAGGTGCGCGATGTCGAATCCATCAATATCTGGAATATGGGCAAGCAGCTGCATCTGCCGCATTCGCTGCGCTGGCGCATGATAAAAACCAAGAGCCGGGATAATGCCCGCACCCCCATGCAGTGGAATGATAGCCCCAATGCAGGCTTTACTACTGGTACGCCGTGGCTTTCGGTCAATGGCAACTACCCTTGCATCAATGCGGCAAAGCAGGAAAATGACCCGCATTCGGTCCTTACTTATTACCGGCAGTTGATTGCTTTCCGTAATGGCAGTGAGATTCTACAAGCAGGTGATTTTTCCGAATTATATCGCAAGGATGGAGTTTATGCTTACCGCCGCAGTCTAAATGTCGAAAGCCTTATTGTTGTTATCAGCCTTTCAACAAAGGAACGACCCAATCCCGTTTCAGGCACCGTTGTCCTTTCCAACTACGGTCGGCAGGAAAGTCCCGCCTGCCTTTCTCCTTATGAAGCACTCATTCTGCGGGAGGTGTAGGCTATGAGACATATCACTCAGCAGGAAAATACCTTTCTGCTTTCCACCGCTCATACTGCTATGCTGCTTCAAATTACAAAGTACGGTCATGTGGAACTGCTGCATTACGGCATGCCGGTATCCATAGAAGACGCAGCGGCCTTGGCAGCCCGCCGTACTATGCCCTATGGCAGCCAGGTGATGTATACCGAAGAAGACCCCACCTACTGCCTCGATAATATTCCTCTTCTCTGGTCGGGGGTTGGCAAAGGCGATTTCCGCATTTCACCTATTGAACTGGAATTGCCGGACGGCACCCTTACCACTGATTTCGTCTATGAGGATTGTACCCTCCGTGCAGGGACGCTGCCCGCTGTGGGGTTGCCTGCTGCCTACGATGAAAGCGGTGAAGCGGAAACGCTGGTGCTTTCCCTCAGGGAAAAGAAATTTGCCCTGCGGCTGGAGATTATCTTCACCGTGTTTCCAGCAGCGGATGCCATCACCCGTCGCACTGTTCTTTATAATGACGAAGTCGCTCCAATCACCATTCGCCGCCTGATGAGTCAGCAGATCGATCTCCAACAGCGAGAGTATGAGATGCTTACCCTTGATGGTGACTGGATCAGCGAAGCGCATGTGCATACCCGGTCGGTGCAGCCGGGGCGGCTGGTCAATGAAAGCACCACCGGCTTTTCCTCCAACCGGCACAATCCCGGCGTGATCCTACTGGAACAGGGAACAGGAGAGAATACCGGTCTTGCCTATGGCTTTAATCTATTGTATAGCGGCAGCCATTACACTGCTGTGGAGCGTTCTCCGCGTGACTTTGTCAGGATTATCTCCGGTATCCAGCCGCAGGGCTTTTGCTGGCGGCTTCCCGCAGGGGAAATTTTCCGTGCACCGGAAGCAGTGATGACTTTTTCCAATGAGGGCCTAAATGGCCTTAGCGGCAATTTTCATCGCTTTGTACGGCAGCATATCCTGCGTGGAAATTGGAAGGAAAAACCTCGTCCGGTCTTGCTTAATAACTGGGAGGCGTACTTCTTTGATTTTACCGAAGCGAAATTGCTTTCCCTCGCCAAACAGGCCAAAGCGGTCGGCGTCGAACTGTTTGTCCTTGATGACGGCTGGTTTGGTGAGCGAAACAGCGATACAGCGGGTCTTGGCGATTATACCGTCAACCGCAAAAAACTCCCCGGTGGCATCGAGGGTCTGGCGCAGAAGATCACCGCCATGGGGCTGCGCTTTGGGCTGTGGTTCGAGCCGGAAGCCGTTAACCCCGATAGCGACCTGTACCGTGCCCACCCCGAATGGGCGCTGCAGCAGCCGGGACGGCAGCCCTCTATGGGACGGCACCAGCTCCTGCTTGATCTTACCCGTCCTGAGGTGCGGGATTATATCGTTCACCACATTACCCATCTTTTGGACCATTGCCCCATCACCTATGTCAAGTGGGATATGAACCGCCATATGAGTGATCTTTATTCCGCTGTCACGGCGGGCGGGGAGCTGCCCCACCGCTATATGCTGGGGCTTTACGAGGTGCTGGAACGCATCTTTACCCCTCGCCCCCATATCCTTTTGGAGACCTGCTCCTCCGGGGGTAACCGTTTTGATCTTGGTATGCTGTGCTACTCGCCGCAGATTTGGTCGAGTGATGATACCGACCCGATTGAGCGTCTTTCCATTCAGAAAGGGCTCAGCTATTTCTACCCGCCCTGCACCATGGGCGCCCATGTTTCACAGTCGCCCCATCAGCAGACTCTAAGACAGACACCGCTTTCCACCCGTTTCAATGTCGCTGCCTTCGGTGTTCTGGGATATGAATTGGATTTGGGCGAGCTTTCCCCGCAGGAGAAAAAGCAGGTCGCCGCGCAGATAGAATGGTACAAAAAATACCGCCCCACCCTGCAATATGGTGATTTCTTCCGTGTTCCCACTCGTCGTCAGGGGCTTGTCAGTTGGGCGGCGGTCGCACCGGATAAGAAACAGGCTGCTGTCCTGCTGGCGCAGCGGCTTTGTACGGCGGCTCCTCCAGCGGACTATCTCACGGTTCCGGGGTTGAAGTCGGAGGCCAGATACCGTGTTGTTGCCGTACCGCAGCAGGTGGCGGTTGCTCGGTTCGGCGGCTTGGTCAAGCACATTGCCCCGGTCAAGCTTTCCACCGATGGCCTGGTGCTGCGCACGGTCAATCGTCACTACGCCCTGCCGGATGGAAGCTTCACCGCCATGGCTTCCGGTGCGGCATTGGCCAGCGGTATTCCGCTCAATGATCAGTTTCTTGGCACAGGCTACCATAAAGATCTGCGACTTTGGGGGGATTTTGGTTCCCAGCTATATCTCGTCGAGCAACTCGGCGAAAGTGAGGAGGATAACACCAAATGAATAAACTGGATAGAAGAAATATGATTTTCTTCGGACTTGGTACCATTGGGCGGGATATGTTCTATGCCTTTGAAGCCAATGCCCTCATTTACTACCTTTCCAATGTTCTCAGCCTGCCGTTAGGCGTCTTTTTGGCTACCAGCATGGTTTTTACTGTGCTGCGTGTCTTTGATGCTCTGAACGACCCGCTGATGGGTCTGCTGGTGGATAATACCCGCTCCCGTCACGGACGCTTTAAGCCCCCGATGGCGCTGGGGGCCTTGGCGGGCGGTGCTTGCTACCTTGTCCTTTTTGCCGATTTTGGTTTGCGGGATTATTGGTTTGTGGCGGTGTTTGCCATTGCCTATATCCTGTGGGATATTTTCTATGGCCTCAATGATATTGCATACTGGTCCATGCTGCCCTCCCTTTCGGTAGAGCAGAAAACCCGTGAAAAGATGGGCGCCTTTGCCCGCATCTGCGCCAATATCGGTATGTTCTCCATCATGGTCGGCTGGGAGCCCATTACCTCCGGTATGGGCAATACCCCCAAGGCGTGGTTTACCGTGGCACTCGCCGTTACCATTCTCATGCTGCTGTTCCAGCTCTTCACACTGTTCGGTGTCAGGGAACGCAAGGATATGTTCCGGCGCGAGGAGGAAAAAACCACCCTGCGTGGCATGTGGGAAGTCCTCACCAAAAATGATCAGCTCCTTTGGACGACCCTTGCCATGTCGCTCTTTAATATCGGCTACATGAGCACCACCACCATGGCCATATGTTTATGGAAATAAGGATATGTACGCGGTGCTGGCGGCGGTCGTTGGCATGGCGCAGCTGCTGGCGCTGGTCATCTTCCAGTCTTTCTCCAAGCGGATGCCGCGCGAGAAATTGCATCTTTTGGCTACTATCCTTGTTATGATCGGCTATGCCATCTTCTTCTTTGCTGAGGTCAGCATTATCCTCATCGCTGTGGGCGCTTTGTTTATCTTTATCGGTCAGGCATTTATTCAGCTGCTTATGCTCATGTTCCTGGAGGACACCATCGAGTACGGCCAGTGGAAAAACGGTAAGCGCAGTGAGAGCATTACCCTCTCGGTGCAGCCACTCATCAATAAGATTGGCGGCGCTGTTTCCATGGGCATTACCAGTCTGATGTTGGTCTGGTCTGGTATTAAGGTCGGCGAGACTGCGGCGGAGAGTATCTCGGCGAGCGGCCAGTTCACCGTCAAGCTTATGATGATCGTTCTGCCTGTGGTGTTCATTCTGGCAGGTTATATCATCTATCGCTGCAAGTTTAAGATCAATAAGGAAATGTATGACCGAATTATCAGTGACCTGCGGGTGCGTGGCGAACTGCACGCCGAACCGGCAGATGTCGTTGAAGTGACAGAAACAGTCGAAGTAAAAATCACTAAGGAATAAATAATATAAAAAACGGCTCCTAACCCATCGCAGGGCAGGGAGCCACTTTTCTGTTTTCCTGTTTCATTCCAGCGGCGGAAAAAATCGGTTCCGGCTGTGTCGCTTTCCTCAACAGGCGCCAGCCCGCCTTTCGTCGGGCGCTAGCCTGTTTTCGGTGGCTCATTGCCGTCTCCCGCTTTTTCCTCGCCGCCTTACTTTCACTCCGCCACGATCCCCTCAGTGTCCACCGCAAGCTCCATGATATTCCAGCGGTGTTCTAAGCGTTTGCATTTCTCAGCAAATTGGGCAGCAAAGCTTGCTTCATCGGTCAGTGCCAGTAGGGTAGGGCCTGCCCCGCTGATGCAAAAGGCAATCGCTCCGCATTGCTCCGCCGCTGCTTTTACTTTGCCATATTCGGGGATCAGGCTCTCCCGGTAGGGCTGGTGCAGCCGGTCGCGCAGTGCCATGGCAATCAGCTCACGGTCGCCGCTGCCCAGCGCTCCCGCCAGCACCGCTGCATGGGAGGCATTATAGACCGCATCCACAAAGGCAACCTCTTTTGGCAGCACGGCACGTGCCATGTGGGTGCTTAGTTCAAAGTCCGGTATCGCTGCTACCCACCGCAGCGTGGGAGAAAGCGGCAGCCGCACCGTGCGGGGGATCCCGTCCTCCACAAGACTTGCGGTCAGCCCGCCGTAAATGGCAGGCGCTAAATTATCGGGGTGTCCTTCGATCTCGTTTGTTACAGCTAACAATTCAGCGGAGGAAAGGGAAGCCCCATGTAAAAGGTTTGCTGCTGCCGCTCCTCCGGCGATCATGGCTGCGCTGCTGCCCAGACCGCGGCACACCGGTATTTCGGCTTCTATGGTCAGCGACAGTCCCTCATCGGGCAGTCCCAGCCTTTTTAATACAGCGCGATAGCCCTGTACGGCAAGATTGTCTTCATTTTGGTACGCGGCAGGGCAGCCGCAGATGCGCAGCTCTCCGGCAGGCAGCACCTCGCAGGTCAGCCGGTCATACAGTGCCAGCGCGCAGCCCATGCTGTCAAAGCCCGGCCCGATATTGGCGGTGGTGGCGGGCACCCGCACGGTAATCTTATTCATTTCAGCCCTCCATCTTACGGCGCACATAGTCCGCCATCTCGCTTACTTCTATACAGTCATGGTGCAGTACCGGCAGTGTTTGCAATTCCGCCAAAGGGGTAGGCACTGGCACTCCGGTTAGTGTTTGCAGTTCCGCCATTGCAGCAAAGGCGTCCTCCGGCACCTTCTGCCCTAGGGCCGCCAGTACGGCCGGCGCAAATTTATACGGCGAAGCGGTACTCAGCACCACCGTCTGTCCGCATAATACGGCTTTGTGCTGCTCCGCTACCGCCCAAGCCACCGCCGTGTGCGGGTCAAGCAGGTACTTGTCCCGCTCCCACACCGTCTTTATCGTCTCGGAGGTCATTGTGTCGTCGCAGCATCCGCACAGGAATACCTTCTGTATCTTTTTCAGCAGCGTATCGCCGATCTGATACCACCCCTGTCCGTCCAGCTCTTGCATCTTCTCTGCCACCATTTTAGCGTCGCCGCCGCTTGCCAGATATAAAAGCCGCTCCAGATTGCTGGAGACCAGAATGTCCATCGAGGGCGAGGAGGTCTTGTAAAAAGGTCGCCGCCGGTCATAGCGCCCCGCCGTTAGGAACTCCGTCAGCACATTGTTGGCATTGCTTGCACAAAGGAGCTTGCCCACTGGCAGTCCCATGCACTTGGCAAAATAGCCCGCCAAAATATCACCAAAATTGCCGGTCGGGACCGAAAAATTCACCGGTTCGGTCGGATTTATTTTTCCGGCGCGGCAAAGTGTTGCCCAAGCGTACCAATAGTAGATGATCTGCGGGGCCAGCCGCCCGATATTGATGGAGTTGGCGCTGGAAAGTTCCGCTTTTTCTGTCGGTTTTACCTCGGCAAAGATGTGCTTTACTCCAGTCTGCGCGTCATCAAAATTGCCGCGTACCGCCGCCACCGAAACATTTTTTCCACGCTGTGTCACCATCTGCCGTTCTTGTATTTTGCTTACGCCATCCTTAGGATAGAATACCACAATGGAGGTGCTGGTCACATCGCAGAAGCCTTCCAATGCTGCTTTGCCAGTGTCACCGCTTGTCGCGGTTAGGATCACCGTCTTGGCCTTATCATTCAGCAGCTGCTTCGCACCTGTGATAAGATATGGCAGCAAGGAGAGTGCTACATCCTTAAAGGCGCAAGTTGGCCCATGAAAGAGCTCTAGTACATGGTAATCGCCGACCATAACCAGCGGTGTTATGTCGGCAGTGTCAAATTTTCCGTAAGCCGCTGCAATCATTGGCCGCAGCATTTCTGGGGTGTAATCCGGCAGCAGCCGCACCAGTACGGCCTCCGCCATCCCGGCAAAGTCTTTCTGCAGCATTTCTGCTGGATCCAGCGGCAGAGTGGCCGGGTCACACAGGTACAATCCGCCATCGGGCGCTATGCCGCGCAACACCGCTTCGGCAGGGCTGGCAGTCTGTTTATGATTTCTGGTGCTGTTATATTGCATAGGAGTCTCCTTTTCTGCATCACCATACCGGGTGAAAGCCCCCGGCAAGTCTTGCTTTCCATCTTCTCATATGATATACTGTTTTTCGACGAAATACAAGTGATTTTAGGGAGAAACAATCGTATCTCTATAAACGACACATTTTACAGGAGGAAAAAAGATATGGTAGTTGCCATTCTTGGCCACGGAACGGTTGGTGGTGGTGTATATGAACTGCTGAAGAACCGCAGCGATATTACAGTAAAATATGTATTGGACCGCAGCCCCATTGCAGAATTAGGTGCTGTTTCGGTCACTGATTTTTCCACGATTTTGAATGATGGGGAAGTGGATACCGTCGTGGAGGTCATGGGCGGTTTGGAGCCTGCCCATGAATATATGGTAGCCGCCATGCGCGCCGGCAAAAATATTGTCACCGCCAATAAGCATCTGCTTGCCGCCTATTATGATGAACTGACCACTCTTGCCAAAGAAACCGGTACCGGTTTCCGCACTTCGGCTGCGGTTGGCGGCGGCATTCCCTGGCTGCCCAATCTGCAGCGGCTCAAGCGCATTGGCGCCGTCAATGAGATTTGCGGCATTATGAATGGTACCACTAATTATATCCTCAGTATGATGCATAAGAAGGGCTATGATTACGAGAGTGTTCTGCACGATGCCCAAAGCTTCGGATATGCCGAAGCGGATCCCACTGCCGATATTGAAGGCTATGATATTCAGCGTAAGCTCATGATCAGCGCCAATATTGCCTTTGATGCCAGCCTGACTGAGCAGCAGGTGCCGGTCGCCGGGATTGCCGGTATCACCCGGGAAGATATTGCCGGCTTCAATGAAATGGGCTATGTCTGCAAGCTGTACGCTACCGCTAAGCGTGTCGCCGATGGAGCAATTCTTGCAGTGGTAGAACCCACCCTTTTTAAGGCAGAAACACTGGAAGCAGTTGTCCCCGCCAATTATAATCTCATCACTGCTGTTTCGGAATACGCTGGCCGGCAAAGCTTCTTTGGCGAAGGAGCCGGTCGCTGGCCCACAGCCGCTGCCGTTGTGCAGGATCTTCTTGATCTCTGCGAGAGAAAGCAGGGCTTCTATACACAGCTGTCCCAGCCGCTGCCTTCCAATAATATGTGTGAAGAGCGCCGGTACTATGTCCGTTATATCGTGGATACCTGGTTCATGGATGGTTGTGTGGAAAAGCGCTGGGGTAATGGCGTTCTTACCCGTCCGGTTTCTCCGGCACAGATGCACTCCTGGTATGTGGAAGCCCGCAGCAATGATCCCGGCATCTTCTTCGCTGCGCTGCAGGGTTAAGGGAAAGGAATGCCTATTATGTTAAAAGTAGTTAAATTTGGCGGTTCCTCTCTGGCCGATGCTGCTCAGTTCGAAAAAGTCCGCCAGATTGTCACGGCGGATCCAGCCCGCCGGGTTGTGGTTGTTTCTGCACCCGGCAAACGCTTTTCCGCAGATCACAAGATTACGGATTTACTTTACCTTTGCTATGCCCATCTTCAGTACGGCGTCAGCGCCGAAGGGGTATTCAGCATGGTGGTGGAGCGCTATCGTTCCATTGTGGCCGATTGTGGCCTTTCTGCTGATATCGATAAAGAGTTTTTGGCCCTTTATGAAAAGATGCAGCAGGGCATCAGCCAGGATGAGTTGGTCTCCCGCGGCGAATATTTCGCTGCCCGCCTTATGGCGGAATACCTCGGCTTTGATTTTCTCGATGCCGCCGAATGGCTCCAGTTTTCCTTCGATGGCCAAATTGACCGGGAGCACTCCTACGAAGCGCTTCGCCGCATAGCAGAAGACCGCAGCGTAGTCATTCCAGGTTTTTACGGCGTCATGCCGGATGGCCATATTAAGGTGCTCAGCCGTGGCGGAAGTGATGTGACCGGTGCTTTGGCGGCAGCGGCATTGGGGGCCGATGTATACGAAAACTGGACCGATGTTTCCGGTATTCTTATGGCGGATCCCCGCATTGTGGAAAATCCCCGCCCCATCGAGCGCATCACCTATAACGAGCTGCGGGAGCTTAGCTATATGGGAGCGCAGGTCCTGCACGAGGCCAGTGTTTTTCCAGTTCGCCAGGCGGATATTCCGCTGAATATCCGCAACACCAATGATCCGGGCCATCCCGGTACCCTCATTCGGGAGCATTTTGAGGATGAACTGGAAAGCGAAAAGAACCGTTTCATCACAGGCATTGCCGGCCGCCGCAATTTTTCTATCATTACGATGGCGAAGAACGGCCTGTCTTCCTCCATCGGCAGCCTGCGCCGGGTATTGGAAGTATTTGAACGGCATAATCTGAATGTGGAGTACACTCCATCTGGGATAGACAGTGTTTCGCTGGTTGTGCAAAGCGGAAAAGCAGCTTCCTGCCTTTACTCTATTTTGGGCGAACTGCAAAAGGAATTCCGCCCGGATAAACTGCAGGTGGCGGAAAATATATCTATTGTGGCGGCGGTTGGCCGCAAGATGGCGTTCCGCCCTGGTATTTCCGGCAAGATCTTTGCCGCTCTGGGTGAAAACGGTATCAGCATCCGCATGATTAGCCAAGGTCCAGAGGAGCTCAACATCATTGTGGGCGTGGATAACGCTGACTTTGAAAAAACGGTGCGTGTACTTTACGAAAGCTTTGTCAGATGACCGAGAGGAGAGAACATGCCATGAAAAATCCGAATGTGACTATACTGGGCGCCACCGGCGCGGTGGGCCGGGAGATGCTTAAAATCCTGGAGGAACGCAATTTTCCCATTGGGGAACTGCGCTGCCTGGCCAGTGCCCGCAGTGTCGGGAAAAAGCTGCCTTTTGCTGGGCGAGAAATCATGGTAGAAGAGGCAACGGATGCTGCCTTTACTGATGCAGATATTGTGCTGGGCGCAGCCGAGAATGATATTGCCCGTCGTTTTGCCCCAGCAATCAAGGCGACTGGTGCAGTATTTATTGATAATTCTAGTGCCTTCCGTATGGATGAAGATGTTCCGCTAGTTGTTCCGGAAATCAACCCGGAAGATGCTCTGCATCATCATGGCATCATTGCCAATCCAAACTGCTCCACCATCATCACTGTAGTAGCGGTTGCGGCACTGCGTCGTCTTTCGCCGATTACCAGCATGGTAGCTGCTACATATCAGGCAGTTTCCGGTGCCGGTGCCGGTGGCCCGGTGGAGTTGGAAGCCGAGGTGGAGGCCCTGTATAAAGGCGAGCCGGTACAGCCCCATATATTCCCGTATCAGATCGCCTACAATCTGATCCCCAAAATCGGCAGCCCATCGTATGAAGACTACACTTCCGAGGAAATGAAGCTCCAGAATGAGGGCCGAAAGATTCTGCACTTGCCGGAAATGAAGGTCAGCTGCACCTGTGTACGGGTGCCGGTTGTGCGTTCCCACTCCATCGCGGTTACGGCACGCTTTGAACGCCCCATTTCGGTAGAGGAAGCTCGTGCAGCGATTGCGGCAGCTCCCGGCTGCCGCCTGGTTGATGACCTTTCGCAGGATGTTTATCCCATGCCGTTGGATACCAGCGATCAGGATCTGGTGTATGTTGGCCGCATTCGTCCCGACCTTACCAATCCCAATGGCCTCTGTCTTTGGTGCTGCGGCGATCAGATTCGCAAGGGTGCTGCCACCAATGCTGTACAGATTGCCGAATTACTTCTTTAATTCCGTATTTTTCGCCGTTTCCATGCTGGGAGCGGCGAATTTTCTTTTTGTTCACAATTTTACCTGGAAAAAACCTTGACAAAAGCCACTTCATACGCTATTCTTATTACAGAACAACGCAAACGGGAAATGCGTTGTACTCCTTTGATTTGGCTTCACCAGAAAACTTATGCAGAAAAAGATGCACGGCTCACCACCGTGCGTCTTTTTTGTTGTTTTACAGACAGGGGAAAGACTTTCCTCATTTCTCACCGGCTTTGATAAGGATATCATGGCTGACCGGACGGTAAAACAGTTGTTCAATTTTCTGAGGTTCTCTCGTTTGCCCTAAGATCCACATCAGCTTGGTAACCGCGGCTTCTGTGGTCATATCATAGGCCTCCAGTACATCTAGGCCGGTCTTTAACCGATTGCCCACATGATATAGAAGTAAGTCACTGCCTTCATTAGGGACTTGAGTTGTCATGACTACGGTTTTCCCAGTCTGAACAGCGTTGCTGATCACATCGTAATAGCTCTTTGCACCGGCAGTCGGGATACCGCCTACACCGAAGCTTTCGATAATAACACCATCTTTTTTGCTTAGCATAAATTCCAAAAAATCTCCTTCCAACCCCGGTACCAGTTTGATCAGTCCCACAGAGGGGTCTAATTTATCGCTGAATACCGGTTTTTCTCGACATTCCTGGGTGATGTAATTCAGCAGTCGACCGTCTTGAATGACAGCCAGCTCAGGGTAATTGATGCTGGAAAACGCCTGAAAGCTCTTGGAGTGTGTTTTGCGTGCGCGGGTCCCTAGGATCACCCGACCATTGAATACGATAGAAACCCCGTGGGCATCCTCGTTGGCGGCGTAATGGAAGGCATCCACCAGGTTGGTTTTGCTATCGGTGATCTCCAAATTGATGGGTTTTTGGCTGCCGGTCAGTACAATGGGCTTTTTGCTGTACTGGATAAGGTAACTTAACGCGGCAGCAGTATAAGCCATTGTATCGGTACCGTGTGTTAATACAAAACCATCATAGTGGTTATATTCCTTTCGGATGGAATCCGCCATTCGCTGCCAGTGCTCCGGGGCGATGTTGGTGCTATCCAGATTGCACAACTGCAAGCAGTCCACACTGCAAAAGCCGGAAATATCAGGGCAGTAGTGTAGGATTTGCTCGGTAGTCAGTTGTGGAGAAAGCCCACTTTCGGTGATTTCGGAGGCAATGGTACCACCGGTGCCCAGCATCAGGATCTTCTTCATAGGGAACCTCTTTTCATATGAAAAGCTTTTATTTATCATCAGTATACCCTAAAAATAGATCAATGTCCATGAGAACAAGCAATATCACCAATTAAACGGAATTATTTTCAGTACTCATTTTGGATAGAATAATTGCATTTGATATGTCGAAAAAAGTCGATATCCGATATAATGAATGAGGATGGAAACGGGAAGCAAAAATTTGATCACCAAAATTTAATGATGACATCGGAGGGTATGACATGAGATTAGGAAAAATGTGTGGGCTCTTAATGAAAGCGTTTCTGGCTGTTTTGATGCTCTTTGTCACAGCTGCAGCAGTAGAAGTGTATTGGGAAGATGAGTTCGATGAGGCAATTGCCAATCAGTGCGAAAGTATTATCCTTAAGGAGGAGTACCTCAATATGGATTTTGGAGAAGCAATTGTGGTTGATTTTGATATAGTTTTGGACTTGGATGGACATGAGCTTACAGCTTGTTTCAAAATCAAGGACGGTGCCAAAATGACGATCAAAAATGGTATGCTCAATATCTCTGCTTACCCAATTATAGAAGTTTGCGGCAGCGATGATGAGGAACGCCCAACAGTCTTGATTCTGGAAAATTTGAAAATCGAGGCATCCCGTGGTATCCAAATCAATAATGATGGCTATACCCGTGTTGAGGTCAATAATACAGAAATGCAGGCTCTTAGCTACCATGGCTGGTGCTTGCAAATATCCAATGCAGTTGAGGGAAATGCGGGCGTTGATATTCTCGTGGATGGCGGTGACCTATTTAGTGCACAAGGGTATGTCATTGAGTGCAATGGTGACGCGGAGGTTTCTATTAAGAATGCTAAGCTGGGCGGCGCGGCCGGTATTTTGATGCAGGCAGGAAGCCTCACGGTGGAGAACACAGTTCTTGCTACGGGAAACAATTCTACAAATCCGAGCATCCCCACCAACACCATTGCATTTATGCCGGCCGCTAATGCTGCCCGTGCTATTCTCACGCTTGGCCCCGGCAATCAGATCAGCAGCAAAAGCGGTGCAATTTTTCATATTGTTCCTGCGGCACAAGGCGGTGTTACTGCACAAATCGCTATTACCGGCGGAACCTTCATTACGGAAAATGGATACCCACTGTTTTCTGCTCCAGAGGAGATAGGGAAAATCGTTGGGATTAGCGGCGGCAGCTTTCCCGGTATTTCCCCGGAAGAATCCGCTGCGCTGGCCCCCTGTCTGTCCGAAAGCATAACCATAGATGAAGATGGCAATGTTGCGGCTAAGCCACAGGAACCGGGTGTCATTGTCATTCATCCTAATGAGGAAAATCAGACGCAGTCAAACCCCGGCACTGGTGCGCCCATCAATGCAATAGGTCAATGGTTATGGTCAATTGTATGTTGGATGCACTCCCAAGTAAGATAGACATATTCCGCTTGCCATGCTATAATTTTTCCGAAAGGGGAGATGCGAAATGAACCCAAACGAGTTTCCGGAGCTGCGTTCATTTTTTAATGAAAAAGAGCAGATCATTGCCATGCCGGCTAAATGAAAAAAACTGCTTTTGGCGGTCTACTATCTTTCCGATAAAATAGAGTCCGGCCGGGATTATACGGAATCGGAGATTAACGACCTGCTGGATGGATGGACAACTTTCCATGATCCAGCCATCCTAAGGCGGGAGCTGTATAATACCTGCCTGTTGGAACGCACGACCGATTGCCGCCGCTATTGGAAAGCAGAAAACATTCCTCCTTTGGCGGAATACATGGCAAAGTACACCTAAACAAAACAGAGCCATCTGCTTGCCGGTGGCTCTTGCGCTTTTCTCTAATTAAATATATTAAAAATAAATGACACTAAGTTATTTTATCTTGCTCTATTTCACATAAATGGTTGCATTGTATTGAATGTGATGGTAGAATTAGGATGAAAATTAGGAAGTATAGTTCCAACAATCCCCTAGGGGATTCTACTCCAATTATCAAAATGAAAGTGGGAACCTATGCAATACACTAGCACTGGTGTTAATACAATTCAGTCTGCCTCATTTGCGCTCACCATGTCAATTAAGGTCGTGGATTCTGCTGCGCAGTAGCTCCCAACTGAGGAGCCACCTGTTGTTGAGCTTATGAGAAAGCCGAATCCCGTGCGGATCATACCTTTGGAGGTGACAGCAAGTACTGCAGTAATCAGTGCGGCTACACCAAGTCCACCGGTTCTATCACCATCATCACCTGCCCCGATAGAAACAATAACGGCACCAAGGAGAACCCCGGTACCGGTGCGGCTCCTGGTAACATTGGCTAGGTCTTTGTTGGCCTGGCAGCCGTAGACGCTCTCTGCTTCGGCGCTAAAAAGTTCACTAAAAAAGATGAAGAGTAATCCTTAAGCACTAAAATATGGCCCACCCCGAATTCCCCTCGAGGTGGGCCTTTCTTCTATTCTGCTCATAGCTCCATCTGCTTGCCCAGATAGCTTGCCGCCGCCGCTATAAGCTTCTGTTCGGCCTCGCCGGGACGGTCATTCTCCTTGTTTTGCAGGAACATCACACTGCCGCATACATCCCCGGAGGAGATGATAGGGGACTGCGCCAGTGCGTAATAGGCCATGCCTTCAATGGGCTGCAGGGGCTGCCCATCGCCCGCCATATAGCTTTTGCGGTTCTCAATGTGATCCTCCAGGCCCGGTGATACCCTGCGCTCCAGCACCTCCCGCCGGCTGATGCCGCTGACCGCCACCACATGGTCTCGGTCGGTGATGAGTACCGGATAACCGGCCGTCCGGAACAGTACCTCGCAGTACTGCGCCGCTATGCTGCCCAGCTCACTGATAGGGGAATACTTCTTAAAAATGACCTCGCCCTCGTTGCTCACAAAAATCTCCAGCGGGTCGCCCTCACGGATGCGCATAGTCCTGCGGATCTCTTTCGGAATAACTACTCTGCCCAAATCATCAATGCGCCGTACAATTCCAGTAGCTTTCATATCTATTCAAACTCCCTCTCCATTTATTTGCTGTGCGGATAGTTTTTGCTGAATTAACAGAAATATACCGGTCCGGCATCAAAAGCGTGGCAAATGTACTATTTCTGTTCATTTCGGCATTTTACAATGAGATTTTACACAGAATTTACTTTGTAAAGTTGTTGTTCCATACATTGCGGAAGTATGATACAATAAAATGGAACGGATAGGGGGAAACACCATGATCTATTGTGTAGAAGATGATAGCAGCATTCGTGATCTGATGGTATATGCCCTGCGTGCAGCGGGTTTTTCCGCCGTTGGCTGCGCTGATGGTGAGGAATTTTGGCAGGCCATGCATCGGGAAACCCCGGAGCTAGTTATATTGGATATTATGCTGCCCGGCGAGGATGGCATCTCCATCCTGAAAAAGCTGCGGGCGGCACCCGTCACCGCTGATATTCCTGTCATAATGGCCACCGCCAAGGGTACGGAATATGACCGTGTTATCGGATTGGATCTAGGCGCGGATGATTATCTCACCAAACCGTTTGGTATGATGGAAATGGTCTCCCGCATTCGGGCAGTGCTGCGCCGAGCCGGCCCCAAGTCCGCTCCAGCCGTTTTGCGGCAGGGCAGCATTCTCATGGATGAAGGCCGCCATGTGGTAGAGGTAAACGGTACGCCGGTTACCCTCACGCTCAAGGAGTACGATCTGCTGCGGCTGCTTTTGGAAAACCCTGGTCAGGTGTTCAGCCGCGACCGTCTGCTTTCCGCCGTTTGGGGCACCGATTATTACGGCGAGACCCGCACGGTCGATGTCCACATTGGTACCCTGCGTACCAAGCTGGGCGCAGCAGGGGATATCCTGCAAACGGTGCGTGGTGTTGGCTATAAGCTGGAGGCTGCCCATGAGTAAAAAAATCTTTCGTTCCATCTGGCTGGCAGCCCTGATAGTACTTGTTCTCTCTCTGGTACTTATTATGGGTGTGCTGTATAGCTATTTTACCGGTGTCCAGCAAAAGCAGCTTCGTATGGGAGCCGAAGTCGTAGCACAAGGCGTCACCCTTGATGGAAAAGAATTCTTTGACGGACTTACTGCAGAAGATTACCGCATTACATGGATCGACGCTGATGGCACCGTCCTCTACGATAACCAAAGTGATGCCAGCAGTATGGAAAATCACCTGATGCGTGCGGAGGTTCAGCAGGCACTGCAAAATGGTACCGGCGAAAGTTCTCGATATTCCGATACGCTGGCCAGTCGTAATTTGTACTGCGCCCGTCTTCTACCAGATGACACCATTATTCGTCTATCTGCGGCACAGCATTCGGTATGGGTGCTGTTGGTCGGGTTTGCTCAGCCCATCTGCGTTATCCTACTGCTGGCACTGGTGCTGTCTTTCCTACTGGCGTCCCGTCTTTCCCGTACTATTGTGGAGCCTATCAACTCCTTGAATCTTGATGAACCCAGCCAGTATGTGGGTCGGGAGGAATACGCCGAGATTGAGCCTCTGCTGCGGCGTATGGCGCTCCAGCAGGCACAGATCCGTCAAGACCAGGATAAGTTGGAAAAAAGCTCGCAGATCCGTCAGGAGTTCACCGCAAATGTTTCCCACGAGCTCAAGACCCCGTTGCATGCAATTTCCGGCTATGCTGAACTGATGGAAAACGGTATGGTGCAGCAGCAGGATATCAAGCCCTTTGCCCATAAGATCCGGCAGGAGTCCCTGCGTTTGACCGCTTTGGTGGAGGATATCATCAACCTTACCAAGCTGGATGGCGGCGCGGCCGGAATGCAGCGCCAACAGGCAGATCTTTACCGCATTGCGGAAAATGCCGTCGACAGTATTCAAGCTGCGGCGGCAGAAGCCCATGTGGATCTTACTTTACGGGGAGAATCTGCCTTCGTGGATGGTATCCCGCCGGTGCTTTACAGTATGATCTTTAATCTCTGCGATAACGCCATCAAGTACAATCATCCCGGCGGTAGTGTCAAGGTTCAGGTGATGAGCTACCCCGATGATGACCGTGTTATTGTTTCCGATACAGGTATCGGCATCCCGGAGGAAAGTCGCGACCGCATTTTTGAGCGTTTTTACCGGGTAGATAAAAGCCGCTCCAAGGAAGTAGGCGGTACCGGACTGGGACTCTCCATCGTCAAGCATGCCGCGCTCATCCATCATGCTGCAATCGTTGTGGATAGCACGCCCAGCAAGGGAAGCACCTTTACTGTAATATTCCCCAAAAAGAAATGAAAGAAGAGTGATCGTTTGACCTACGAAGAGATCCGCCAGAATGAAGCCGTCAATACCTACATCCGCCAGGCGGATGCTGCCCTGGCCACACTGGGCTTTACTGAGCATAGCTTTGCCCATGTGACACTGGTGGCCGAAAAAGCAGGTTATATTCTGCAAACACTTGGCTATCCGGAACGCACTGTGGAACTGGCCAAGATTGCCGGTTATCTGCATGATATCGGCAATCTTATCAACCGGGTTGATCATAGCCAAAGCGGCGCTATTATGGCGTTCCGTATTTTGGATCACCTCAAGTTTGAGCCGGAGGAGATTGCCGTTATCGTTTCTGCCATCGGTAACCATGATGAAGGCACCGGCGTGCCGGTCAGCCCGGTAGCGGCGGCCCTCATCCTGGCCGATAAGAGCGATGTGCGTCGCAATCGTGTGCACAATACCGATCCCTCTACCTTTGATATTCACGATCGCGTCAATTACTCGGTCACCAAGGCAGAGCTGAAGATCAATGAGGCCCACACCCTCATCAAGCTCAAATTGACGGTCGATACTCATTTCAGTTCAGTCATGGATTACTTCGAGATCTTCATGCAGCGTATGCTGCTGTGCCGCAAGGCTGCCGAAACGCTTGGCCTCCAGTTTAAGCTCATGATCAATGAGCAACAGCTTATGTGATTCAATACTTGCCCATAAAAAAGAGCCGCCATAGTGCGGCTCTTCACTTTTACCGGCACTTTACATGGATTTTACAAAGTCTTGATAATGGTTTTGACCTTTCTTTATTATTCTTATCTTAGTTAAAAAGGAGAGTAAGGGAAAGGAATAATATAATGACTATTTTTAATGCATTGAACCTCATTGGCGGTCTTTGTCTGTTCCTCTTCGGCATGAATCTGATGGGCCAGGCCCTGGAGCGCCGGGCGGGCAGTGGCCTGCGCTCGTTGCTGGAAAAGATGACCCAAAACCGCTTGATGGGTCTGCTGGCCGGCCTTGGTGTTACCGCCGTTATTCAAAGCTCCTCGGCCACTACGGTTATGGTTGTCGGTTTCGTCAATTCCGGTTTGATGACGCTGCGCCAGTCCATCGGTGTTATCATGGGCGCCAATATCGGTACCACCGTTACGGCCTGGATCCTCAGCCTCTCCGGTATCGAGGGAAGCAGCCTTTTGGTGCAAATGTTTAAGCCCTCCACCTTTACGCCAATATTGGCGCTCGTCGGTATCATTTTGTATATGTTCTGCAAGGCAGATAAAAAGAAAGATACCGGAATGATTCTCCTGGGCTTTGCCACGCTCATGTTTGGCATGGAGGCCATGTCCTCTGCGGTTTCCAGCCTAAGAAATGTTCCGCAGTTCCGTGAAATTTTCCTCATGTTTTCCAATCCTATTTTGGGTGTTTTGGTCGGCGCGGTGCTCACTGGCATTATCCAGTCCAGCTCGGCATCGGTGGGTATCCTTCAGGCGCTGGCCAGCACGGGGCAGGTCACCTATGGTGCCGCTATCCCTATCATTATGGGACAGAATATCGGCACCTGTGTTACAGCGCTGCTTTCTTCCATTGGCACCAATAAAAATGCCCGCCGGGCAGCACTGGTCCACCTCAACTTCAATGTCATCGGTGCAACGGTTGGTATCGTCTTGTTTTATGTCGTTCGTGCCGTGGCAGCTCCGGCTTTGCTGGGGCAGGCTGCTAGCGAGTGGGGCATCGCAGTAGCCCATTCCATATTTAATATTCTTTGCACTGCGGTCCTCTTGCCAATGGGTGGTCTGTTGGAAAAACTGGTTCTTCGGCTGGTACCGGAAGGCAAACAGCCCCAGCGGGAGGCCGAACTGGACGAGCGCCTGCTGGCTACTCCGGCTCTTGCACTGGAGCGCTGCCGTACGCTCATTGCCGATATGGCCAGCTATTCGATGGAATCGCTGCGGGAAAGCTTGAACGCCATCACCGCCTATAATCAAAAAACCGCCGAACATATCCGTGAGGATGAAGCCAAGACTGACCATTACGAGGATATCATCGGCAGTTACCTGGTCAAACTCAGCGCCCGCAAGATAGGGGAGAGCGACAGTGCCCTTGCAGCAGAATATCTGCGGATCATTGGCGATTTTGAACGCATTGCCGACCACAGTGTAAACATTTTGGAATCGGCAGAGGAAATGCAGCAAAAAGGTATCGCTTTTTCTGCAGCCGCTCTGCAGGAATATTCCACCATGGCAGGCGCTGTTCGTGAAGTTACCGCTCTGGCTTATGATTCCTTTGTATCAGGCGATGTGCAGGCTGCCCGCCAGGTGGAGCCGCTGGAACAGGTTATCGATGATCTCAAGGAGGAAATGCGTACTCGCCATATCCATCGGATGCAGCAGGGCAGCTGCGGCATTGAAGCCGGCTTTATCTGGTCGGATCTCCTCACCAATCTCGAACGCGTCAGCGACCATTGCTCCAATATTGCCTGCTGTATGATAGAGGGTGCTGACCACAACCTCCATCGTCACGAGGTTTTGCAAAGCATCCGCGGCAGCGGGGAGATTTTCGACCGCGAATATAGTTCCTACCGTCAAAAATATGCTCTCACAGTGGAATAATAACAAGACTGGGCTGCGGCAAATGCCGTGGCCTTTCCTTTACGCGTTTTTGACTTGGTATTCGGCATAACGGAACGACGGTCATGATGTGCGAAAGATTCGTTTATCTTCTTGACGCATAACGATTATAATGCTACGATATATCTAATTTCGATTTTTTGAGGCAGGAGGTGCGGCAGTGGTGAACGATATTATATCTGTAAACGGAATAAGCAAATCATTCGGCCCCATCTCTGCCCTATGTGATGTTTCCCTTTCCGTGCAGCAGGGCCTCGTCACCGCTATCGTCGGGGATAATGGCTCCGGCAAATCCACCCTTATCAAGCTCCTTTCCGGCAATCTCGCACCGGATGCAGGCACCATCACGGTGGAGGGCAGGGAGCACACTCACCTCACCATTGCACAGGCCTTGCAGATGGGCATTCGCACCGTCTATCAAGACCTTTCCCTGGACGATTGGAAAAATAGTTATGAGAATATCTTTCTTGGCCACGAACGGATGCACGGCCCTTTCCTGGACCGCTGCCGTATGGAGCGGGAAGCCGCCGAACTGCTGAAGCGCCTGGAGATCACAATCCCAGACCTCACCCAGCCGGTCCGAGTGCTTTCCGGCGGCCAACGCCAGGGTATTGCCATTGCCCGTGCCATGCTGCAGCCCGGCCGTCTGCTTCTACTGGATGAACCCACCGCCGCTATGGGCATCCGGGAATCCCACCAGACCATGCAGCTGCTGCGCCGCCTGCGGCAGGAGGACCATACCCTCCTTATTGTCAGCCACGATATCTACCAGGTATTTGATGTCGCGGACCGTATTTTTGTTATGCGAGCCGGTCGCTGTATTGCCGATATTATGGCGAAGAATTCCTCTCCGGAGGAACTGCACCATCTTATCCTGGAGCGAGAACAGGGGGTGGCCGAATGAAGCGATTTTTCCGCCGCCACGCTACCCTATGGATGCTTATTGGCTTCTGCCTGTTGCTGGGATTGTTCCTCAGCCTGCGCACCGGCATCTTCTTTACCGGCAGGAATCTTATCAATATTCTGGAGGCCAATTCCTTTAAGCTATTGCTTGCCATCGGCATGACCTTCGTTATCGCTTCCGGCGGTATCGATCTTTCGGTTGGTTCCATTCTGTCTCTATCCGCTATCTTTACAGCCCTCTGTATGAAGCAGAATATCCCGGTTTGGCTGGCTATCCTCGTCGGTTTGCTTTCTGGGATTCTTATGGGACTTATAAATGGCGCGCTTATCCATTTTACCGGTATCAATGCGTTTATCATCACACTGGGCACTTCGTTTTTGTACCGGGGCTTGGCCCTCATCGTTACCCGCGGCACCCCGGTCAGTAAGCTGCCCGCTGCCTACCGCGCTTTTGGCGGCGGGGATATCTTCCAGGTGGAAAGTGGCGTATACATGGCCCTGCTGGTGCTGCTCCTTTCCATCCCGCTCCTTTATAAGATGCGCTGGGGTCACTACATTACCACGCTGGGCGGCAACCCAGTGGCGCTGCGGCGCTGCGGGGTGCGCACCGGCGCCTGGCGGATTAGTACCTTTGCTGTGATGGGCTTCCTGGCTGCCCTGGCCGGTATCATTATCTCTGCCCGTCTTAATTCCGCCGAGCCCAATGCTGGCCTTAATATGGAGATGGATGCCATCACAGCGGTCATTCTAGGCGGAACGCCGCTTCACGGCGGCAGTGCTGCCCTGGCCGGTACGGCGGTTGCGGTGTTGCTGCTGGGGACCATCCGCAATGGACTTACATTGATGAGCGTATCGTCCTACTATCAGCAGTTCATCACCGGCGCCATTCTGCTGTGCGCGGTTGTCACGGCGGAAATAAGAGAACGCCGCCGCAGGCTGCATTAAGCTGTTTTATAAGGGGCAATCCCCTTATAGATAAATAAAACAAAATGGAGGAAAAAGAAAAATGAAGAAGTTCGTTGCGCTACTTTTGGCAGCCATGATGCTGCTGGCCATGGTGGCCTGCGGCAATGATCCCCAGCCTACCCCTGATCCGGAGCCCACGCCTGAGCCCACTGTGGATACCACGGTAGTTGATGAGCTCTACGCTGCATTTGATGCCTCAATGGCGGAGCAGCTAGGTGAGACCCCTGCCCCCAATGGCGAGAAGATTGGTGCTGTCATCATCTCCCTCACCAATCAGTTCTGGGCCAATATGAAGGTTTGCTACGAAGCCGCTGCTGAGAAGCTTGGCGTTCAGATCGATGTTCAGACCGGCACCACCGAGGGTGATACTCAGAGTCAGCTGGATGTTTTGATGACCATGGCCGATATGGATTATGATGTTATCATTGTTTCTCCCATTGATGGCACCAATCTGATCCCCGGCATTGTAAAGTGCAATGAGAAGGGTATTAAAGTCATCAATTTGGGTCCTGGCGTGGATACCGCTGCTCTTGCAGAGGCCGGCGGTCACCTGGATGGCAAGATTACCGTTCAGTTCAGCGATCAAGGTAAGATCGTTGCCAATGATATGATCTCCCGTCTGCCGGAGGGCGGCGAAGTTGCCATTCTGCAGGGTCTTGCCGGTGCAGGCCAGTCCGAGGGACGCACTGCAGGTGCTACCGCAGTGTTTGAAGCTACCGAGAATATCGAACTGGTTGCCTCCATTCCCTGCGATTGGGATGCTACCAAGGCCTATGATACCACCAAGGATATCCTCACCGCCCATCCCGATCTGAAGGGCATCTTTGCTTGCAATGATGTAATGGCCCTGGCCGCTGTGGAAGCCCTGGCCGCCGAAGGCCGTACCGATGTGCTGGTTTACGGTGTAGACTTTACCGCCGATGCCCGCGAGGCCCTAAAGGCCGGCACCATGACCGGTACTATGTCCTATTCCAGCGTAAAGTACACCGAAGCCGCTCTGAAGCTCGCTGTCGCTATCGCGCAGGGCAAGGAGTATGCCGAGCCCATCTATTTGCCCCTGACCCTGGTTACCAAGGAGAATGTGGCTGAGCTGGACAACTGGGCATAAGCGGTATAAAATAACAGGGTGAATTGCCCTATGGGGCTGCCTGCTCCTCTGCTATGGAGGGGTGGGCAGTACCGCTTTACGGCGGAGAAAATCAACGCTGGCGGTGTCGAAGTGCCTTGCCGTTATTCTCTGCTGTAATGTTTGGCTCCATGCAGGATTTTCATTCTATTGATACAGGAGATGAGAACATGAATTGCCTGATAGAAACAGCTCTTTTGACCCACGGCTTGCGCTCGATTGCTAATGAAGAATTGGCTCAAAGCTGGCATTGTCCCGATGCCATATTAGCTTGGGTAGATGGGGGCAAGCTGAAGCTTGGCCCCATCGGGGAGTACTTGCCTTTCCGGGAACGGTCCGAAGAACTCATCCGTATTGATTGTGATCACCTGGAGAAGGCCCTGCAAACCGGTGCCAGCGGTGCTTTGACCGCCAGCGGCACCATGGCAGTTTGCCGCAGGCTGGATATTCCTATGGCCATTACCTGCGGCATGGGCGGTATTGGCGACCTGCGCGGGGAGGAGCTCTGCCCGGATTTGCCCGCCCTGATGAATATTCCTGTGGCGCTCATCTCCACCTCGCCAAAGGATATGCTGGATCGTCCGGCTACACTGGATTGGCTGCGGCGGCACGGTGTCCACACGGCTGGGGAGCCCTGTACTGGGTACCTCTTTTGTGGGGAGCCAGTGGCCTTGGAGCTTCCGCTTTCTTCCTGCAATAACGAGGCCGCCGTTCGTCGCCTTACTGCAAATGGAGGTCTTCTGCTCCTGAATCCCATCCCGGAAAAGGAGCGGGTGCAGGATCGGAGCATCCTGGTGGATGCTATAAAAGCAGGCAAACAGGCGGAGGCCGAAGGTCATTATTATCATCCGGCTGCCAACGGCGAGATAGACCGGCGGACGGATGGCTATTCCTCCCGCATACAGTTGGAAAGCATCCAGCAGAACTACCTTCTGGCCAAATCTATAATGGATTAAGCCGTAGATTACAGAGAAAAAAACGCACACCCCTTGGGTCAATACCTATGCGGGTGTGGTTTCTTTTCCTGGGAAAATGTTTCACGTGAAACATTTGTTCTTAAGCGAAGGAAAAGGACTTGCAAAGAGGGCGGGAGTGTGAAATAATAGGGGAGTAGTCCTTTATATAAAATACCGAAAGGAAGTGCCACTATGAAGTTTAGTGAGATGCCGTACAGCCGCCCAGATATGGAAGCGCTGGCCGCTGCAACTACCCAGACGCTGGAAGCCATGAAAGCCGCTCCCAATGCGGCTGGGCAGATAGCAGCCTATGACGCCTATGAAAAGAAGATGCAGACGGCCGGAACCATGCAGCAGATCGCCTACATCCGTCATACTATCAATACCAAGGATGAGTTCTACAATGCCGAAAATGATTACATGGATGAGATCGGCCCCAAGCTGCAGGAGCTGACCCACCGGGTCAATACGGCGCTGCTCGAATCCCCCTACCGGGCGGAGCTGGAGCGGCACTACGGCGCCCTGATGTTCAAAAACCTTGAGATCGCCGCCCGCAGCTTTTCTCCCGCCATTGTGGAGCTGATGCAGGAGGAAAACAAGCTCGTTTCGGAGTATCAGAACCTGTATGCTTCCGCGACTGTAGAGTTCGATGGTAAGACCATGCCGCTGCCGCTTTTGGGGCCCTATAAGCAGGATCCCGACCGGGCAGTCCGTAAAGCGGCTTATGAGGCGGATGCCAAGTTCTTTGACAGCCACCGGGAGGAGCTGGATACCCTGTATGATAAGCTGGTGAAGGTGCGCGATGCCCAGGCCAAGAAGATGGGGCTGCCCAATTATATTCCGCTGGGCTATGACCGCATGGGCCGCAACTGCTATACCGCCAAGGATGTGGCGGCGTTCCGCGATCAGATCGCGGAGGACATGGTGCCCATCGTGGCCAAGGTAAAGGAAGCCCAGCGCCGCCGTATTGGTGTGGAAAAGCTGGCGTTTTACGATGAGCCGATCAGCTTTGCGGATGGCAACGCCGTACCAGAGGGCACCCCGGATGAAATTTTGGCGGCCGGCAAGAAGATGTACCAGGAACTTTCTCCCGAAACGGCGGAGTTCATTGACTTTATGTTTGAGAACGAGCTGTTTGATGTGCTTTCCCGCGATGGCAAGGCCCCTGGCGGCTACTGCACCGAGATCGCCGATTATAAATCCCCGTTCATCTTCAGCAACTTTAATGCTACCGCCGGTGATGTGGATGTACTGACCCACGAAGCCGGCCATGCCTTTGAAGCTTATCGGGCTTTCAAGCAGGAACTGCCCTCACTGCTGCATTCCCCGACCATTGAGGCTTGCGAGTGTCATTCCATGTCGATGGAATTCCTAACCGCCCCCTGGCATCACCTCTTCTTCGGCAAGCAGACCGATAAGTACGAGCTGGGCCACTGCGAGGACGCCCTGGTCTTTATCCCTTATGGCTGCATGGTAGATGAATTCCAGCACAAGGTGTATGAGAACCCGGAGATGACCCCCGAGCAGCGCAATGAGCTGTGGCTCTCCCTGGAGAAGAAGTATCGTCCTTGGATCGACTTCGATAACCTGCCTTTCTACTCCCGCGGCGGTGGCTGGCAGCGCCAGCTGCATATCTACGAGGTACCGCTGTACTATATCGACTATTGCATGGCGCAGACGGTGGCGTTCCAGTTCTGGAACCTTTCTCGTGAGAACTATGCCGAGGCCTGGAAGCGCTATATGACCTTTGTGGATAAGGCGGGCACGGCGACCTTTGCGGAACTGGTGGAAAGTGCCGGCCTGAAGGTGCCCTATCATGCAGGGTGCATCAAAGAGATTGGCGAGAGCATCAGCAGGTGGCTGGAAGAGCATGAGCTGGGCTGATATAAAAATAGTGATATGATAAGGCATCCTCTCCCGCAAAAGTGGGAGGGGATGCTTTTTTAGCGAGTGGGAAATGCTTGTATCGGTGGGAAAAATCTGCTACAATAGAGAAAAACTGGCCATAGAGTGATAAAGGAGGAATCCAGCATGAAATGTCCGTTCTGCGGTTATACCGAGAGCAAGGTGATCGATACCCGCCCCACCGATGAAGGGGAGCGCATCCGGCGCAGAAGGGAATGCTTGCAGTGCGGCAAGCGGTTCACCTCCTACGAGGTGGTAGAAACTACCCCGGTGATGGTCATTAAAAAGGATGGCTCCCGGGAAGCATTCAGCCATGATAAGCTGCTGCGCGGTGTTCTAAAATCCTGCGAAAAACGCCCGGTGACCTTGGCCCAACTGGAATCAATGGTGAGCGAGATCGAGGTGGAGCTGCAGAACCGTATGGATCGCGAGGTGCCCAGTGCGGTCATTGGTGAGCTGGTGATGGAAAAACTGAAAAAGATAGACCAGGTGGCCTATGTGCGCTTTGCTAGCGTGTATAGGGAATTTAAGGATATCAACTCCTTCCTGCAGGAGCTGAAGGTGATACTGGAGCACGAAAAGAGCTGAAAAAGCCGCAGAAATGCAAGGAAAAAGCGTCCCCACAGGCTGGGGACGCTTTTTGGTATGTGTCGAATTGTTCACATTTGCGTTATTGAATCAAGGGGTATGATGTGCTACAATAATAGCATCCATATATTGTGTTAGGAGAAGCTATGAAGCATATTATTATATATCTTGCCATTGCCCTGGTAATGTTTGGACTGCTGGGATGGTACTTCGCACAGCAGGAGGATTTGCAGCCCAAGGCACTGCAAGCCGAGCTGAGTGTAAGCAATGTGGCCAAGCTGCCGCAGCAGAAGGTGGAAATGCTCTTCAGCGACATGAGCAACGAGGAGAAGAATTCCTTCCGGATAGCGATACAAAACGAGTTGGGCGCCGCGATGGATGTGGCAGCCCACGACTGTATGGGCAGTGCGGAGGTGCAGATGACCTATGCCAAAAAAGTACTGGAGCAGGGCTGCACGGTACTGATGCTGGAGCCGGTGAATGATACGGTGACGGATGAACTTTTGGCGCTGGCGCAGGAATATGATGTGCCGGTGGTACTGATGAACCGTCGGGCCACAGCTGAACAGCTGGTGGCCTTCCCCAAACTGTACAGTATATTAAAGGCAGATGACAGTGAAGAAGCAGAGCTAGAGCGCCTGGCCGATACCATAGCGGACTACTGGGAAAAGAACCGGGACGACCTAGATAACTGGCTGCATGATGATAAGCTATCCATCGCGGCGGTGACGGAGTTTGGCTATGAAGAAAGCGGTAAATGGGCCAAACTGCAGAGCCTGCTGGAGGAACGCGGTTGCACAGCCAAGCTGACTAAGGATGTTGTAACGGAATATTTGAACTATAACCTTGAGTATTCGTTGGACGCTATCTACTACTCTGGGGCGGAGCTGCTGCTATTCAGTGACAGTGCCGATGCGGAAAAGGCAAATGTTTATTATAATGACCCCACAGAGTATTCCAATGGTTACCGCGCGTGGCGAGTGGTTATGGAAGCGGATGAAACGGCATATAACCTGTATAAGGATGGGAAAGTGCTTTTTGCGGAGGGCAGCGGCGGTTATATGATGGGTCGGGCCGCGGCACAGATGGTAAAGCTGTTGCTGGAGGGCCAGCTTCCGCGCGTTTCCAGCAGCTTGGCTTCCCAAACCGATGGCGGGAAAACTTTCCTTTGCAACCCGGTGGTGCTGCGGAATGTAATAGAAACAGTGGAATCCGAGGAGCAGGATACCAATTCCAGCCGCACAGCGGCGGTAGGAATTTCCTGATGGGGAAAAGCAGCAAAATAGACCGGATATGACACTATTATAGAGTGAAGTTAGAATGAAAGGGGAGAGAGCAATGCAAAAGATCACGGCGGTGCTGATGGCCTTGGCGTTGGCTCTTTCTCTTTTTGCGTGCGGGGGAGAGCCTGTGCAGGATGAAACTCCGGAATCGGATATCCAGCAGGGGACGGTGATTCTGCCGAAGCCGCAGGAAGATAACGAAGGCGGCGATAGCCATAACGGGGAGTATCCCTCCGCACAGGATCCGCTGCCACAAAAACCGGGGGACACCAAGAAGCCGGAAGAACCTGATAAGGCAGAGGACGGTAAAAATCCGGGTAAAAACGAAGACAATGCACAAACGCCTGCCGAGGACCCAAAACAGGAGGAGAATAATAACAATAATAACGGTGATAATGCTACAATTCCAAGCGATACCAAGGTTCCCAGCGGGGAATACCGCGCGGTATGGATCAGCTATCTGGAGCTGGGCGGTATGCTGACCGGGAAAACAGCCGGGCAATTCCGCAGTAATATAGGTGCCGCCTATGATAATGTGAAGAACCTGGGCTGCAATACCGTGATTGTGCATGTGCGGCCCTTTGGAGATGCGCTGTATGATTCCGATTACTTCCCATCCTCCTATCTTATCACCGGGACGGAGGGGGACAACTTGCCGTTTGACCCCCTGAAGATCATGGTGGAGGAAGCACATAACCGTGGGCTGACTTTCGAAGCGTGGCTGAACCCCTACCGGGTGCGGGCCCGCACCGGCAAGGCACTCTGCAGTGATAACCCCGCCCAGAAATACATAAACAGCGGCAGCGATGCCGTGTATCAGACCGCAAACGGCGGTATTTTCTACAATCCCGGTTCCCGGGAGGCCATTGACCTTATCGTCAATGGGGTGCGGGAGATCGTGCGTAACTACGATGTGGATGCCATCCACTTTGATGATTATTTCTATGCTACAACTGACAGTAGCATTGATAGTGCCCTGTACGCCGCAAACGGCGGTGGAAAATCGCTGGCAGCCTGGAGAAGACAGAATGTCAATACCATGGTGCGGGAAGTTTATGCCGCAGTGAAGGCGGAAAAACAGTCGGTGCGTTTTGGCATTAGTCCGCAGGGCAATACCAAGGCGAATTACGATACCCTGTATGCTGATGTAGCTACTTGGCTGGGCAATGCCGGCTATGTGGATTACATCTGCCCGCAGATCTACTATGGATTCAATAACGCCACCTGTCCATACAGCAGTGTGCTGACAGAATTTAACGGCATGATAAAGGTGAGTGGCATTGATCTGTATGTGGGTCTGGCGGCTTACAAGATTGGCAATGAGGATACCTATGCCGGTACCAGTGGCAAGTACGAATGGCAGCAGAACAGTGACCTGCTGAGCCGTATGGTGACTGAAGCCAGAGGGGCCAGTCATTACAAAGGCTACTGCCTTTACAGTTATAGTTCGGTTATTATGCCGGCCAGCGGCGTAAAAGCACAGGTGCAGGCAGAATTGACTGCTCTAAGTAAGATACTATAAAACCTATCCCGGGAGGGGCCACCGTGTCAAAATTCAGGAAGAATAATACCAAAAAAGCGCTGCTTTTTACCCTGGCATTTGCTGTGATCATTGCCGGGGCATTGGCGGTCACTCTTCTTACCGATTGGAACCCGCTGGGGAACCTGGTGGGGCCGACACAGGAAGACCCCGGCAAGACCGAACCGGAAAACCCACAGCCAGATAACATGGTGGATGTGGAACCGAACGATCCGGAGCCGGAGCTACCGGTGACCTTTAATATTCCTGACCGGATGCGTGCGGTAACAATACTGCCGGGAGAGGACTACCTGACCGAAAAAAACGAAGCTGCTGATAGCGTGAAAAAAGAGATAGATGCCGCGCTGGATGCTGCAAAAGACTTGGGGATGAATACTGTCCTAGTGGGAACGAGTACCGAGGATTTTGCAGCGTATGAGAGCCTGACGAGGCCCACAGCCAATGCGGTCTTTGACCCGCTGGATTATCTCTTCGCCGGGGCAAGAAGTCGGGGAATGTATGTCTACTGTTTCTACGACTTAAAGGCGACCTATGATGGGGCAAAGCTGGTAACCTATCCCCGGTTTGATACCGCATTGATGAACGGTATTGAAAAGGAATTGGGTGCCTTCCTGGAGAAATATTCACCGGACGGGTTGTTCTTTACAAATTATGATTTCCCGGAGAGCGATACGGCTTTTGCAGACTATATGAACTGCGGCGGCGGTATGAGCTATCAGGACTATCTGGATGGGGCCTCCCGGCAGGTGATGGAGCTGGCCAGCAGCTTGGTGCGAAAAAAGTCGCCTGGGGTGCAGGTTGGCCTGGTGACCGAACCCCAGTGGGCGACCACAAAGGAAAATGAAGCCGGACAGAACACGCTGGATCCTTACTCCATGCTGACTGATGGCCACTGCGATGCCAAGGCCATGATAGAGGACAAGCTGGTGGATATGATCGCCGTGAAGGCCTTTGGCTCGCTGACCGATGGCAAGATTCCATTTGATCGGATTGTGAAGTGGTGGTCGGAGCTGGCAGCGGAAAACGAGGTGCGGATGTATGCCATCCACGCGGCGGACCGCATGGCCAACAGTAGCTACACCGGCTGGGGCTCATCCGACCAAATGACCAAGCAAGCCATTACGCTGGAAAGCTATAAAGGCTGCGGCGGCAGTGTGTTTTACGGGCTGGCCAGTATGAAGGCCGATCCGGCAGGTTCGGTGACATTGCTGAAGAAGTACTTCCGCAATGAGGTAAACACCGACTATATCATGACCGAACTGAGTATCTCGGTGCCGGCCAAGCTGACCTATTCCACCTATGAACCCACCGTATTGTTCCGCGGGGCTTCCGATCCGACCAACCCGGTAACGGTGAACGGGACCGAGATCAAGACTGACGCGAACGGGTATTTCTCCCAGAGCTATAACCTGAAACCCGGGCTAAATACCTTTACCATCGTACATAAGGATAAAACGCTGGTGTATAAGATCACCCGCAATGTGAAGATCTTCCAAAGCGTGGCGCCCACTGGTACCTTGACCGTAGATGGTAATACCGATATCACCTTGACGGCCATGGCTTATGAGGATGCCAAGATCACGGCGGTAGTAAACGGCCAAACGGTGACACTGACCCGCGATAATAGCGAGGACGACAACACCGATAAGGATTCCTTCTATGTGAAGTATACTGGGACTTATCGCACCCCCGCGGCCAGCGGCAGTGTGAAGAACCTGGGGAATATCACCTTTAAGGGCAGCTGGGAAGGAATCGATGAAAACGAGGCGGGCGCCTCCATCAAGGTCAATAAGATCACCGAAGTAGGCAGCGGCAGCCCCATTGTGGTAACAGCAAGCCAGGCGGAAACCTTCCCCACCAGCACGCTGGATGACCTGAGCGACGGCAGCTACTACCCGCTGCCCAAGGGTGCGCTGGATTACACAGTAGGCGATATGATCGTCTTTACCAGCGGCAGTTCCACCTATCGCTATTACAAGCTGGCCAGCGGCTTGCGGGTATATGCGGGGGATATTTCCACCAGCAGCCAGCAGGTGCAGGATGTGGTGGTGAATGGCATGAGCATTACCGCCAATGCCAGCACCACAACGGTGGCACTGAATATGAGCCAGCCCACCAGCTATTCGGTGAGCTATTCCAACGGAGGAATCTCCTTTACCTTCAATTATCTCAAATCCGCCTGCGGAAACATTTCCAGCTTGACCAAGAACCCGATCTTCTCTTCCGCTACCTGGAGCGGCGATACCCTGACACTGCGGTTTCGCAAGACCAATGGCATGTGCGGCTATACCGCCAGCTATAATGGCAATATCCTTTCGCTGCAATTCAATAATCCGCCCAGCGGCATAGCGGGGGCCAAAATCGTCATTGACCCTGGCCACGGCGGCACCGATGTGGGTGCTTTGGGATTCTATCCTGGCAAGCATGAGGACTATGTGAATCGGCAGATCGCCACAGAACTGGCGGCTATTCTGCGGAACCGGGGCGCTTCGGTACTGCTCATCGATACCAGTGGCAGCGCCAAGGTGGTACTGCAGACCCGTGTGGCACAGGCTTCTGCCTTTAAGCCGCAGATTTTCCTGAGCGTCCACAGCAATTCGGCAACCAATTCTTCGGCGCGGGGCAGTGAGGCTTACTATTTCTACGATTTCAGCCAGCAGTTCTGCAGCTACATCAATAGCGCCCTGTATAACGCCATGGGCAACTATAACCGCGGTGCCAAGTATGGCCTGTACTATGTAACCCGGACGACCCAGTATACCTCGGTGCTGGCGGAATGCGGCTTTATGAGCAATGAGAGCGAATATGTGCAGCTGCTGCAGAACTATTCGCAGATTGCAAGCTCACTGGCCAATGGCATTGGGAACTATATCAACAGCATTTACAGTGGCTATACCGCTACGGGAACAGAAACTGTGGGTAAGGTGAGCCAAGTGCCGGTGAAGGGTGTAACGCTGGATAAGACCACTTTGGAGCTGACAGCAGGTGCGACCGGTCAACTGGTAGCAAAACTGAACCCCGAAGATGCGACTGACCAAAGCATGACCTGGAGCAGCAGCAATAACGGCGTGGTAACGGTAGATCAGAACGGAAGCCTGAAAGCAGTGGCGGCCGGGACGGCGACCATCGCCGTGAAGACGACAGACGGTGGCTATACCGCTACCTGTAAGGTAACGGTAAAGCCGGTAGCGGTGACGGAGGTGCGGCTGGACCAGATATCGCTGACCATGAAGGTGGGTGATATGCTGGTGCTGAATGCGACCGTATTGCCCGAAAATGTGACGGATAAAACCGTTACCTGGAGCAGCAGTAATCCGGCAGCGGTAAAAGTAGAAAACGGGAAGTTGACTGCACTGGCGGAAGGCAACGCAACCATTACCGCGAAGTGCGGTGAAAAGAGTGCTTTCTGTACTGTAATAGTACAGAAAGCCGAGGTGCTGGCGGAAAGCGTGACCTTGGATCAGACCACCATGGAACTGACGGTAAACGGTACCGGCAAGCTGACCGCGACGGTGAAACCGGATGAAACAACGGTGAAGACCATCCAGTGGAGCAGCAGCGATGAAGCAGTGGCTACGGTGGGCGCCGATGGCACCGTAACGGCCCTGAAAGAAGGTACGGCAGTTATCACGGCGAAGTGTGGCGAAAAGAGCGCCGAATGCACGGTGACTGTGAAGGCGGAAGCAGTGATGCCAACATCCATTACTATGGAGCCGACAACGCTGAGCCTGACGGTGGGACAGAAATACACCCTAATAGCCACAATATTGCCGGAGAATGCAACCAATAAATCCGTGACCTGGAGCAGCAATGCCCCCGATATTGTGGAAGTGACAGCGGGTGGAGCGGTGACGGCAAAAGCAGCCGGGACGGCGACCGTTACCGCGAGTGCGGCCAATGGTTTGGCTGTGACCTGTATCGTTACGGTTACGGTAACGGTGGCCGGCGAATAAAACTGACCAAAATAAAAAGCGGGAGACCGGAATGAACCGGCCTCCCGCTTTTGCGATTGAAAAGGCCATGCTAATGGGGCGTAACCTTTTTATTTAGCCAAAATAATTGACGGCAAGGATAGCGACGCCGAGAATGACCAAAATGGAACCGGTGACGCGATTGAGTACGATGGGAGAGGCTTTATTGGCAAAAAGCGCCGCCACCTGCGCGAAGACCAATGTGCTGATGACACAGATGATCAGCGCCTCGGTATCCGGCAGCCCGCCTATGGCAAAGTGACTGACCGACCCGGTGAGGGCGGTCGCACTCATGATGAAAACGCTGGTGCCGACGGCGGTTTTCAGCTCATAACCTAGCACGGAGGTGAGTACAAGCAGCATCATCATGCCGCCGCCGGCGCCCACAAAGCCACAGATGAAACCGACCATAGCGCCGCAGAGGACAGAACGAATAGCTTTTTGTCGGGCGGTGGCGGATTGAAACCGCTGCTTTGGCGCCAATACCGGCTTGACGATAAACTTGATGCCGAGGAAAAGGGTCATCAGGGTAGAAAAGCTGCCCATAGTAGCTTTGGGGACAATGCTGGCGATGTAGCTGCCCACCAAGGTGAAACACAGGACGCTGATCATCATGATAACGCCGTTTTTGATATCGAGATTTTTATTTTTGCCATAGGTATAGGCGGAAGCAGCGCTGGCCAGGACATCGCTGGCAAGTGCAATGCCAACGGCAAGGTAGGGATCCATATGTAAAAAGGTGATGAGCATGGGACTGATGACCGCGGCAGCGCTCATCCCGGCAAAGCCGGTACCAAGACCCGCCCCCAAACCGGCCAGGATACAAATTATAATTTTGAACATAGGCGCTCCTATTGAAAAGAATTGATATCATTATAGTCACAGATAGGGGAAAGTCAATGGGCAGCAGTGCATGAATGGGGTAAAGCCTTCATACACTCAAAAGGACAGGGGGTGACAGGATGCGCTATAACAGCAGACGAAGCAGACCGGCCATAAGGTCCCGTATGACAGGAAGAAGCGTGGAACCGCCCCGGCGGGAGGGGCAGGGGTTGGTTTTACTGATGGCGCAGACAGTGCTGTGTGTTGCGGCACTGGCAGCGGTATTTACCATGCAGTATGTAAAGCCGCGGGAATATAAAATACTGGGGGAGTACTATACGGAGATAACGCGGGAGGATGGTGATAAACAGGATGAGGTGATGCGTCTTTTGGCAACACCAATTACCGCGCAGCAACTGCAGCAGTGGTGGGAAGACTGGCAGCCGCCCAAGCTGGCGGAGGTATTTGCATGGGCGGATGGCCAAACCGCCATGGGCGGGGAGGAGCCAATCTTTCCGCGGAACGCTTCTTACCGAAAGGTAGTAGTGTCGGTACCGGCGGCTTCGCCATTGCCTATGGATGCAGTGATCACTTCTGATTATGGGAAGCGGACACATCCCATCAGCGGGGCTTGGGATTTCCATACCGGGATCGACCTGGCGGCTGCCGCTGGCACGAAAATCTATCCGGTATATGCAGGTGTGGTAACTGCCGTTGGCAGCAATCAAAGCTATGGGAACTATGTCAAGCTGCGGCACAGCGAAAACCTGGAGACGATATACTGCCACTGCGAAGCGGTACTGTGCAAAGCAGGGGACGAGGTGACGGTGGAAGATGCTATCGCACTGGTGGGCAGTACCGGCGTGTCAACAGGGCCGCACCTGCACCTTAGCGTTTTGACTGAGGGGTATTATGTGGACCCGATGAACCTGTATAGTTGATGAATTTTACGGTTGGAAATGTACGGATAACAGTGAGCTTTCTGTTAGCAGTGGGGCTGTGCGCGGGGACGCTGCTGCCGGGGCATCTGCTGCCGCTGCTGTGGTTAGCGATTCTGCTGCATGAGTGCGGACATTTTATTTACATTGCAGCAGCAGGCAAAAAGATAGGAGTGATCTGTATCTCACTGACCGGGGTACGGGTAAAGCTGGCGGAAGACCGTATGAGCCGGGGGCAGGAGCTGCTGTTGAATCTCAGCGGGCCGGCGGTGAACCTGCTTTTTGGCGGCATAATGCTGACAGAAAAAACAATGCAGTCTATGCGAGCGGCAGCGGTACACTGGGCGGTGGCGGTCGCCACATTGCTGCCGCTGGGCAATAGCGATGGAACGGTGATTGTAGATATTCTGTTGGAATGCTGCTGTGGTAAGCTGACCGTGCAGGTAAGGAGATGGCTGCGCCGGGGGATAGGTGTAGCAGCATTGGCGGGACTTTTGGTATTAGGCGGGGCTTTTGGTTGAAGAGGCACGCCAAATGTGGTATGATAGGGCATATCACACGATAATCGGAGGTCCCTATGATCCCATCTGAGATAGAAAGACTGCTGCCTAAGGTGCAAAAGCCGGCTCGTTACTGCGGCGGCGAGATCAATACTATTATAAAGGATAAAAGCAAAGTGACTACCCGTGTGGCATTTTGCTTCCCCGATCTGTACGAGGTGGGCATGAGCCACCTGGGTATGAAGCTCTTTTATTCTGCCTTTAATAAGCGGGAGGAGATCTGGTGCGAACGGGTCTTTGCCCCGGCGGAGGATATGCGCAGTCTGCTGCTGGAAAATAACATGAAGCTGTATGGGTTGGAAAGCTTTGACCCATTAGATGAGTTCGATGTCATCATGTTTACCCTGCAATATGAGCTGTGCTATACTGGTGTGCTGGATATGCTGTACCTTTCCGGTATTCCACTGCGGCAGAAGGACCGCAAGGGCCTGGAGAACCTGGTGATGGGCGGCGGTCCCTGCGCCTGCAACCCGGAACCAATAGCGGATTTCTTCGACCTTTTTTTCCTGGGAGAGGGCGAGGAGGTCGATCTGGAGGTGCTGGATCTTTTAGGCATCGCCAAAAGGAAAGGCTGGAGTAGAGAAGAATTTCTGCAAAAGGCAGCACAGATCGAGGGGGTATATGTGCCGTCTCTTTATGATATCACCTACCATGAGGATGGCACTATTGCGGCGATTACGCCAAAAAACGGCGCTCCCGCGACCATCAAAAAGCGCATTATGCCGGATTTTGATCAGGCTGATTTCCCCGAAAACTTTGTGGTACCGTTTATCGATGTAGTGCATGACCGCGCTGTGACGGAGGTTCTTCGTGGCTGTATTCGCGGGTGCCGTTTTTGCCAAGCGGGTTATATTTACCGCCCCTATCGCGAACGCAGTGTCGATGTGATCAACCGTCAGGCTTATGATCTGTGCCATAACTGCGGCTATGATGAGGTTTCGCTTTCTTCGCTTTCTACCAGTGATCACAGCCATCTTGCCGACCTAATGGAAAAGATGCTGGTGTGGGCGGAACCGGAGCATGTCGATCTTTCGCTGCCCTCGCTGCGTATTGATAGCATGACTCCGCATTTGCTGGAACTGGTGCAGCGGGTGCGCAAAAGCGGTCTGACCTTTGCCCCGGAGGCGGGGAGCCAGCGCCTGCGGGATGCTATCAATAAAAATATTACCGAGCAGGAAGTGTTGGATACCTGCCGTATGAGCTTTGAAAGCGGCTATACGGCGGTCAAGCTCTATTTTATGATGGGCCTGCCCACCGAAACCGAGGAAGATGTCAAGGCCATCATAGAGCTGGCGCAAAAGGTAGTGGATCTCTTCTACAGCCTGCCCAATAGGCCGAAGGGCAAGGGCGTCACCGTCAATATCAGTGTGGCATGCTTTGTGCCGAAGCCCTTTACCCCGTTTGAATTTGAGCCGCAGGATACCCCTGAGCAGTTCGTGGCCAAACAGAAGCTGCTTTTGGAGACGGTTTCCAGCCGGAAGATCTCCATCAGCTACCACGATAGCGGGACAAGCCGGATCGAGGCGATATTGGCGCGCGGTGACCGCCGCCTGGCCGATGTGGTGGAGGCGGTTTGGCGGGACGGCGGCCGCTTGGAGGGCTGGGAAGATCACTTCTCCCCGGCACGCTGGTACGCGGCCATGGAGCAGGCAGGGCTTTCACCCGATTTTTATGCCACCCGCAAGAGGGAGTATGATGAGCTGATGCCGTGGGATCACCTGGATTACTTTGTGTCCAAGGAGTTTTTGATCCGGGAGAACCGGCTGACCCACGAAAGCAAAACGACCCCCAACTGCCGGGAACGCTGCAGCGGCTGCGGGGTCAGCAAAGAATTGAATGAGAAAGGGGTGACCTGCAGTGAAAACTGTCCGTGTATTCTTCGCTAAGGAGGGACGGCTGAAGTACATTTCCCACCTGGATGTGACGCGCTGTCTGGCGCGGGTATTCAAACGCAGCAGGCTGCCTATTTGGTATACGCAGGGCTTCAATCCCCATGCCTACTTAACCTTCGCGCTGCCGCTGCCGCTGGGGGTGGAAAGCTGCTGCGAATCCTTTGACTTCCGTCTGACCGAAGAAGTAAGCTGCGAGGAAGTAACAGACCGTTTGAATGCCGTGCTGCCCGATGATCTGCGGGTATTGCGCGCGGCGGCGCCGGTCATGGAACCGAGTGCGATCTGCTGGGCGGATTACCGACTGACCTTCCGGGATGATGATCCCGCGGCGGAAGATTCATTTGACCGTATGTTGGCGGCAGAGCACTTGATGGTTACCAAGAAAACCAAAAAAGGCGACCAGCAGATCGACCTAAAAGAAAAGATGACTGTGTTGCATACCGACAAAAAGCCGGGGGAGATGGTATTGTCTGTCCGTCTGCCGGCAGGCGGTACGGTAAACTGGAGCCCTATGCTGGTGACCGGTGCCTATAATGAGCTGCTGAGCCGGGAGCCCTATTGGACCGGGCTGGAGCGCACTGCGATACTCACCGAAGATTTTTCAGATTTCTGTTAAGTTTTGCTTGCATTCGTACTTGCATTGTGTTATTATAATACGGCATGAGAACTGCGATCGGTCCATCCGGCGCAGGTTTTGATGTTGGCCGCAGGGCCAAACATTAAACTGAACAGTCCGCTGCCCGGCCAATGGAGCCCAGAGGTAAGAATGTTTGGATATTTTAAGGAGGATAAAATCCATGGACGCATTGAAACTGATGTCCGAGAGCTGCCTGAAGAAGGATATTCCTGTTGTTAACGTCGGTGATACCGTACGTGTTCAGGTTCGTATTCAGGAGGGTAACCGTGAGCGTCTGCAGGCCTTCGAGGGTACTGTAATCGCCAAGAAGCACGGTGGTATCGCCGAAACCTTCACCGTTCGCCGTCTTTCTCACGGCTGTGGCGTCGAGAGAGTTTTCCCCATCCACAGCCCGAAGGTTGCCAGCGTTGAGTTGGTTCGTAAGGGTCGCGTACGCCGCGGTAAGCTGTATTATCTGCGCGGCAGAGTGGGCAAGGCCGCCAAGGTCAAGGAAGTACTGGGCTAATCTATCCACAAAAGGCGAGAGGACACTTTATGTTGTCCTCTTTTGCTTTTATTATGCACTTATACGAAACGGAGAAGAGATATGTCAGAAACGATGTCGGTCCAATGGTTCCCGGGGCATATGGCAAAAACCCGCCGCATTATGGCCAGTAACCTGAAACTGGTGGATATTGTGGTGGAGCTTTGTGATGCGCGCATCCCGCAGAGCAGCCGTAACCCGGAAATAGATAAAATAGTGGGCAAAAAGCCCCGCCTGATGCTGCTGAACAAGGCGGACTGTGCCGATGCCGCCGCCACCGAACAGTGGCTGACCTATTACCGCAAAAAAGGGATCCCGGCCATGGCCTGTGATTGCCGCAGCGGCCGCGGGGTAAAGAACCTGCTGCCCGCCGTACGGGAGGTGCTGGCGGATAAAATAGCCGCCTGGAATGAAAAGGGCATGGTGGGCCGTCCCATCCGCATGATGATCGTTGGCATCCCGAATGTGGGCAAGTCCTCGCTCATTAACCGGCTTTCCGGTACCCGCAGCGCCAAGGTGGAGGACCGCCCTGGCGTGACACGCGGGAAGCAGTGGGTCTCGCTGGAGGACGGTGTGGAACTTTTGGATATGCCGGGCGTACTGTGGCCGAAGTTTGAAGATAAGGTAGCAGGCGAGCGGCTGGCCTTTATCGGTTCGGTCAAGGATCAGATCCTGGATATCGAGTACCTGGCCATGCGCCTTTTGGATACCCTGCGTCCCACCTACACTGCGGCACTGGCGGAACGCTATAAGCTGGATGCCGAAGCCATCGCCGAAATGGAAAGCTACGAGCTGCTGGAGCGCATCGCCCGCAAGCGGGGGATGCTCATTTCCGGCGGGGAAGCCAACACCGAGCGTGCCGCCATCATGCTGCTGGATGAGTTCCGCAGTGGGGCAATGGGCCGCATCACGCTGGAGAGGATACCGCAATGACCGATAACCATTTTTTGTGGGAATACGATGAAGCGCTGGACTTCGATGGCCTGTGCGGCATTGATGAGGTGGGACGGGGTCCTTTGGCCGGGCCGGTATGCGCGGCCTGTGTGGTGCTGCCCCGCGGGCTGGAGTTGCCCGCTCTCAATGATTCCAAAAAGATGACCGAAAAGCGCCGGGAAGAGACCTATACCCTGTTGACCGCCTGCCCGGAGGTCTATTACGGCATCGGTTTTGCCACCCAACAGGAGATCGACGACATCAACATTTTGCAGGCCACTTTTTTGGCCATGCACCGTGCCTATGGGGAACTGCTGCAAAAGCTGCCGGAGGAAAAACGCCCCCGCTTGGCGCTGGTGGATGGCAACCGGGATCCCGGCCTGCCGCTGCCCACACAGCTGGTGGTCAAGGGTGATGGCACCAGTGCACACATCGCGGCGGCCTCTGTCCTGGCCAAGGTGACCCGTGACCACCTGATGACCGAATATGCCAGGGAGTATCCAGGCTATGGTTGGGAAAAGAATAAGGGCTACGGCTCCAAGGAGCACTATGAGGGTATCGCCAAATACGGCATTACCCCGCTGCACCGCAAGAGTTTCCTGAAAAACCTGACGGAGAAGCACCATGACGGATAAAAAGAAATTAGGCGACCGCGGGGAGGACTACACCGCACGGTATCTGGAAAAGCAGGGCTTTCATATTGTGGAGCGGAACTGGCACAGCCGCTATGGGGAAATTGATATTATAGCGGAAAATGAGGAGTATCTGCTCTTTGTGGAGGTAAAGACCCGGAGAGCAGGCAGCATGGTGCCAGGGGAAGCTGCTGTTACCGCACAGAAGCAGCAAAAGTTGCGGTTCACGGCGGAAAGCTACCTGTTGGAACATCCCACCGATCGCCAGCCACGATTTGATGTAGCGGCGTTAATCGTTGAAGGCGACAAGCTGTTGGACTTTACATACTACAAATCCGCTTTTTAATGAGGAGAATCGATGAATTTCTTTGATCTGCACTGCGATACCGCTACCGAAGCCATGAAGATCCGTGCCGGACTGCGTGGAAGCGGCCTGCAGCTGGATTTGGACCGGTGGCAGGGCGGCAGCCTGTGCCAAAGCTATGCGGTATTCATTCCGGATACCCTGCGTGGGGAACCGGCGTGGCAGTATTTTGTGCGGTGCAGTACTTACTGGAAAGAGAAAATCACTGAGGCAGGGAGGATGATTCTGCTGGACCATCCGGCGGAAGCCGAGAGCTGTTGGAAAAAGGGCGGGAATGCCTGCTTCCTTGCGGTGGAAGGCGGAGCAGTGCTGGCTGGCCGGCTGGAGCATGTGCAGGCCCTTGCCGGACACGGGGTGCGGATGCTGACGCTGACCTGGAATGGAGAAAATGAGTTAGCGGGTGGTTCCGCTGTGACTGGTGGGTTAAAGCCCTTTGGCCGGGAAGCACTGCGGCGAATGGAAGATAATAATATCGTTGCGGATGTTTCGCACCTGAACGATGAGAGCTTTTGGAATGTGATAAAGGCGGCACGGCGGCCGGTGATTGCTACGCACAGCAACAGCCGCCTGCTATGTAATGTGCCCCGCAACCTGACCGACGATCAGTTCGGCTGCATTGCGGAGCGCGGGGGACTGGTGGGGCTGAATTTCTACACCGGTTTCCTGCGGGAGGATAGGGAACACGCCTGCATGGAGGATATCCTGCGGCATGCCGAGCATTTTCTCAATCTGGGTGGGGAAGATATTCTTGCCCTTGGCTCCGATTTTGATGGTGCCGATATGCCCCATGACCTGCCGGATTGCGGTGCGCTGCCCCAGCTGGCACAACGGCTGCGGGAAGCATTCGGGTTCACATTAACAGAGAAAATATGTTACAAAAACGCACTTGATTTTTGGCGGCGATATGATGCAAAATAATACCGTGCAGAGCACATGGCTCTGCACGGCGGCTGTGGTAGATCGAATCAGCCCTTGCGGTAGGTATCGCAGGCGGCGTCATCAGCGTGGTCGCACGCCACGGTAATGCTCTCGGCGGTGCAGTGGCAGGCCTTATCGTTGTGAACACAGTCTTTCACATCGCATTTGATACCGGGAATGCAGCTGCAATCGGTAGGACGGCTAAAATCGCTCATAATACATATTCTCCTTTATGGTTAGTTCCCTTGGGCGGGACAGCAGTATTATGGGCGCAAACGACTTTGAATATTCGGGGAACAGGGGGCGGGCTATGTCCATTTTTGCCATCGGCGATCCACATCTTTCGCTGGGCTGCAATAAGGAAATGAATATCTTTGCCGGCTGGCATGATTATGTGCAGCGGCTGGAGCAGAACTGGCTGGAGCGGATCAGTTCGGAGGACACCGTGATATTGGCGGGAGATATCTCCTGGGCCATGAATATAGAGGATACTTTGGACGATTTTACCTTTCTGCATCGCCTGCCGGGGGAAAAGTACCTGATGAAGGGCAATCACGATTATTGGTGGACCACCCTTTCCTCCATGCAGCGCTTTTTGGATAAGAATGGATTAAATACCCTGCATTTTCTCCATAATAACGCGGTGACGGTGGAGGGCGTTTCTCTCTGCGGCAGCCGCGGATGGATGTTTGAAGAAGGGGAGCGAGCCGAGGGCAGCATCACCGCCCGGGAGTTGGGCCGTATCCGGCGCTCTTTGGCGGCCGCCCCGCCGGAAAATGAGAAGATCCTGTTCCTGCATTATCCGCCGATCTTTGGCCAACAGGTCATCCCGGAGTTCTTCGATGCTATGAAAGAATACGGCGTCAAGCAGTGCTTTTACGGCCATTTGCACGGCGGAGCCATCCCATTGGCCTACCAGGGGGAATTTTTTGGAGTGGATTGCCGGTTGATCTCGGCAGATTATCTTAAATTTTGCCCCATAAAGATACGATAATTACCGAAAAACAGTGGCAATTTAGTTTGCTATGTGCTATAATCAATAAGATTTACTGGAATCTAAAATTTTGCTGGAGGACATCATAAATGAAACTGAACGAAACCCAAAAAGTGGACACCAACCTGTACGAACTGAATATCACCGTGGATGGCGAGCAGTATGCTAAGGCGCTGGATGCTTCTTTCAAGAAGAACGCTGCCAAGCTCAATATCCCCGGTTTCCGTAAGGGCAAGGCTCCCAAGAGCATCGTTTACAAGATGGTAGGCGAGAGCTATTTCTATGAGGATGCCATCAATTCCAGCTACGGCGAAGCCTACGAGGAGGCCCTCAAGGAGTCCGGCCTGGAGGCGGTCGCTTATCCAGAAGTGGAGCTGAAGGATGTTGACGGCACCCATTATACCTTTGTTGCCAAGGTTACTGTTAAGCCTGAGGTTACCCTGGGCGAGTACAAGGGCCTGAAGGCCGAGCGCGAGAGCGACAAAGTGACCGATGCCGATGTAGAGACCGAGCTGAACGCCATGGCTGATCGCAATGCCCGTATGGGCGAAGCCCCCGAGGGCGCTAAGGCCGAGATGGGCGATACCGCCGTAATCGATTACGAAGGCTTTGTCGGCGATGTTGCTTTTGAGGGCGGTAAGGGCGAGGACCACCCCCTGTCCCTTGGCTCCGGCCAGTTTATCCCCGGCTTTGAGGAGGGTGTAGTCGGCCATAAGGTCGGCGAGAGCTTTGATGTCAATGTAACCTTCCCCACCGAGTACCACAGCGAAGAGCTGGCTGGTAAGGACGCCACCTTCAAAGTAACCATCAAGGAGCTCAAGCGCAAGGAGCTGCCCACCCTGGACGACGAGTTCGCCAAGGATGTCAGCGAGTTTGATACCCTGGAAGAGCTGAAGAAGGATCTGACCGAAAAGATGGCCGCTGAAAAGAAGGACCAGGCCGACAGCAAGATGGAAAACGATCTGCTGGAGCAGGCCGTCAAGAACATGACCGTGGAGATCCCCACTGTGATGTTTGAAAACAAGGCCCAGGATATGGTCGAAGAGTTCGGCTACCGTCTGCAGACCCAGGGCATGAACATGGATATGTATATGAAGTACACCGGTACCACCCCCGAGGCACTGACCGCTCAGTTTATGCCCCAGGCCGAGGCCCAGGTGCGTACCACCCTGCTGCTGGAGAAGATCGCTGAGGTGGAGAATATCGAGATCACCGAAGAGGATATCAACGGCGAGTATGACCGCATGGTCAAGGACTACGGCATGGAACTCGATAAGGTCAAGTCCATCGTTCCCGTAGAGGAGATCAAGCGTCAGCTCACCATCCAGAAGGCCGCCAAGGTTATCACCGATAGCGCCGTAGTGACCCAGCTGTAATCTCCTTTGGCAAATTCCCAGTGCTACATACCATAAACGGAGGTGTATGAAAAAATGAGTTTGGTACCAATGGTAATAGAACAGACCAACCGCGGGGAGCGCAGTTATGATATCTTTTCCCGCCTGCTCAATGACCGCATCGTTATGCTCTGTGAGGAGGTAAACGATGCCACAGCCAGTCTGGTGGTAGCGCAGCTTTTGTTCCTGGAGGGCCAGGATCCCGAAAAGGATATCCACCTGTATATCAATAGCCCCGGCGGTTCCATTTCCGCCGGTATGGCCATCTATGATACCATGCAGTATATCAAATGCGATGTTTCCACCATCTGCATTGGTATGGCGGCTTCCATGGGCGCGTTCTTGCTGTGCGCAGGCGCCCCCGGCAAGCGCCTGGCGCTGCCCAATAGCGAGATCATGATCCACCAGCCGCTGCTGGGCGGGCTGCAGGGTCAGGCCACCGATATCAAGATCCATGCTGACCGTATCATCAAGATCAAGGAAAATCTGAACCGCATTATGGCGGAGCGCTGCCATAAGCCGCTGGAGCAGGTGATGCAGGATACCGAGCGGGATAACTTCATGTCCGCCCAGGAAGCCTGTGACTATGGCCTGATCGACCGTGTCATTGCCCACAGAGAATAAAAGGAGTCCATAATAGCATGGCAAACGATGAGAACAAAAAAATGATGCGCTGCTCCTTTTGCGGCAAACCGCAGGATCGGGTAGCGCGTCTGATCGCCGGCCCGGGCGTATGCATCTGCAATGAATGTGTAGAGATCTGCCGTGCGGTGCTGGAGGATGAGGAGGTTCCGGCCCCCCGGCCCGTAAGAAACGAGCCGCAGGGAGAAGAGCTGAATGTCCCCCGGCCCAAGGAGATCAAAGCTTTCCTGGATGAGTATGTCATCGGGCAGGATGCCGCCAAGCGCGCGCTTTCGGTGGCGGTATATAATCACTATAAGCGTATCTGCTGCGGCGATGGCGATGATGTGGAGCTCGGAAAGAGCAACATTCTGCTGCTGGGTCCCACGGGCGTTGGTAAAACCATGCTGGCGCAGACTCTAGCCAAGGTGCTGGGCGTCCCCTTTGCCATTGCGGATGCCACCACCCTGACCGAAGCCGGTTATGTTGGCGAGGATGTGGAAAACATCCTGCTGCGCCTTTTGCAGGCTGCGGATTTCGATGTGGCCCGGGCCGAGCGCGGCATTATCTACATTGATGAGATCGACAAGATCGCCCGCAAGAGCGAAAATCCCTCCATCACCCGCGATGTCAGCGGCGAGGGCGTTCAGCAGGCACTGCTTAAGATCCTGGAAGGAACCATCTCCAATGTTCCCCCGCAGGGCGGCCGCAAGCACCCCCAGCAGGAGTTCATCCAGGTGGATACCTCCAATATTCTGTTCATTTGCGGCGGCGCGTTCGATGGTCTGGAAAAGATCATCAGCCACCGTACCGATAAGTCCTCCCTTGGCTTCGGCGGCACGGTAAAATCCAAAGCCGAGGTGGAAGAGCAGGGCATTTACCGCCAGGTGGAGCCCCATGACCTGGTTAAATACGGCCTGATCCCCGAGTTAGTGGGCCGTATTCCGGTCATCGCTTCGCTGGATGCGTTGGATGAGGAAGCGCTGGTTCGTATCCTGCGGGAGCCTAAAAACGCCCTCATCAAGCAATACAAAAAGCTGTTTGAGATGGATAATATCCAAATCGATTTCGAAGAGGATGCGCTGCGTGCTATCGCCAAAAAGGCGATCGAGCGTAAAACCGGTGCGCGTGGTCTGCGCGGCATCATGGAAGAGCTTTTGGGCAATCTGATGTTTGAAGCGCCTTCCGATGGCACCGTGGCCCATATCGTCATCACGGCGGATATGGTAAACGGTTTGGGGGATGCCATGATCATGCGTGACCCCATGAAGCAGCCCACCCGCCTGCAGCTGCGTCTGCCCGGCACACCGGCACAGAAGCGCCGCCGCGGTGCTGTTTCTTAAATAACATCCGGCTGCATATCCTTGCCCGTGGGGCAGGGAAATGCACCCATGGGATATGACATGAATCGGGGGCTGTACGGGGTCGCGTGATCCCATACCGTCCCTTTATTCAATCGTAACCCTACTTTTATGACCATAGTGAAGGGAGGCAAAAGCTATGGAGAAAAACACAAAAAATACTGAGATGAAGCCGGTTCGGGTACCGGTATTGGCGCTGCGCGGGCTGGTTCTGTTCCCGCATATGGTGCTGCACTTTGATGTAGGCCGGGAAAAATCGCTGCACGCTTTGAACATGGCGATGAACGGTGACCGCAAGATTTTCCTAGTGGCCCAGATCGATCAAAATGAAGAAAATCCGTCGATGGACGGTTTGTATAAAGTAGGCACAGTGGCGGAGATCCGTCAAATCGTGCGTTCGCAGGGAGAATCACTGCGTGTATTGGTGGAAGGCTGCTACCGCGGCAAGCTCATCGATATGTTCGAGGAAGACCACACCTCGGTCGGTGAGATCCTGCCGTATCCCGCGGCCGGCCGCATTGCGGGCCGCCCTTTCAGTGATGCGCTGGTTCGCACTGTCAAGGACCTCTTCGATGAGTATATCAGCCTGGCGCCCCGGATGCCTAAAGAGATCGTGGATAATATCCTCGATTGCGACGATCCAGCGCTTATTGCGGAATACATAGCGGGGAACATCCCCTTTGAGGTACAGGATAAGCAGCGTCTGCTGGAGCAGAACAGTGCCCGCCGCCGGCTGGAGATCATCGCCCAGCTGCTGGAATCCGAAAATGAGATTTTGGCGCTGGAGGCCGATATTCAGGACCGTGTCAAAGAGGCCATGGACAAAACCAGCGGGACTACTACCTGCGGGAACAGCTCCGTGTCATCAATGAAGAGCTGGGCGAAGGCGATATGGGCTTCGAGGAGCCGGATGAATTCCGGGAAAAGATCCGCGCCCTGTTGACCACCGATGAAAACAAGGAAAAACTCCTCAAAGAGGTCAGCCATCTGGAAAAAATGCCCCCCAATTCGCAGGAAGCAGCGGTTATCCGCGGCTATCTGGAAACCTGCCTAGAGCTGCCCTGGGGCTGCTATACCAAAGATGTGATAGATCTCAAAAAGGCTGCCAAGCTCCTCGATAAGGAGCACTACGGCCTCAAGAAGATCAAGGAGCGTGTACTGGAAGCTCTGGCTGTTCGGGCGCTGGCGCCGGATATCAATGGTCAGATCCTCTGCTTTGTGGGCCCTCCCGGCGTGGGCAAAACCTCCATCGTACGCAGCATCGCGCAGACGATGGGACGCCGCTATGCTCGTATCGCGTTGGGCGGTATCAAAGATGAATCCGAGATCCGCGGTCATCGGAAAACTTATGTAGGCAGTATGCCCGGTCGTATCATCAATGCCATCAAGCAGGCCGGCAGCGCCAATCCCGTGCTGCTGCTGGATGAGGTAGATAAGCTCAGCAATGATTACCGCGGCGATCCCTCCTCCGCCTTGTTGGAGGTACTGGATTCCGAGCAGAACTGCACCTTCCGGGATCATTATATCGAGATGCCGTTCGACCTTTCCCATGTGTTCTTCATCGCCACGGCCAATGACCGCAGTGCCATTCCGCCCGCCCTGCTGGACCGCATGGAGGTCATCGAGCTGCCAAGCTACACCCGGGAAGAAAAGTTCCAAATCGCCAAACGCCATTTGCTGCCCAAGCAGCGGGAACGCCACGGCCTTTCCGTCGGGCAGATTGCCGTGACCGATGGCGCCATCTATGATATCATCGATCACTATACCCGGGAAGCCGGTGTGCGTACCCTGGAGCGCCGTCTGGCCGCCCTTTGCCGCAAGGTCGCTGCCAAGGTGGTATCCGGCGAAGCCACCGAAAAGGTTACAATTAAGGCCGCTGACCTGCCCGATTACCTGGGCCCCCGCTACATCACCGAGGATATCGTCCCCAAGGAGGACAGCATCGGCCTTGTCAATGGGTTGGCCTGGACTGCCGTGGGCGGCGAGCTCCTCCAGGTGGAAACCGCGGTCGTCCCCGGTACCGGCAAGACCATCACCACCGGCTCGCTGGGCAATGTGATGAAGGAATCGGTAACGGCTGCCATCACCTACATCCGTTCTGTCGCGGAGCATTACGAGATCGAAAACACCTTCTACAAGGATAAGGATATCCACATCCATTTCCCGGAGGGTGCGGTCCCCAAGGATGGCCCCTCCGCCGGTATCACCACCTGCACAGCGCTCGTTTCGGCACTGGGCAATATCCCCGTTCGGCACGATGTCGCTATGACCGGCGAGATCACGCTGCGGGGCCGGGTACTTGCCATCGGCGGCCTGCGGGAAAAGAGCATGGCAGCCTACAAAAACGGCATCAAGACCGTCATTATCCCGGCCGCCAATGAACCGGACCTTGCCGAAATTGATGATGTCGTCAAAAAAGCCATTCATTTTGTACCGGTCCACACCATGGAAGAGGTGCTGGAACAGGCACTGGTACAGCTGCCCAGCAGTGTCAAAAAGCGCGGCTATCACGCCGCGGCCGCCGAGCACAAGGAAGCATCCTCGGCGGTGCTGTGCCGTTGAGTAAAAGAAAGGGAGGACGCCAACATGAATTTTCATCTGGTGAAATTTGAGATGAGCTGCGGCCTGGCCAACCAGCTGCCGCAAAGCACTCTGCCGGAGGTCGTCTTTGCGGGGCGCAGCAATGTGGGCAAGTCCTCCCTTATCAATAAGATCTTCAACCAAAAGCAGCTGGCGCGTGTCAGCGCCACCCCCGGCAAAACCGCCACCATCAACTTTTTCCGCTGTGGCGATGTTGCCCGCTTTGCAGATCTGCCCGGCTACGGTTATGCCAAGGTCAGCGATAGCGAGCGCCGCCGCTGGTCCGGCCTCATCGAGGGCTACTTTCATCAGGACCGGGACATTCGGCTGGTCTTGTCCCTTTTGGATATCCGCCATGCCCCCAGCGCTGATGATCTCACCATGCTGGATTTTCTCATTGATAGCGAACTGCCCTTTGCGGTGGTGCTTACCAAGACCGATAAGCTGACCAATAATCAGCTTCGGACCCGGCTGGAGGAGATCCGTACCGAGATCCCCTGCGGCGATCAGGTCACGCTGTTCCCGGTGTCCTCCATGAACGGAAAGGGGATAGAGGAACTGCGGCAGACCATCGAAAGCGTAGTGGAAAGCGAATAACCCTTACCCATAAGAATTTCAGGCGAAACCAGGTGTTTCGCCTGTTTTCTTTTGCAAATACGGTTGACTTTTGCCGGATAGTGATTATAATAAACAGGTATGCCAAAGTAAGAAAAGTGAGAAAAGTGGGAAGAAAGGAGCGCCGCTATGCCAAAGGGAAAGCACATTCTCAGCGGTATGCCAAAGGGCAAGCATGTGTTTGGCACAGTCAAAATCGGCGATAAAGGACAGATCGTTATCCCGAAGGAAGCGCGGCAGGTTTTTGGACTCAGCCCCGGGGATAGCCTGCTGGTGTTGGGCGATGAGGAAAACGGCATTGTTCTGGCCCGGGCCGAGGTGCTGAATCATGTCGCCATGGAGATACTGGGCAAAGTCAATTCGCCCCAAAAGGATGAAAGAGAATAAGGAGTAACAACAATGGATACACAGAAGATTTATCATGAAATGGGCATCAGCAGTGCGGTGCTGGCGTTTTGCTGCTCTGCGGAAGAGAAGCTCAAGCCCCGCTTTGCCGCGATCGATGCCATCGCGGAATACAACCAGGCCAAGGTCGTGGCCGCCATGCAGAAAAACCGTGTCAGTGCGGAGTGCTTTGCGGCCTCCACCGGCTATGGCTATAATGATATCGGCCGTGAAGCGTTGGAAAAAGTCTATGCCGATACCTTCCACACCGAAGCCGCATTGGTTCGCCCGCAGATCACCTGCGGCACCCATGCGCTGGCGTTGGCGCTGGCCGCCAATCTTCGCCCCGGCGATGAGCTTTACTCTCCGGTCGGCCGTCCCTACGATACTCTCGAGGAAGTCATCGGCATCCGCCCCTGCAAGGGCTCCCTGGCCGAGTTCGGCATCACCTACCGGGAGACCGAACTGCTGCCGGATGGCACCTTCGATTATGAAAATATCCGTAAATCAATCAACGAAAAAACCAAGCTGGTCACCATCCAGCGCTCCAAGGGCTATGCCACCCGCCCCACCTTCTCGGTCCAGCAGATCGACGAGCTGATCCGCTTTGTCAAGGAACTCAAGCCCGGCGTCATCTGCATGGTGGATAACTGCTACGGTGAGTTCACCGAGATCATCGAACCCAGCGATGTCGGCGCCGATATGATCGTCGGTTCCCTCATCAAAAATCCCGGCGGCGGCCTGGCTCCCACCGGCGGCTATATCTGCGGCACCCAGGAGTGCGTCGATCAGTGCGCCTACCGCCTGACTGCCCCCGGCCTGGGCGCGGAGCTGGGCGCCACCCTTGGACTGATGCAGTCCTTCTTCCAGGGCTTCTTCCTGGCGCCCACCGTCACCGCCTCCGCAGTAAAGGGAGCGATCTTCGCCGCTGGTGTGTACGAAAAACTTGGCTACCGCTGCGTGCCTTCCTCCACCGAGACTCGTCACGATATCATCCAGGCCATCGAGCTGCGCAGCAAGGAGGCCATGGTTGCCTTCTGTAAGGGCGTGCAGAGCGCTGCCCCGGTGGATAGCTATGTCACCCCGGAGCCGTACCCCATGCCCGGCTACGATTCCGAGGTCATCATGGCTGCCGGTGCCTTTGTGCAGGGTTCCTCCATCGAACTTTCCGCCGATGGTCCCATCCGTGAGCCGTATGCCATCTATTATCAGGGCGGCCTTACCTGGGCACATGCCAAATTGGGCATTCTTATGTCGCTGCAAAAAATGTGTGATGCCGGTCTGATCACCCTGCCGGAAGCATAATGGAGGAGAAACTATGAAACAAAAACTGAAAAACCTTTGGAATTACTTTACCACCTACGAAAAGATTTGGTTCATCAGCATCACGGTGCTGGCCTTTGTGTTCGCTATCATCTTCCCGGAGGAGGACTTCGGCGGTGTCAACGGCAAGGTCATCATGGCGCTGTATTTGCTGGATATTTTCCTCAATATTACCTGTGAGCTGCTCATTTCCAAGCAGAGCAAGTGGAATTTCATTGTTTCACTGGGCGTGGAGATCACCGAGATCCTTATCTGCGTGGTGCTTTCCTACCGCTTCGCCACTATGGCCACCACGCTGTTCTTTTGGATCCCCATTGATATCATCAGCTTTATCAATTGGAACCGTCACAAGGACCGGGAGCAGGAAGAACTCACCGAGGTCCGCCGCCTGACGGGAAAGCAGGAGGTTCTTGTACTCACCGGCATTGTTCTGTGGACGGTGGTGGTAGGCTATTTCCTCACCACGCTGGAGATCGAGGGCCTGCTTTCCTCCACGCCTACACTGGAAACCATCGTCTGCTACCTGGATGCCTGCGCCAGTGCGGTCGGCATCGCCAATGGTGTGTTCATCCTGCTGCGTTACCGTGAACAGTGGATCGCCTGGTATATCTGCGCCCTGCTGGAGGCTGCCATCAATATCATCTCCGGCCAGTGGGTGCTGCTGGTGCTCAAGGCGGGCTACCTCACCAATACCACCTACGGCTACATCAAGTGGACGCAGTACATCAAGGCCCACCCCAAACAGCCTGCGGCACTGGAACCGGACCGAGCCGATAACCTTGTTTAAGCTTTTTCCTATCTATACGCTTACGCGCGCTACATACGCGTGCGTGTGTGCGCATAATATAGGGTCACACGGTTGTGCATGGGTTGTATGCGCTTAGCGCGCCTAAGACAAGGTTGGTTTTTTCATCACAGCCGGAAAAATATTTCACCCCCGTTTTTCCCTTGGGAAAGGCGGGGGATCATTCTGTCAAAAATTTTTTTCAGAAAAGGGCTTGACATTTCCCAAAAAATTTGTACGATAGAACATACTTGCAAAAAAAAGAGGAGGAAATTATGCGAAATAAGCTCTTTGGGAGCCGGGAGTTCTACCATCGGGTGCTGGCTATCAGTGTGCCGATCATGGTGCAGAACGCAATTACAAATTTTGTAAGCCTACTGGATAATGTTATGATCGGCCGGGTAGGCACTGTGGAAATGTCCGGTGTAGCCATCGCCAATCAGCTGCTGTTTGTTTTTAATATGCTGGTTTTCGGCGCCATAGCCGGTGCCGGCATTTTCGGTGCGCAGTTTTTTGGCAACCGGGATATGGAGGGCGTCCGCCATACCCTCCGCTTTAAGCTCATGATCTGTCTGGTTTTGGCCGCAGCCTGCATCGGTATCTTTACCGCCTTCGGCCCCCAGCTCATCAATCTCTACCTGAAAGGCGAGGGCGCCGTGGAAGATGCCGAAGCTTCCCTGCACTATGGCTTGCAGTACATCAAGGTGATGTATATCGGGATGCTGCCCTATGCCATTACGCAGGCCTACGCGGGCACGCTGTGAGAAACTGGGGAAACCCTGCTGCCTATGAAAGCGGGCATTGTGGCGGTGCTGGTCAACCTTACCTTCAACTATATCTTGATTTTTGGCCACTTTGGGGCCCCGCGCATGGGGGTAGTGGGTGCTGCCATTGCTACCGTGCTTTCCCGCTTTGTGGAACTGGCCATAGTAGTAAGCTGGGCCCACCGGCACGCCGTGCGGTTCCCGTATATTACCGGGCTGTATCGTTCGCTGCATATTCCCGGCCGCCTGTTCCGGGATATTCTGCGGAGAGGGACCCCCCTGCTGGTGAATGAGGGCCTGTGGGCCGCCGGTATGGCCATGCTGAATCAGTGCTACTCCCTGCGGAGCCTGGATGTGGTAGCGGCCACCAACATAAGCAGCACCATATGGAACCTGTTTGCCTGCGTTTACCTGGCGCTGGGCAGTGCCATCAGCATTATGGTGGGGCAGGAGCTGGGTGCCGGGGACTTTGAGAAGGCAAAGGTGACAGCCCGGCAGACGACCGCCTTTTCGGTGGCAATTTCTATTGGTGTGGGGCTGCTGATGGCCTTTGTGGGGACCTACTTCCCGCTGATCTACCGCACCACCGACACCGTCCGGCATCTGGCCACCAATTTCATCCGCATCGGCGCCTGCCTGATGCCCTTTACCGCCATGACCAATGCCCTGTACTTTACCCTGCGGGCCGGCGGCAAAACGATGGTCACCTTCCTGTTCGACAGCGCTTTTGTGTGGCTGATCAATATTCCGGTGGCTTATGTGCTTAGCCGGTACACGGCCATGCCCATTCTGCTGCTGTATGCCTGCTGCCAAAGCCTGGAGATCATCAAGTGCATCATCGGCACCGTGATGGTGAAGAAGGGGATTTGGATCAATAACATCGTAGCGGATAAAAAGGGCGAGGTATAGCCCATAGTCTATGATTCCCCGGAGCAGAGATGCTCCGGGGAGTTTTTTCATTAGGGTGGATTTGATTTTTTTTTTACAAATGCGGCGTTTTGCTTTTTACACAGCGGCAGTAAGATGAAGACGCTGAAGGAAATAAAGAACATGAAAAAAAGAAAGGAAACACGACTATGAAAAAGTACATTGCAATTCTTATGGCGATCGCCTGTGCCGCCGCCCTGCTGCTGACCGGCTGCGGACAGAACAATGATCCTCAGCCCGATCCTCAGCCCTCCGGGCTGACCGGCTCGGTTGCCACTGATGGCTCTACCTCGATGCAGAAGGTCATCAATACATTGGGCGAAGCCTTTATGAATGAAAACAAGGGTATCACATTTACCTACAATCCCACCGGTTCCGGCTCCGGCATCAAGGCGGTACAGGAAGGCCGCTGTGATATCGGTCTTTCCAGCCGGGCGCTGAAGGCGGAGGAAAAGGAGGCCGGCCTGAAGGAGACCGTTCTGGCCTATGATGGCATCGCCATTATTGTAAACCCAGAGAACCCCGTAAGCGACCTGACCCTGGAGCAGATCGCCGATATCTACACCGGCAGGATCACCAACTGGAAGGACCTTGGTGGCAATGACGCCGAGATTGTTCTCATCGGCCGCGAGGCCGGCAGTGGCACCCGTGACGGCTTTGAGACCATCACCGGCACCTCCGATGCCTGCCAGTATCGTCAGGAACTGACCTCCACCGGCGATGTTATCACCACTGTGGCCCAGAACCCCGATGCCATCGGCTATGCTTCTCTGGCTTCCATTAAGGACACCGTGAAGGCCCTTTCTGTTGGCGGTATAGTACCTACCGAGGACAGTGTAAAGGACGGCAGCTACGCCATCCAGCGCCCCTTTGTACTGGTGACCGTAGAGGGCAGGGCCCTAAGCGAGTGCGCACAGAAATTCTTTGAGTACATCACTTCTTCCGAGGCAGCGAGTATGATCTCCGCTGCCGGGGCGGTAGCCGCCAACTAAAGTGTTTATGGAGAAGGACGGCGGCAATAGCGGCCGTCCTTTTCCGTGGAGGGAACAATGAAGAAAACCGGCGAGTTTATAGTCCATGTGATCTTCTTCCTGCTGGGGCTTATCACGGTGGGATGTGTGCTGCTGATCAGCGGGTACCTGGTGGTTTCCGGCATCCCGGCGATCCGGGAGATCGGGCTATGGAACTTTTTATTCGGGAAGGTGTGGGCTTCCACCGCGGCGGAACCCAAATTCGGCATTCTGCCGTTTATCCTGACCAGCGTATACGGTACGGCAGGGGCGATCCTGCTGGGGGTGCCGGTGGGCTTTTTGACAGCGGTGTACCTGGCCAAGCTGGCCCCGCCCAAGGTGAAAAGCATGATGCAATCGGCGGTGAGCTTGCTGGCGGGGATCCCTTCGGTGGTGTACGGTCTGGTGGGTATGATGGTACTGGTGCCGGGCATCCGGAAGTTATTCCATGTGCCGGATGGTGCGAGTCTTCTGGCGGCAATCATTGTGTTGGCGATTATGATACTGCCATCCATCATCAAGGTTACTGTCACGGCGCTGGAGGCGGTGCCCGCGGAATATGAGGATGCTTCCCTGGCGCTGGGGGCGACACCCATAGAAACATATTTCCGTGTATCGGTACCGGCGGCCAAAAGCGGCATAGCGGCTGCTGTGGTGCTGGGCGTGGGACGGTCCATTGGTGAAGCGATGGCGGTGATGATGGTTTCCGGCAACGCGACTAGCCGGATGCCGAGTCTATTTGAGAGCGTGCGCTTTTTGACCACGGCAGTGGCCAGCGAGATGTCCTATTCCTCCGGCTTGCAGCAGCAGGCGCTCTTTTCCATAGCGCTGGTGTTGTTCCTGTTTATCATGCTTATCAATGCCGGGCTGAACCTGCTGCTGAAGCGGAACAAGGAGGGCTGACAGAATGAAGCAACGACTGAGCGGTAAGCGGCGCGCCTATGCCACGACCATGAAGATCCTGATGGGGATAACGGCGGGCATGACGGCAGCGCTGGTGCTATTTTTGATTATTTATGTACTGAGTAAAGGCTTGCCCAACTTGAGCTGGCAGCTGCTTTCCACCGCGCCCAGCTACCTGAGCGGGACTATCGGTATCTGGCCGGATATTCTGAATACCCTGTATATCGTGCTGGCGACCATTCTCATCGTGGTGCCGCTGGGTGTCGGGGCGGCAATCTACCTGACCGAATATGCCGCGGGGAGCCGCATAGTGGCGGTGATAGAATACGCGGCTGAAACGCTTTCAGGGATCCCGTCCATTATCTACGGGCTGGTGGGTATGCTGTTTTTCTGCGAGTTCTTCGGGATGCAGACCTCCCTTATCGCGGGGGCCTTGACCCTTGTTATTATGAATCTTCCCACGGTGATGCGCACCACGCAGGAGAGCTTGAAAACGGTGCCCCAGAGCTACCGGGAGGGCGCTTTCGGCCTGGGGGCAGGCAAGTGGCGGGTGATCCGTACCGTAGTGCTGCCGGGCTGTGTGGATGGTGTTATCACCGGGTGTATTCTTTCGGTCGGGCGCATTTTGGGAGAATCGGCGGCGCTGCTTTTCACGGCCGGGTTTGGACATGTGCTGAATGATTTCTTTACCGCGATCACCAAGCCGGGTGCAACCCTGACCGTGGCACTGTACTTCTATGCCAAGGAGGACGGCGAATTTGGGGTGGCCTTTGCCATTGCCTCGATTTTGATGGCGATGACGCTGCTGCTGAATATCGCGGCCGGAGTGGTGACAAAGCGCTTTGGAAGGGAGAAGAACAATGAGTGATATCATAAGCGTGCAGGACTTGAACCTGTGGTATGGGAACCATCAGGCGCTGCACCATATCAATATGGGGATACCGGAAAAGAGTATTACGGCCTTTATTGGGCCTTCTGGCTGCGGAAAATCCACCCTATTAAAAACGCTAAACCGCATGAACGACCTTGTAAAGGGCGTGCGCATTACAGGTAGTGTATGCTACCTGGGGCAGGATATCCATGCGCCTGAGGTAGAGGTAAGCGAGCTGCGGCGGCAGATCGGCATGGTATTCCAGAAGCCGAATCCTTTTCCGATGAGCATATACGATAATGTGGCCTACGGCCCCAAGACACATGGCATCCGCAAGAAAGCGGAGCTGGATGAGATCGTGGAGCGCTCGCTGCGGGATGCCGCCATATGGGACGAGGTAAAAGACCGCCTGCGGAAGAATGCCCTGGGGCTTTCCGGCGGGCAGCAGCAGCGGCTGTGCATTGCGCGGGCGCTGGCGGTGGAGCCGAATGTGCTGCTGATGGATGAACCGACCAGCGCGCTGGATCCCATTTCCACCTCCAAGATAGAGGAGCTGGCGATGGAGCTGAAGGAGAAATATACAATCGTTATTGTGACCCATAACATGCAGCAGGCGGTCCGTATTTCGGATCAGACGGCTTTCTTCCTGCTGGGTGAGCTGATCGAATACAGCAATACCGAGCAGCTGTTCTCTCAGCCCAAGGAGAAGAAGACAGAGGATTATATTACGGGGAGGTTCGGATAATGAGAAGTCACTTTGATGAACAGCTGGCCCAATTGAGCCGGGAACTGACCGAAATGGGCGCCCTGTGCGAGGAGGTCATTGCGCTTTCCGCCAAGGCCCTAGCCGACGGCGACAAAGCGCTGGCCGCGCGTGTGGCGCCACTGGATGCCGAGATCGACCAGAAGGAGCGCGATATTGAGAGTCTATGTCTGAAATTACTGCTCCAGCAGCAGCCGGTTGCGCGGGACCTGCGGCAGATCTCCGCCGCGTTAAAGATGATCACCGACATGGAACGCATCGGCGATCAGGCGGAGGATATCGCGGAGATCATTACCTATATGGACTGTGAGTGCGCCAACAGCGCCCTGCTGCGGGAGATGGCGAAGGACACCATTAAGATGGTGACCGAAAGCGTGGATGCCTATGTGCGGCGGGATACCGAGCTGGCAAAGCTGGTCATTGCGGAGGACGATATAGTGGATGACTACTTTGCGAAGGTGAAAAAGGAGCTGATAGCGCAGATAGCGGAAAACCCGGCCGGCGGGGAGCAGACCCTAGACTTTTTAATGATTGCCAAGTACTTTGAACGGATCGGCGACCACGCGGTGAATATCGCGGAATGGGTTATTTTCTCGGTGACGGGAGTTCATAAAAACAGTGAGATTCCGTAAAAGATATCATTATAGACCGGCTGGTGCATTGCAAAGGGGGTGTCGGCCGGTTTTTCTATTATGGATGTTGGCGCTGGGGGAGCCGACTGCTTTATTGTTTTTTGCGGCCATAAGATCCAGCGGGTTTTTGATAACCTGCTGCGTAATGCTGTGCTTTATAGCTACCCAGACACCGAAATTGCCATAACGGCGGAGGTGCGGGGAAGTAACGCGGTGACCTGCTTTAGGAACCACGGCGATACCAATACCAGAGGAGAAGCTTGCCCGTATCTTTGAGCAGTTCTACCGGCTGGATGCTGCAAGGAGCAGCAGCGGCGGTGCTGGGCTGGGCCTGGCCATTGCCCGGCAGATAGTGGAGCTGCACGGCGGCGTGATAGAGGCCCGGAGCGCGGAGGATATGATTGAATTTACGGCGACGCTGCCGCTTTAGTAGGAAAATTGTAAGAATTTGCACGGAGAAAAAGAGGAAACCCGTGCGGAGGAACAAATAAATAAATAAAACTCCTGTTCTTGATACCATGAAGGTACACAAAAGCAGGAGATTTTATTTTTACAGACAGAAAAGCGAGGGACGGACAGTATGGAACGGAAAAGAATACCGGCATTGATGGAATGCGCCTGGCCGCGGCGGTTTTGGTCATTACCTGCCACACCTCGCCATTGGCCGGAGTTAGTGTGGTGGGGGATCTCCTAACACGGATCGTGGCCCGGGTGGCAATTCCGTTTTACTTTATGGCGACAGGCCTTTTTACGCTTTCCCAGTATCACTGTGATAATAGACGGCTGAAGGGATTCATGAAAAAGATCGGCACCATCTACGCGGCGTCTGTTCTGCTGTATCTTCCGCTTAATATCTATCAAGATTACTTTAACCGGCCCAATTTGTTGCCAAACTTACTGAGGGGTCTTGTATTTGATGGGACGGTATATCATCTGTGGCATCTCCCGGCGGCTATGCTGGGACTGGCGATTGTCTGGCGGCTGGTGGAAAAGCTTGATTATCCCGAAGGGTTGGCGGTGGCCGCGGTCTTGTACCTGGTTGGGTTATTCGGGGATAGCTACTATGGCATAGTGGTAAGACTGCCAGTGGTTAAGAAATTTTATGATCTGCTGTTCCAGCTCTTTGATTATACCAGAAATGGTATCTTCTTTGCTCCCATCTTCTTGATGCTCGGCGGGTATATGGCCGAACAAAAGCCCCGGCTAACAAAGTGGTGGAACTGGGCCGGGTCTGCCAGCGGCGTTGTGCTGATGTTTACCGAGGGTATGCTGCTGCACCAATATGTAATCCCCAGGCATGACAGTATGTGCCTAATGCTTCCGATCTGTATGGTGTTCCTTTTCCAGGGGCTATTGCGTTTTAGAGGAAGAGAGGTACGGGGACTGCGCACCGCCGCACGGGTCATCTATCTTGTGCACACCATGGTGATAGTGACGGTGCGGGCTGCGGCGAAGATAACACATCTGGAAGCGCTGCTGGTGAAGAGCAATCTGGTTTATTTTGTGGCGGTGTGCGTGATATCATTTTTATTTGGCTTTGCGGTGGCTGCGCTGTGGTGGCGCTTTGCTGTAAAGCAAAAGCACATTACAGTGAAAGAGCGCGCTTATATTGAGTTGGACCTGGCGAGCCTTGTCCATAATGCCGCCATATTGCAGGCGGCGATGCCGCAGGGCAGTGAGCTGATGGCCTTGGTGAAGGCCAATGCCTACGGCCACGGGGATTATGAAATTTCGACACATCTGGAGAAAAACGGTGTAAAGGCATTTGCAGTCGCGACGATCGAGGAGGGGATCCGCCTGCGGCGCCACGGGATCCGGGGGATGATCCTCATTTTGGGATATACCGATATCCACCGGGCGAAAGAGCTGAAACAATATGCACATCTAAAGCAGCTATGGGCTGCTGAATTATCCTGAATTGCGATGTGACTATGTACGGGTGGGGCACTCTATATGGGGTTGACAGTGCGCCGGAGGAGCAAACCGCCTTGCAGCTGGATCTGCGGCCGGTGCTTGCCCTAAAGGCAAGAGTGGCATTGATAAGAGATGTACCCAAAGGGGAGTATACCGGCTATGGACGAGCCTTCCAAACCAAACGGGACAGCCGGATCGCGAATCTGCCGATTGGCTATGCCGATGGCCTGCCGAGGAGTTTATCCGATGGGAGAGCGTATGTGCGGATCGGAGAATTTACAGCTCCCATTGTTGGGCGCATCTGTATGGACCAGCTTGCGGTGGATATTACCGATGCACCTGGGGTTGCTGTCGGAGATATTGCTACGCTGGTCGTTAACAGGAAAGACAGCCGGATTTCTGCCCCTCGTATTGCAGAGCAAGCAGGAAGCATCAGCAATGAGCTGCTGAGCCGTATGGGAAGCCGCTTGCCCATTGTGATAAAAGAATGACGAAGAAAGAGACAGCCGGTACATTGCCCTAATGGGGCAGTGTGCCGGCTGCTTTGGTTCAGTTTTGCTGTTTGATTTCCAGTGGGAGCAGAGGATAATGGGTGAGGGTGCTGCCCTGCAAATCGGTGCGGTGCATATCTACGGCGGTAATCTGCGGGTTGCCGTAGGTGGTGTAGTAGTAGATGCCGCGGGTGGCATTGCAGCAGGAGGTATAAATAGTGATCTCATACTGGCTGGGGGCCACCTCACAGCAGCCGCGGATCTGCTCCACGCTGCCAAGGATGTGGAAAAACTGACTGACACTTTCTGTCTCATCCTCGCCGCTTACCGAGTTCATGCGAGTGAAAGCGGCCCGTACAAAGCGGGAATCGGAGGACAGATCGCCGGGCAGGCCTTTGGCACCCATGCCACGGCTGTAGCAGGGCAGCTCCACCCCGGGGGCAAAGGTATTCTGTGGCTGGCGGGGAGAAAGGCCACGGTAGCGGTTCAAAATGGCCATCTGCTGTGGGAAAGGGGGATTATTGGTGAGGATGCCGACGGGATCATCGTAAATGTGCAGCCCATCCGCCATGCTCTCCACCACAATGGCGCCGGAGGCATCGGCGATGAGCCAGTGCAGGGAAGCGGGCGGCAGAGTCTCACTGAAGGGGGTGCCGGTCAGATTCATGCCGGTCAGGGCGGCGCGGGCTTCCTGCAGATCGGCGCAATGGGCCAAAATCCAGGGGATGAATTCAAACTGGGCGATATTTTCCTTTCCCTCGCAGGGGGCGGCATAGGCGGCATTGCCAACAAAATTGAGCCCGGCCATGCCAAGACCTTTCTCATTGATGGCATCATAGTAGAGGGGGTAACCATTGGCCACATACGCCATGCCGATGATGGCGTAGTGTTCGTTCATGCTGCCGGTATGGCGGAAAGAAAGCGGAAAGCGGCGGGGCGTGACAGTTACCTCACTGGGGTAGGAAAATTCATAATCCAAAGTACGGCCAAAATAAAAATCACGGGTTTGATAGGTGGCAGCGGTACACATTTTATCGGCTCCTTTTGTACAGAATGATGGATTTGACGGTAGGAAAAATCCACGGACTGTGGTACAATATCATTATAGCACCAAACACCCCTAATATAGCAGATTGCAGTGAATTTTACAAGGAACCCGGAAAGGATGACAGCGATGATGGAAAAGTATGAGATGCGGCGGCAGATCGGCCCCAGCATCTGCGATGCCAGCGGGAAGCTGAGCCACGCTGAGGCCTTTGGGCTGTTTATGGATATCGCTTCCTTCCACGCGGAGCAGATCGGCGTGGGACTGGGCGCGATGGCCCAAAAGGATCTTTTTTGGCTGACAGTAAAGACACAGGTGAATTTTATCCGGCGGCCACGGATGCTGCAGAATGTAACACTGGAAACCTGGCCGGAGCAACCGGATAAGATGCGCGGTAACCGCAGCTACATTATGCGCTGCGGAGAGGATACGGTCCTGACCGGCAAAACGGAATGGGCTGTCATCAATACCGCGACGCACAAGCTGGTGCCGCTGGAGGGAATTTATCCGGTGGAGCTGCGCTTTGAAAATGGGACAGCGGCACCAGAGCCTTTTGCCCGGATCGCGGATCATTTTGAAGGGATAGCACCCTATGCCGAATACCAGGTGCGCTCCACGGATATTGATGTGGGCGGCCACATGAATAACACAGCCTATGTGCGAATGATTATGGGCAGTCTTTCCAACGAGGAGCGCAAGGCTCTGACCATTCGGCGGATGGATGTCATCTTCCGGGCCTCCTGCTATGAAGGGGATGTCTTGAGCTTCCGCCGCAAAGAGACGGAGGATGGGCTGGATATCCGGGTCTCTCGCGGGGAAGAGACGGTTCTGCTGGTACGCATCCGGTAAAAATGAGCACCGGAAAAACCGGTGCTTTTTTGTTATTCGCTATTGACTCTACAATGGATGTAGAATTTATAATAAAGTATAGCAAAAACAAAGGACTGAGCTATGTTATATGGAAAAGAACCCGACTGCTGGCAGCGCATACAAAAATAAAATTGCTTTTTCGCTGCTTTATCTGCTTTCTTATTTCTTGCAGGCCCTGTATGGCTTGGCCGACCTTTTTATTATCGGTCGGTATGAGGGCGATGCCAGCACCACCGCGGTGTCCATCGGTTCGCAGGTGATGCATATACTCACGGTCATGACCGCGGGGCTTGTAATGGGAGCCACGGCCGGCATTGGGCGGGCTGTGGGCGGCGGTTTTCCTGGAAAAAGTAGGAATCGGCCTTTCGAGGGAACACTTGCAGTAGGGGAAATATTCCCCCTGCGACCGTGTCTTTTTGGTGCTGGATGAGGAGGACAACTATAATGGGGAGGTGCAGCAGCTGCCGCAGGCATTGTGTGTTCGGATTCGCTTCCGGGGCAGCCATGCCCAGGCACCGGAGCAATATGAGAAGCTGACCGCCTACATTGCGGCGCATCAAATGGAGGTGGCTGGTTTTTCCCGGGAAATTACAATGATTGATTATGGGCTGACCAACGATCTGCAAAAGTTTATCACCGAGATCAGTATTCCAGTGAGAATGCAATAAAAAGACCGGCCGGGGTTCCAACGGAATCCTGGCCGGTCTTGCTATATCATTGTTTTGTGAATAGGCCAACCGTCTCACAATGCGCTGTCCTTGGGAAAAGATCTACCGGGCGGTAACACTGCAGATCGTAGCCCATCTCCCGGAGGATGGCGGCATCCCGTGCCATGGTGGCGGGATTACAGCTTACCATGATGATGCGGCTGGGCGCCATGCGCACTACCGCTTGCAGGGTATCGTTATCGCAGCCCTTGCGGGGTGGGTCCAGCACGATGACATCAGGGCGCAGGCCGCGTTCCGCTAAAATCTGCGAAGCCTTGCCCGCATCGGCGCACAGAAATTCCGCATCAGTTACACCGGCGCGGGCGGCATTTTGGCGAGCATTTTCCACGGCACTGTGTACTACCTCAACACCGATGAGCTTCTGCCCCGGCTGCACCATGGAAAGCCCGATGGTACCTGCCCCGCAGTAAAGATCGAGAAGAGTTTCATTCGGCTGCAGGGCGGCCAGTTGGGCGGCTTCCCGGTACAGCTGTTCTGCGGCATCGTGATTTACCTGATAAAAGCTGTGCGGAGAAAGCGAAACAGAAACACCGCATAAAATATCCTGTAAAGTGCCTGGCCCTGCCAGCACTGTTTCTTGCTGACCAAGGATCACATTATCCCGGCGGGTGTTATGGTTTAGCAGTATGGTGGAGATGGCAGGGAACTGTTGCCGCGCTTCCCGGGCGAAGTCCCCGGCATGGGGCATTTTATCGCCATTGATGACAAGGCAAAGCATAATGCTGCCATCGGCGGCCGCCTGACGCAGATAAAGATGCCGCAGCAGGCCTTTCCCGGTTTGCTCATCGTAGATGGTAAGATTATGTGCATCGGCATAATGACATACCCATGCGGCGATCTCGCTGAAAACCACCGGCTGCAGGGGACAATCCCGGCAGGGAATGACAGTATGGCTGCGCGGCGCAAAAAATCCGGTATAGCTGCCGGTATCGCCCTGCCCAAAGGGAAACTGAGCCTTATTGCGGTAGCATGTGTGGCTGGGGGAGGGCAGAATAGGCAAAGGCTCCATTGTAAAGCCGCCGATGCGCCGCATGGCATCCTGTACCCAGCGCTGCTTTTCCCGCAGCTCCGCTTCGTAGGTGATGTGCCGCAGGCTACATCCGCCGCAGCGCTTATAGCTGGGGCAGTCAACCGGAACACGATCCGGGGAAGGGGTGATGACCTCTTCGATGATGCCATAGCAGTAGCTTTTCTGCACCTTTACGATTCGCACTCTCAGTTCATCTCCGGCAGCGGTCATTGGCACAAAGACCGCGATGCCATCAGTGTGCCCGATGCCGCTGCCCTCATTGGTGATGGATTCTATGGTAAGTGGGATGATGTCATTCTTCTTAAACATGGCGTTCTCCTTTTCGGTGGCCGATTCTTTTTTTATTATACCATCCCGCAGCCTGCTTGGGAACCACCCGGCGCAAAAAGGCTTTCTATTCGGCAGCTTCTGTGCTATAATATCATGGTTGTCACAGCAGAAAGGGGGGATCATGGTGCAGATCTCTTTGCAGAATGTTAGTAGGAGCTTTGGCAGCGAGGTTATTTTTTCCGATGTCACCGCCAAGATAGAGGATCACGACCGTATTGGTCTGGTGGGCCCCAATGGCACCGGCAAGACTACCCTTCTGCGGGTCATCTGCGGGGAATTGGAACCGGATGACGGTTCTGGGGAAATTGCCCGCGGAGCGGATCTTTCCATTGGCTATCAAAAGCAGAACTGCGGGCTTTCCTTTGAGGGGACCATTTGGCAGGAGATGCAGTCAGTCTTTGCCGATGTGTATGCTCTGGAGCGCCGTATGAAGGAGCTGCAGGAGCGAATGGCACAAGAAAATACGCCGGCCCTGGCGGAGGAATACCGGCGCACGGAAGACGCTTTCCTGGCGCGGGACGGCTACCAAATTGAGGTAAAGATCAAGACGGTGTTGACCGGTATGGGCTTTGCGGAGCATGGCTTTGATAAATGTGTGGACAAGCTCTCCGGTGGGGAACAGACCCGTCTTGCAATTGCAAAGCTTCTGCTGGAGGCCCCCAGCTTGCTTATTCTAGATGAGCCGACCAACCATCTTGACTTTGCCACACTGAGCTGGTTGGAGGATTACCTGGCCAGCTACAAGGGAGCGCTGCTGGTAGTTTCACACGACCGCTACTTCCTTGATAAACTCTGCAACAAAATATGGGAGCTGGAGGACGGTACCCTGTGGGAATACAAGGGCAACTACACCGCCTACACTCGCCAGCGGGAGGAGCAGGATACCCGCCAAAAGAAGCTGTACGAGCAGCAGCAGGCGGAGCGCGCCAAGCTGGAGGACTATGTGGCCCGTAATTTGGTGCGTGCTTCCACCACCAAGATGGCACAGTCCCGCCAGAAGATGCTGGAACGGCTGGAGCCCATTGAAAAGCCCCACCGCCGCCTGAAGCCCCCAAAGATCCATCTGGAGTTTGAGACCGAGCCGGTCAAGGATGTGCTGGATGTTGAGGGGCTTACCATTGCGGTTGGCAGCGGAGAGCGGGAACGCGTCCTTCTTTCCAGTGCGGAATTCAATATCCAGCGGGGGGATAAGGTGGCTATCATCGGTCCCAACGGCAGCGGCAAAACAACGCTTTTGCGTACCCTCCTCTCAGCGCAGCCGCCCATAAAGGGCCGCATCACTTGGGGACGGGGCGTTAAGCGCAGTTACTACGATCAGGGAAGCGACCATTTGGATCAATCCCTGACTGTACTGGATACCATGTGGAAGGCCTACCCCCGTCTATATGAAACACCTTTGCGTACAGCCCTGGGGGCCATGGGACTTACCGGGGAGGACGCCCACCGGCTGGTGGGACAGCTTTCCGGCGGAGAGCGTGCCCGCCTGAAGCTCGCTATCATCTGTCTGGCCGGCAGTAATGTGCTGGTGCTGGATGAGCCTACCAACCATCTGGATTTGCCTTCTAAGGAGGTTTTGCAGCAGGCCCTGGCGGAGTACGAGGGAACACTGATCATCGTATCCCATGACCGCTACCTGCTGGACCGCGTGCCAAACCGCATTTTCGCGATAGAACAGGGGGCTCTGCACCAGTATAAGGGTGGTTACGGGGCTTATCTGAGGGCCAAAGCGGAGCAGGGCCCGGAAAGGGCCGCCGCCCCGCAGCCAAAGACCGAAAGCGAGCAGAAAAAGCAGTATAACCGCGGCAAGGAGCAGCGCCGGGAGGATGCCCGCCGCCGTAAGGAATACACCGAAACCGAAACGCTCATCCATACGCTGGAGGAGGAACTGGAACAAATCAAGGCAGAAATGGCACAGGATAGTGTGCAGAATGACTACCAGCGCCTGCAGGAGCTCTGTGCCCTCATAGAGGAAAAGCAGGGGCTTTTGGATTCCGCTATGGAACGCTGGCTAACCCTTAGTGAAGAGATGGGCAACAGTTGAATAAAAAAGGGCTGCCGGCCACAAAACCGACAGCTCTTTTCTTTATTCTTCGTTTTTTTGCAGTTCGCGGTAGCTTCCGTCCTTCACCGCATAGATAGCATCGTAATCGGCGTGCATCAGTTCGCTCAGCGGGGTTGCCGCTTCATAACGCACACAGGTGCCGCAGTCGGTGCTCAAGGTGCGCGGAACCGGTGCCATTTTGGCATTGATCCCGGCTTTCATCATGGCACGCGCGGTGCACTGGGCGGAAAAGTGGGTGTGAAAGGTTGCAATGTAAGAATTCATATCACTTGGTCAGGATCAGGGTGAAATCCTCACCATCGGCCTTTACCGCTACTTTGTAGCCCTGGCTCCCGGCAAAGCGGGTCACATTCTCCACGGCACACTGATTATCTACCAGTACGGTCAGCTCGGCGGGATTACTGTTCTTGACCTCTTTCTGCACCATAACAACAGGCATGGGGCAGGCAAGTCCTCTTGCATCTACCATAGTTACGCCTCCTTAGCAACATTCCGGAAGGAAACGATCGCCACGACAACAAAGCCGATGACAACAGCGATCATACCATTCTGGGTGGGGCCGTTGGCGGAAGAAGCCAGACCAAAGTTGTGGCACAGAGCGGCGCCTACCATCATACCCAGTACGGTAATGGTGGAATCCGCGCTGCCTTCGCCGGCCAGTACCAGCTGACGCAGCGGGCAGCCGCCCAGCAGGACGGACCCCCAGCCGACCAGAGCCATGCCCAGGGCATTCCACAGACCATCGGTGTGGGCAACAGGCTGACCCTCAAAGCCCAGGTTGAAGTTGCCGGTGATGAAGTTGCCGATGATAACGGCAATGATAACAGCGATAAAGCCATATAGCAGCTTGAAATCCTTGAACATCATAGCATCGCGGATGCCACCGACGGTGCACAGACGGGAACGCTGGGCCAAAGCACCGACGATCAGACCGACGATCAATGCAACGGCGATGGGAGCGTGCTTGCTGCCGGGTCCCTCAGTGGAGAAGTGGATGAAGGAGGGAGCAGCGATAAGCAGAATCAGCAGAGCCACTACGATAGCGGGCATTACGCTGCCTTCCAAGGCGCCTAGGTTATAGGCACGCTTCATGGTAAAGCCCTTCTTGAGGAACAGGGTGCCGATGAAGATGCCGACAACGAAGCCGACCAGACCAACGATGGCGTTCAGGTCGCCGCCGCCGATACGGATCATCATACGCAGCGGGCAGCCCAGGAACATCAAGGCGCCGATCATAACGAACATACCCAGTACAAAGCGCAAGGCAGGGGAGGAACCGCCGCGGCCTTTGAATTCCTTAAAGCCAAGAGCAGCGATGAGGGAACCCAGTACAATGCCGATGATCTCGGGGCGGATGTACTGGACCACGCCTGCGGAGTGCAGGCCCAGGGCACCGGAGGTATCCCGCAGGAAGCACGCAATACAGAAGCCCATGTTGCCGGGGTTGCCCAGCGCAGTCAGCAGTACGGCAGCAGCACCTACCACCAGACCGGCCGCCACGACCAGCCAGTTTACTTTTTTCATGGTATAAACCTCTCTTTAAGTTGATTTGACAAACGCACAGTCAATCGTTCATCATAATACAGAATAACGATAAGGCAGAAAATTGTCAATATCATCTCGTCGCAATTGTTAAAAAATCGTTAACTAGGAACGAGATTCGACATTTACGAATAATTTCCGCCTGATTCCACTGTATACCTCATAAAAGAAGAAGCCCCCGTAAGGGCTTCCATCTGTTACTTTGCTTCTTTTTTACGCCGCGGTGGATACAGCTTGATGCAGTAATCCAACTCCACCGCTTTTTTCATTTGATCTTTTGCGTAGTCGCAGGCTTCCCCCCATAGAGTAAAGTGTGCATCACATCGGTTTTGCCGGAAATGGTCACAGGTCAGTTCGGCGTATCGGGGACCGCATTCCGGACAGTGTGCTTGCCCGATAAAATGCTTATCATCCAATGCGTACCAGCAGGGCAGCCGCAGCGGCAAGCCGCAGGTGGGGCAGAGGAACGCAATGTACTGCTCCATCCTTATTGCTTTTTTTACACTATACATCAGTGGCAGCTTGGGCTTTTTTGGCTTTACCAGAGTATTTTTCAACGCCTGCAGTTCTTCTACGGCCGGTAAGGGTCCGTAGCGTTCGGTTAGTGCCCGCCCGATAGCAGCTGTAAACTGGGCATCGCAGTAGGCATCGTGGTATTCCTGTCCCTCCGGTTCCGGCAGCTCCATGGCCTCCACCGCAGTTTTTAGGGCATAGTTGCGGATGCTGTTCTCGGTCCGGTAGGCATAGGCCATCTGCACATCGTAACGGACCAACTGCTCCGGTATCTTCATTCCTATGTGCGCCAGGTTCTTTTCCAGCACGCCAAAGTCATTCCCGCTCCATGCAATGAGGGTATCACAGTCGCCGCACCAGTCAAAGAACACTTTCGCCACCGCGGCAAGCGGCTCTTCGCCCTGCAGGTCCTTCATGGTGATCGCCAGGATCTTCTGAATATACGGGTTCATCTTGCGGTAGATCACAGGGCGGATCAACCGCCGGAATCCATCGATCTGCCGATATTCTTCATCGGTTTTCACAGCGCCTATTTCTATAATCTCATCAAAGCTGTTGCCATCCAGAAAACCGGTGTTCCATTCCAGGTCAAAAAATACTTTGTTCAAGGGATTTGCTCCTTTTTCTTGGGGTACTGCTCCTTATTTTAGCGCATTTTGCAGCAAAAGGAAAGCTTTTCGACAATTTTCCTTTGGTTTATGAGGCGCTAAAGTGCCAAATTCTATTGACAAACGGTCTTATACCATGCACAATGGGGGTACTCCGCAAGGAGAAAGAGAGGAGAAGATCAATAATGGCAAGGAAACTTTTCTGCCAGCTGAGTCCATTTTGCTACCGTATCTCGGTGGAAAAGGAGATCATGCTGCGGAATCTGCGGGATCTCATTTCCCCGGTACGCTTTGCAGAGCACAGGGAAGAGAAACCGCTGCCGGCCCTCATTAAGGGGCACCGTTCCCCCATGCTGCGCCAACTGGCTGGTGTGGATATGCAGTTGCAATATAATAAGGAAACCAATCTCCGTCTGGCGGGGGAACGCATCCATGGTCTTATCATTGAACCAGGTCAGACCTTTTCCTTTTGGCATACGGTGGGCCGCACCACCGCCCGGAAAGGTTATCTCCCAGGGCTGACCATCGGGGCTGGGCGACTGGGAGCAGAGACCGGCGGGGGACTATGTCAGCTGGCCAATCTCATCCACTGGATGGTTCTCAATAGCCCTCTTACAGTCACAGAGCTGCACCATCACACCGATGCCCTTTTCCCGGATAGCGGGCGGCGGGTGCCTTTCGGCACCGGGACAAGCATCTTTTATAAAAATGTTGATTACCGTTTCCGCAATGATACCGATACGCCGGTACAGCTGCTTATTTGGCAGGAGGGGCATGATCTCTGCGGTGAACTGCGGGCCCAGCATGCTTTCCCGTACCGCTGGCGCATTATAGAGGAAGATCACCACTTCCAAAAGGAAGCGGATGGCCATTATTACCGTTGCAGCCGCATTTACCGCGCTAAAATAGACTGTGAAGGCAATGAGCTTGACAGAGAATTGTTGCTGATCAATCACTCCCAGGTGATGTATGATCCCGCTCTCATCCCACCGGAGCAGCTCCGGGAGGAACTCCCATGCTAAGAGAACGGAGTTTTGCCCATCGGGGCGGCATTGCCTGCCGCATGGGGGAGCAGGACTTGACCTGGGAGGAGCTGCACAGCCGTGCCAGCGCACTGGCGGCAAAGCTGGCGGAGGGCAGCGGGCCTGTCCTCATTTATGGCGAAAAATCCCCAGCGTATGTTATCGCTATGGTGGGATGTCTTTGGGCCGGCAGGCCTTATGTTCCGGCCGGACCGCACTATCCGGCGCAGCGGGTCAGTTCTATGGTCGCGCAGGCCAACATCCATACCGCCATCTGTTTGCAGCCGCTTCCCACAGCGCTGCAGGATACCGTCCATTGCCTTTCTATCCCGCTCCAGGGTGGGGAGTGCTTTGCTTTACCTGCTGCCGCTCCGGATGATATCGCCTATATCCTGTTCACCTCCGGCAGCACCGGTGCGCCAAAGGGCGTTGTGGTCACCTATGCCAACCTGGAAAATTTCATCGCCTGGTTCACCACGCGTCCTGCCATTGCCGGGCTGTATCCTCATGCTGTGCTCAATCAGGCGCTGTTTACCTTCGATCTTTCAGTCGCCGATCTATATTATACATTATACACCGGATGCACTCTGGAACTTTCTACGGAGGGGTGTCCCATTTCCGCCTGTGGCAGCCGGGCACAGCTGGCAGTTATGACCCCGTCCTTTGCGGACTGCTGTCTGCTGGATGAACGGTTTGCGGCCAAAGCGCTGCCCTGCCTGCAAACTATTTTCTTTTGCGGGGAGCCGCTGAGGGGCAGTACCGTGCGGCGGCTGTGGCGGCGTTTTCCGGGGCTGCGGATCATCAATGCCTATGGTCCCACCGAAGCAACTTGTGCGGTTACAGCCGTGGAGATCACCAAGGAGCTTGCCAAAGAGGAGAGGCTTCCCATTGGGTACCAGCATGGGGAGGCAGTTACCGTTACGCTGGAACGACAGGACCGTATCACTTTACAAGCGGAAAGCGTGGCAGACGATGATAGCGTGAGCGGAGAGCAAAATCACAGCTGTTCTGGCTGCATTACTTTGCAGGGGCAAAGCGTTGCTGCCGGTTATCTTGGCGGAGAGCAATTTCATGGCCGTTTTGTGACCGGCGATATCGGGTACTTTGAAAATGGGTACTTGTGGTATGCTTCCCGCTGCGATGACCAAATCAAATATAAGGGCTACCGCATAGAGCCCGGCGAAATAGAAGCGGCATTGACAGCATTGCCGGGGATTCATCAAGCAGTGGTGCTGCCGCGCAAAGACCGCTTGGGACGGGTTATTTCCCTTCAGGCGGTGGCGGCTGCAACCGGAGAACCACAGGAGGAACAGGTGCGTCAGGCTCTTGCCAGTATGCTGCCGGAGTATATGGTTCCCCGGAGGATATTGTTTTGTCGTGCACTGTCCATGACGGTAAACGGTAAGATCGACCGAAGGAAAGCAGCTGCGCTATTGGACCAAAGCACTGTGCCAACAGACGAAAAAGAAAGGAACAAATGTTTCACATGAAACATTTTGGAGAAGATGAGGTGAGCACATGAAAAAAGAAAAACTGCTGGAAGTACTGTGTCGAGCCTGTGACCGGCCGCTGGAGTGGAACACGGAGCTGCTGCAAAGCGGCTATCTGGATTCCCTGGCGATGGTGCTGCTGGAGGAAGAGCTGGAGATGGCCGGGGAGAGTATCTCGGTGGCGAGAATACCGAGGGAAGCGCTGGAAACCCCGATGACACTATGGGACTGGTACCGGATGAATACCCGGGCAGGGAAGCGTGAATAAATATGTTTGACAGCCCGGTGATGATATGCTACAATCATCGGGTTACCTTATTTTTTGACTGACATGGGGTGAAGGCATGAGTACAGTAGAAATTCTGCTCATTGGGATCGGCCTTTCGATGGACGCTTTTGCGGTGGCGATATGCAAGGGCCTGGGAATGCGGCGCATCAACTACCGGCATACCTTTATCATCGCATTGTTCTTTGGTGGATTCCAGGCGCTGATGCCCTTTTTGGGCTGGCTGCTGGGCAGCCGTTTTGCGCAGTACATCACCCGGTATGACCACTGGATCGCCTTTGTGCTGCTGCTGTTCATCGGCGGGAAGATGGTGTGGGACACCCTGCATGAGGATGGCAAGGAAGAGGAAGAATTTGCCAACGAACGATTGGATCTGAAGGAACTGCTGCTGATGGCGGTGGCGACCAGTATTGACGCGCTGGCAATGGGGATTACCTTTGCGTTCCTCTCTGTGAGTATTGGCAAGGCCTCCGGGCTTATTGGATGTACCACCTTTGTAATCTCAGCGTTGGGCGTATTTATTGGCAACCGTTTTGGCGCTAAGTATAAGGACAAGGCCTCGCTGACCGGCGGCATTATCCTGATCCTTATCGGCTGCAAGGTGCTGCTGGAGCATCTAGGCATCCTGGGATAAGATTTAGCCGAAACTAACGGATTGACAAATTCGGAACATCATAATATAATAAACCGCGTAAGAGGGAGTAGTTTGCACGGTCTATCGGCTGTGTTGGGCGGTATCGTCATCCCAGCGCTTTGGCGCTCGTGCCGTCCGTAAACACCATGTGTTTAGAACAAGACTTTTACAAAGGTCCCTAATGGGGGCTTTTGTAAGAGTCTTTTTTATATTTAATTGCAAATAATATGCATGAGGTGACTGACTATGATTTTTGAAGAAATCGGCAGCCTGTTTGTGAATGTAGCGGCACTGAGCGACTGGCGCTACTGGGTGATGTGGGCCATCGGCGGCCTGCTCATCTACCTGGCGATTGCCAAGGACATGGAGCCGACGCTGCTGCTGCCGCTGGGCTTTGGCACCATTTTGGTCAATATTCCGCTTTCCGGCGCTATCGACCAGGCGGGTGCGAACGGGCAGGTGACAGAGGGTGCTTTGACTACACTGTTCAATGCCGGCATTGCCAATGAGCTGTTTCCGCTGATCCTGTTTATCGGCATTGGCGCGATGATCGACTTTGGGCCGGTGCTTTCCAATCCCAAGCTGATGATTTTTGGCGCGGCGGCGCAGTTTGGTATCTTTTTGACCTTCTGTGCGGCTTCGATGTTCTTTGGAACCAATGACGCGGCTTCCATCGCGGTCATCGGTGCGGCGGATGGCCCGACCTCCATCTTCGTTTCTCAGATGCTGGGTTCCAAGTATCAAGGTGCCATTATGGTGGCGGCATATTCCTACATGGCACTGGTGCCTATCATCCAGCCGCCGGTCATTAGGGCGCTGACTACTCACAAGGAGCGGTTGATCCGGATGCCCTATAAGCAGGTGGAGATCAGCAAAACCACCCGCATTCTGTTCCCGATCCTGGTGACTATTGTTGCCGGTATCATTGCCCCCACTTCTGTGGCACTCATCGGCTTTTTGATGTTCGGCAACTTGATCCGTGAGTGCGGAGTGCTTAATTCCCTGAGCGATACCGCCCAGCATGTGCTGGCAAACCTGGTGACTATTTTCCTGGGGATTACCATTGCGGCCAATATGCAGGCGGAGCAGTTCCTGAAGCCTGAGACCCTGCTGATCCTGTGCCTGGGCCTGGTGGCGTTCATCTTTGATACCGCGGGCGGTGTGCTGTTTGCCAAGTTTCTCAACCTGTTCCTCAAGACCAAGATCAACCCGATGATCGGCGCGGCAGGGATTTCCGCCTTCCCGATGAGCGGGCGTGTGGTGCATAAGATGGGTCTGGCGGAGGATAAGCAGAACTATCTGCTGATGCAGGCCATTGGTGTAAATGTATCAGGGCAGATTGCTTCCGTTGTGGCGGGCGGCCTGATCCTCAACTTCTTCCTGTAATCGTAAGGGGGTAAAGCAGATGAACTATTTTAATCCTGGTGCTTTTGTGAGTAACTTTCATTACCTGGTTTCCGGTATGCTGGGCATTTTCCTGGTCATTGGCATTATTATTCTCTTTACGATGCTGCTGAATCGGGTCTTTCGTAAGAAATAATTAAGGAACTCTTCATTGTTCGTTTATTGCAGACTGTTCCCAAAAGGGGTATCCTAATGGTAAAATCCATATTGGGACAAGAGGGACGATAAATGCAGATGACTGACCGCCAAAAGAAAATATGGGGCATTGCCACCGTCATCGGGCTGGTAGTCTTTATGGGGCTGCTGTGCTGGTTTGTAGGACGACCGATGATTCGCTTTGTTTCGGAGCCGGAGAAATTCCGCCTGTGGGTGGATGAACACGGCATTTGGGGGCGGCTGGCTTTCATCGGCATGGTGATTTTCCAGATCATCGTGGCCATTATTCCTGGAGAGCCGCTGGAGATCGGCGCAGGGTATGCCTTCGGGGCGGTGGAGGGTACCATTCTGTGCCTGATCGGTGCGGTGCTGGGCGGAGCTATTGTGGTGCTGCTGGTACGGCGCTACGGCATTAAGCTGGTGGAGGTCTTTTTCCCCAAAGAGAAGATCATGTCGCTGCGCTTTATGCAGGACAGCCGTCGGCTGGAGCTTCTGGTGTTTATCGTCTTTATGATCCCCGGTACACCGAAAGATCTGCTGTGCTACGCAGTAGGGCTGACCAACCTGCGGATGCGGGACTGGCTGTGGATCTCTCTGGTGGCAAGGATCCCAAGTATTATCACTTCCACCATAGGCGGCAACGCCCTGGGGGAGCGAAATTATGTTTTTGCGGCGGCGGTATTTGCAGTAACGCTGCTCATCAGTTTGGGAGGCATCCTGCTGTACCGGCACATCTGCCGGAAGGAAAATGAGGAGCTGGCCCGAAAAGAAGAACAGGAGGATAACCACAATGAAGAAAACGATTAGTTTTATCTTGGCGGCGGTAGTGCTGCTGACGATGCTGACCGCCTGCGGCGGAAAGGCGCCTGCAGAGCCTGCCGAAACGGCACTGTATGGTAAAGTAACAATGGAAAATGCCCCCGCGAACGCACTGGGCGCGGTAGTCTATCTGGGCTATTACGAAAGTGCAGATGCCATGAAGGCGGAGCTGCCGGAAACGCTGAAAGACCTGCCGCTGGCAGAGATGGGCGGCGGAGAAGCCTATGCCATCATTCCGCGGTTTGAAGGCGAGAGCGTGACCCTGTATGCCGTGACGATGAAGGAAAATGCCACGGCTGAGCGGGCGGAAAACGGCACGGCATATGACGGTGCGGTGCTGCTGATGTGTAATGAGAGCGATATCTTTACCAATACCGAGGTGGAACTGAAGCTTGGTGAGGACAGCATAAGCTTTGGACCGTATATCAGCCTGATGGACGGCAGTGTGGTGACCCATGACCGGGTCCCCGTTGGAATGATCCAGTGACAATCCAGTGAATGTAAAATGAATATTCCCCCGTTCTCTTAGGAGAGCGGGGGAATATTTTTGCGGGATTATCGGACAATGATTTGGGAAAGGACTTCTCCGACCATGCCATGCAGGGTGAGGGAGGTTTTATCATCCATGGGGGTGGGATCGCGGTTGATGAGGACCAGATACCGACCGTGAAAATAATGGACGAGAGAAGCGGCCGGATAGACCGTGAGGGAAGTGCCTGCAATGATGAGCATATCGGCAGCAGTGATAGCATTCAGGCTTTCATCAATCGTTTCGCTATCGAGCTGTTCCTCATAGAGGACAACATCGGGTTTAATGAGACCGCCACAGGTACAACGGGGAACGCCAGTCGTGGTGAGGATCTCTTCCGCCGAATAGCACTTATGACACTTTTGGCAGTAATTGCGGTGAACGCTGCCGTGCAGTTCCAGGACCTTTTTGCTGCCGGCCATCTGCTGCAGACCATCAATATTCTGCGTGATAACGGCCGTGAGCTTTCCGGCGGCTTCCAGCTCCGCCAGCTTGCGGTGGGCTGCATTTGGACGGGCTGTAAGACAGATCATCTTCTGCCGGTAGAAATCGTAAAACTCCGCCGTGTGGCTGACAAAAAAGCTGTGGCTGAGGATGGTTTCCGGTGGGTAATCAAATTTTTGATTGTAAAGGCCATCGACAGAACGGAAATCGGGGATGCCGCTTTCGGTAGAGACACCGGCACCGCCGAAAAAGACAATGCGAGGGGATTCATCAATCATCTGCTGGAGTTTTTGGATATTCTCATCCATAAAGGAACCTCCTTTGGAAAATAATCTGCTGAAAAAGCCGCCGATGGGCGGCTTTTTACGGTTTATTGCTTGGTTTTTTGGTTATTCGGTTTCTGACGGAGCTTTTCCCGGGTGCCATCCGGCTTTTGAATGTAAGTGTTATCCAGGGTATGCTTAAGACTGGCCTTCATTTCGGCAATGTACTGTCCACGCAGCTCCATGCGTTCTTTGATTTCTTCATCGGTCAGGTTGCGCTCCCGGGAAAGGCGGGAAAGATGACTGATGCGTTCTAACTTTTCTTTTTCCATAGGGGCTCCTTACTTGGGGAAAATGAGATCCAGCAGATGCTGGATGACATCGTAACCAAACTGATACTTGGCGATGACGCAGCCACCAATGACCAACCCGACAAAGATGAGTTGGAGCAGCAGAGCAGCGATGCCGAGATTGCGGCGGTTGCGGTTATTACCGCGGCGGAAGGTCCATTTGATGGCGCAGAAAAAATTGACAATGGGAATGGACAACAGCACCAAAGCGCCCATAAAGGAGCTGACCTTCATCACGGAAGTATCGGGAGGAGTTTTTCGGGGCTTTTCGGGCTGTGGTTCCTCCTGCGGTGGAGCTGTGGGCTGTGGTTCTTCCTCCGGCGGGGCAGCATGCTCATCGTTTCCGGCCACGACGGCAGGCGGGATATCCGAGAGGAGATCGTCATTCCCGGCAAAGGAGCTGTTTTGCAGGTCTTCCATCATGCGTGATCCTCCGTTTACAGCTTAGCGCCGCACTGGGAACAGAACGCGGAACCGGATTCCACAGGCTGGCCGCAGGCAGGGCAGACGGTAGGCGCAGAAGATTCCTCAGCAGTAGGCTGTTCCTCTACGGACTCTGCGGGAGTCTCATCGGTATTAATGATGCAATTGTTATCATCGGAATTATCGGATTTGACAAGAGCGATACGGGCGCGCAGGGATTCAATCTGATCGTAAAAGCCGGTAATCTTGGTACAGTCGGCAACATAGGGGCCTTCCGCCTCGGATTTACTCTGCTCATAGGTTTTGCGGCCCAGTTCCAGCAAGGCAGCATTGATATCGGACTGGACACCGAGGATTTCAGCCTTGAGCTTGGCGATCTCGCCGAGGTCTTTGGCTTTATCAGCGGCAGTACCAGCCACAACAGAGATTTTTTTACCGAGATTATCGAAGAATGCCATATGATGTTCCTCCTTGGGTGGATGAAATTTTTTTGTTATAGGATGATTCTATCACAGTCTGTCCGACAGTTCAAATATTAAAGTGTAGAAAGGTCAGGATGTTTTAATTTTTTCGGCTGTTTGGCCGGGGCAATAGGGCCGCAGGGGGCAACGGATGCACTGTGGGCGCCGGGCAATGCAGTATTCCCGGCCTAGGAGCACCATGCGGTGGCAGAAGCCAGTGGATTTTTCCGGGGGGATTTTTTCCCGCAGCTGCATTTCGACCTTGTAGGGGTCTTTGGAAGTAGTAAGACCCAAAAGATTGGTGATACGGATACAGTGGGTATCGCAAACATAGGAAGGTTGGCCGTAGATATCACCACAGATGAGATTGGCTGTTTTGCGGCCGACGCCGGGGAGTCGGGTGAGCTCCTCAATAGAATCCGGGACTACGCCACCGTATTCATCCCGAAGCATTTTGCACATTTCAACGATATCGCGGGCCTTGGTGTGATAAAAGCCGCAGCTGCGCACCATTTCTTCCACATCGGCGACATCCGCTTCGGCAAAGGCTTCAATGGAGGGGTACTTGGCGAATAGGGCGGGTACCACTTGGTTTACACGGGCATCGGTGCACTGGGCGGAAAGGCGTACAGCAATGAGTAGCTCGTGCGGGATGCGATACTGCAGGGAACAAAGATCCTGCGGGTAGAGCTTTTCCAGTTCTGAGATGATGTGCGCAATGCGTTCTTTTTCCTGCATTTTCGCCACGCTCCTTTCTGTGACCATGATAAAGATTTGCGGGCAAAATGTCAAGGAGGAGGAACCATGCTTCGACCGTTTCTTTTGTACATGGGGATTACAATGAAGCATGACACGGGAAGGGCGGGCGGAGAGAAATGAAGATATACGGTGATGTGCTGGCGGCGGTGAATTTTACAGTGACACTGCTTATTTTGCAGCTGAGCGGGCGGATACTGGGGATAAGGCCGGGAAGCGCGGTAAAGTACATATCTGGAGCTCTGGGAGCCGCTGCCGCGTTTATTATCTTTGTGCCTATTCATTCGGTAGCAGTGCAGCTTTTATATCGGTTGGCAGTTTCGGTACTGTTGGTAGGGGTAGCTTTTCCAGCACTGAATCGCAAACGGCTGCTGCGGGCCATCGGGGTGTTTTATTTGGTGAGTATCGTTTTTGCTGGTGTGACAATGTTGCTCATTTGGCTGCGGCCTGGATTGGGCTTCTATACCGCTAATGGAGTGGTGTACTATAACATTCCGCCGCTGATGCTATTGGCCTGTGTGGCAGCGGCCTATGGTGCAGTAAGCCTATTTGACCGCTTTACAGCGCTGCGGATGCCGCAGAGAGACCTTTACCGAATTACGATAGAGCGACGGGGACGAATGGTGCCGGTGATGGCGCTGGCCGATAGCGGCAACCGGCTGATTGAGCCGTTTTCCGGGCTGCCGGTACTGGTGGTAAACGCGGCAGAAGTATGGGGACTGCTGAATCCGGAAGAGCGAAGGATCGTGCGGGAGACGGATACTGATGCGGCTGTACCTGGTGTGCGGTGGGTACTGGCCGGTACAGTACAGGGATGGGGAATGATGCCGGCATTCCGGCCGGAGAGAATGTATACAACGGTGAACGGAAAAAGAGCGGAGCTGGGCGGCTATTTTGCCGTGGCGGTGGATGCCGAAATAGGGAATGGAAATTATAGTGGGGTATTTAACCCCAAGATGATACAGGTACTGCTGTGAGGTGACTGAAATGCTGCTGAATAGATTATTGAAAAGACTAAGAAAATTCTTTCTGGGTTATTATCTGGAGATTTACTACATCAATGGACCGGACAATCTGCCGGCACCATTGAGCCGTGAGCAGGAAACGGCGATTTTTATGCGGTTGGAGGAAGGTGACCCCAAAGCCAAAGAAATACTGATCACCCATAACCTGCGGCTGGTGGTGTATATCGCGAGGAAGTTTGAATCCACCGGTATTGGAATTGAAGACCTGATCTCCATAGGGACCATTGGGCTTATCAAGGCGGTGAATACCTTTTGCCCGGCGAGAAACATAAAGCTGGCGACCTATGCCTCCCGGTGCATTGAAAATGAGATACTGATGTACCTGCGTAAGATACAGAACCAGAAAACGGAGGTTTCCATAGATGAGCCTTTGAATGTGGATTGGGACGGCAATGAGCTGCTACTTTCAGATATTCTGGGGACGGACGGCGACACGGTGAACCGTGAGTTGGAGCAGGAGGTGGAGCGCAGTGCCCTACGGGGGCTGGTAAGCGGCCTGGGGGAGCGGGAGCAGCGTATTATGCGGCTGCGATTTGGGCTGGACGGGGGTGAGGAACGCACCCAAAAGGAGGTAGCGGATATCATTGGGATCTCGCAATCCTATATCTCGCGGCTGGAAAAGAAGATCATACGGCAGCTGCGGGAGGAAATGCAACAGATCTACTGAATGGAATTGGCCGCCGGGCAGAAAACACCGGCGGTCAGTTTTATGCGTCGAAAGGGAGAAAATTCCCGGCAAAATATAATGAAATGCTGTTGCAATGGTAGAGGATAAAATGCTATACTGACAATAGTTATAATATGTACAAAGGAGTGTGTTTCCGTGCAGGAGGCAAAGCGTTTTTCCACCGCGCTGTTTGGGTTTGACCGTAAGGCAGTGCTGGACTATATTTATGAACAGGATAAACAGGCACGCGAAGCACTGGAGGAGCTGGCGGTGCGTAATGACACACTGGACCGTAAGGCTGCGGAACTGAATGAGAAGCTGGAAGCCATGAGCGCCCAGTATAAGCAGGCGGTAAGTGATAGCAAGGAAAAGGAACGCCAGCTGAATGAGCAGGGAAGCGACTGCGCGCGCCTGCGGGAGCGTACCAATAAGCTGGCCGCGCAACTGCGGGATAAGGAGAATGCCCTGCAGCTGCAGATGGAACTGAATAAGAAGATGCAGGCCCGTGTAAATGAACAGGAGGCTGCGCTGAACAGCCTGCGAGCGGAGCTGAATGAAGCAAAATTGCAGGCTGACCTTTTTAAGGGGCGGCACGAGGATTTTAATGGGCTGAAAAACCAATTGGATGAAATAAGGGTGCAGTTTACCCAGCGACTGGATCAATTTGAGAAGGATTTTGACCGGCTGGAGGCAGAGGTGCCGTGCTGTAAGGCAGCTGCTCGGTGTGCCAATAAGCAGGAAGAGGACAAGCCGGAGGTACATAAGGTGACACTGCGGCGGCGTGGTGTGGCACAGCAGACTGAGGAACTGGCCAAAACGGCTGGCGGCGCCGGAAGCCGTGTGTGCAAGATCCTAAATGAGTGGAAGTGATGTGACCGATGATCAAATTGATACCCTCGCTGGAGATGCTTGAGGATATCCTGCGAACAATCCGGATACAGGATGTTTTGGATATCCTTATCGTGGCATATCTGGTCTATAAATTGATCGACCTGCTGCGGGAGACCCGCGCGGGGCAGCTCATCAAGGGCGTACTGGGTATAATCCTTGTGTATGTGCTGTCCCAGGCATTCCAGCTGCGCGCGGTCAGCGCCATCATCCGCTATTTGATCACCTACGGCGTTTTCGCATTGCTTATCATCTTCCAGCCGGAGCTGCGAAAGATACTGGAAAAGCTGGGGCGTACCAGCTTTTCGCTGACACAGATCCGAAAGACAGTGAACAGCATCGGCGGAAACAGCTTTGAGAATAACAGCAATATGATGCGCTGCATTAATGCCATCTGTGATAGCTGCGCCATACTTTCCAAGGAACGCACCGGTGCGTTGATCGTCATAGAGCGCAGTACCCGTCTGGGGGATATTATAGCGACCGGTACGCTGGTGGATGCCAGTCCTTCCGCCGAGCTGATCCGCAATATCTTCTTCAAAAACTCCCCTCTGCATGATGGCGCTATGGTCATCCGGGATGGACGGGTACACGCAGCGGGGTGCTTTTTGCCGCTGTCCAATAACTATGATATCAGCCGGACGCTGGGCACCCGCCACCGGGCGGCCCTGGGTATGTCTGAGGTCAGTGATGCGCTGATCGTGATTGTTTCGGAGGAGACGGGCGCGATCTCAGTAGCCAAAGACGGAAAGCTGAACCTGCGGTTGACGGTAAACAGCCTTAATTCGATTCTGTGCGATGAGCTGCTTTCCGAGCAGGAAGCGAAGAAAGGCAGCGCGATGGATACGCTGATGAGCATTTTCAGGAGAAATGGCCATGAACAAGAATCAAAATGAATCAGTCCAGCAGGCGGCGGAACGCCCTAAGACACTAAGGATCATCCTTTCGATCGTTATTGCGTTTTTTGTGTGGATGGCTGCCATGCTGGCGGCGCCGGAGATCACGAAAGCGATAAGAGATGTTCCCATTACGGTGGATATCCCAACCAGTGCGATGCTGGAGGTAGTGGATGGCGCGGATACCAAGGTCTCACTGGTCCTGGACGGCAAGCAGTTTGAGATAGGCAGCTATGGCCCGGAAAATGTGCGAGTGGTTGCTGATGCTTCCGCGATTACCGAGCCGGGTACCTATGAGGTGCCGCTGGTGGTGAGCGATAACGGTACCAGAAGCTATACGGTAACATCGATTTCTCCCGCTACGGTGACATTGACTTTTGAAACTAGGGCAACAAAGCTTTTGCAGATCCAGGCGGATATTACCGGGCTGACAACCCCGGCCAATTACATTGCTCCGGAAGATGAGATCGTGCTGGAGCCTTCCACCGTAGAGGTAAGTGGAGCGGAAAGCCTTATCTCCCGTGTAGAGCGCGCAGTGATCGAAGTGGATTTCAGCCGGGAGGTAACCAGTACTCAGCAGCAGAATTCCAAGATCGTTTATTATGATGCCGAAGGCAATAAGCTGGAGACGGAGGAGGTTACCTACTTCCACCAGGATGTGAGCAGCGTAGCGGTAACCGTTCCGGTCAAACGGGTGGCAACCCTGCCGCTGACAGTTTCCTTCCTGAATGTACCGGAAAACTTCCCCGTGGATGAGCTTTCATACAGTCTTTCTGTGGATTCCATCACAGTAGCGGCGGAGGATTCCGTGCTGCGCAATCATTCCAGTTTGGTGCTGGGGTATATCGACTTTAAGCAGATGAACCTGCTGACCTCCTCACAGATGGACTTTGCTGTGCAGCTGCCGGAAGGCTTTACCGATATGGATGATATAGAGGTTGTAACGGTGTCCTTTGAGGCGGATAATCTTGCTTCTACCAATCTGAGCCTAAAGAACTTCCAGCTGGTGAATGTGCCAGAGGGCTTTACGGTGACAGTGGAGGAAAGCGCTTTGCGCGTGTATGTTTTGGGTAAAAAGAGTATCATCAGTGGAATAGCGGCGGGCGACTTTGTAGTGAAGGTCGATCTTTCCGACATGAGAACGCGTGCTGGAAAATACGAGATGCCGGTTTCCATCTATGCGCCGACCAAAGGCTATGTATGGGCGGTGGGTGAATACAGTGTGACAGTGGACGCCAAGGCCAGTTAATTTTAATGATAAATTCGGCTCTGCTTTTTATGGGCAGAGCTGAATTTTCTTTCCCGGGGGATCGTTATGAGTATTTATCTGATCAACAATATTATTGTACCGCTGGAGGAGGAAGCAGATTTCCGGCGAGAGGCGCTGCGTGCCCTGCGGTGTAAAGGCAGCGACCTTTTGAAGGTGGATATCTATCGGAAAAGCGTAGATGCCCGCAAAAAAGAGAATATCAGGCTGAACTATACCATAGCGGCTACGCTGAAAGAAGGCGTCACCCTACGGGAAAACGCGAAGTATCGCCTGCTGATGGAAGACAAACCGCAGTTCCGGCCGGGGATGGAGCCAATGAAGCACCGCCCGGTGATTATTGGATTGGGGCCTGCGGGGATGTTCTGTGGTTTGATGCTGGCACGAGCCGGGTATCAGCCGGTCATCCTGGAGCAGGGAGCACCTATGGAGGAGCGCGTGGCAGATGTAGAGGCCTTTTGGCAGGAGCAGAGGCTGGATGAAAGCTCTAACATTCAGTTTGGTGAAGGCGGAGCCGGGACCTTCTCCGATGGGAAGCTGATGACCCGCATCAATGATGGGTTTTGCCGGGTGGTGTTGGAGGAATTTGTGGCACATGGCGCGCCTAAAGAGATCCTAACGGCTGCCAAGCCGCATATTGGTACAGACCTGCTGCGAAAGGTGGTTGTGGCAATCCGGCAAGAGATTGTGGCAATGGGGGGCGAAGTCCGCTTCCATGCGGTAGCGGAAGATATTATCGCCAAGGACGGTAAGATCACCGGTGTTATTGCGCAGGGAGAGGAGATTCCATGCGACTGTCTGATTTTGGCGCCCGGTAATGCGGCAAGACCACTTTTCACCTGCTGTATGGAGCGGGGAATTGCAATGGAGGCGAAACCTTTTTCCGTAGGGGCCAGAATAGAGCACCCGCAGGAAGCGATAGATCACGCCATGTATGGGGACTATGCAGGTCACCCCAAGTTGGGACATGCCGAATACCAGCTCTCGGAACGGGAGACAGATACCGGCCGGGCAGTGTATACCTTCTGTATGTGTCCGGGCGGTGTGGTGGTACCGGCGGCTTCCGAACGGGAAACGATAGTGACCAACGGCATGAGCTACCACAGCCGGGATGGAAAAAATGCCAATGCTGCGCTGGTAGTTTCGGTGGACCATCGGGACTATGGGTCAAATCCGCTGGATGGGGTTTGGTTCCAGCAGGCGATAGAGCAAAGGGCCTATGCTGCCGTGGGGAATTACTGCGCTCCAGTGCAGACCGTGGGATGCTTTATGCAGGAGCGTCACGGGGCGGAGTGGGGCAAAGTAGAACCAACCTACGCCATTGGTGTAAAGCCTTGTAACTTCACAAGAATACTGCCGCCTTTTGTGACAGAACAGATGAAAAAAGGATTAGCGATATTTGACCGACGAATAAAGGGCTATGCTGTCTCGGATGCGGTGTTGACAGCACCGGAGACACGCACATCCTCACCTGTGCGCATTCTGCGCGGGGAGGACAGACAAAGTATTTCGGTGGAGGGAATTTATCCCTGTGGAGAAGGCAGCGGCTATGCCGGAGGCATCATGAGCTCAGCGGTGGATGGGATCCATACGGCGGGAGCGGTGATTGAGCGTTTCTCACCGCCAGGTGATTGAATAGTTGGACAAAATATGCTATAATATTTTATCAAAATGGAAAGGAGGCCGGCTGTCATGAGGTTTTTTGCGTGGAAAGAAAACTTTGCCAAAGCGGACGCGCTGATCGTTGAGAACCGGCCTCTGCCGATGTTCCTGTGCCGGGTGTTGGCTTCCCGCGGGATCAAGGATTCCGCATCAGCAGAAACCTTTTTGAACTGTACCCAACCGCTGTGCGACCCCATGGAACTGCATGATATGGAAAAAGCAGTGACGATTGTGCGCAGGGCGATAGACGAGGGAAAGAAAATTCTTGTCTTTGGCGACTATGACTGCGATGGGATCACCGCCACGGTGTTGCTGTATGAGTACCTGGAGGGCGAAGGTGCTGATGTGTGCTATTACATCCCGGAACGGCTGAATGAGGGCTATGGTCTTTCCATGAAGACGATGGAAATGGTCATTTCCTCTGGAATCGAGCTGATCATCACTGTAGATAACGGCATTTCTGCTGTGGAGGAGATTAAGCGCGCTAAAGAAGCTGGAATCGAGGTAGTGGTGACTGACCACCATGCGCTGCCCCAGCAGCTACCACCCGCGGATGCTTTGGTCAATTCCGCATTTGAGGAAAACAGCTCGCCCTGTCGGTACCTGTGCGGTGCCGCCATGGCATTTAAGCTGATTGCTGCATTGGAACAGCAGATGCAGGGGGAGGATCCCCAGGACCTGCTACTAGAACAGTATGGCGACCTGGTGGCAATCGCTACACTGGCTGATGTGGTACCGCTGAAAGGGGAAAACCGCATCCTGACCCGGCTGGGGCTTGAGGTGCTGGCCCAAACAGAGCGACCTGGTCTATTGGCTTTAGCTCAAAATGCCAAAGCAGATCTGGCAGCCTGCAATAGCGATACCATCTCCTTTATGCTCGCACCGCGTATCAATGTGACTGGGCGGATAGGAAGTGTAGATACTGCGGTACAGCTGCTGCTGACCCAAAATGAGGAACAGGCAGTGGCACTTGCGGCGGAGATAGAAAAGCTGAATGCGGAGCGTCGCCGTATGGAGGAAAATATCTCTGCGGAGGTAGGGGAGTTGCTGCACCGCAAGCCTGCTCTGCTGTACAACAGAATATTGACGCTGGTGGGGGATGACTGGCATTTAGGGGTGATTGGGATTGCCGCGGCTCGGATGCTGGAACGCTACCGCAAACCATGTATTATCATTTCTTGCTCTAATGGCATTGCCAGGGGTTCGGCCCGCAGTGTGGAGGGCTTTAGTATCATTGATGCCATTGCTGCGTGCAGCGAGAGGTTGCAGAAATTTGGCGGACACCCCATGGCTGCTGGCTTTACACTGGCGGAGGAGGATATTCCGGCTTTTACTGCCGCATTGGAAGAATATGCTGCGGAGCATTATCCCATTATGCCAGTGCATACGGTAAAGCTGGATGCCCCCATTGCGCCGGAGGAGATCACCGTGGCGAATGTAGAGGAGATGAGCCGGCTTTCTCCTTTTGGATGCGAAAACCCCATGCCGACTTTTTTACTACCTGGTGTGACAGTGCAGGCTGTGAATTCTATTGGGAATGGTAATCATCTGCGTATGTCTGTAACAGCTGGGCGGTATACAGTGCCGATGGTGTACTTCGGAATGCCTGTAAAGCAGTTTCCCTTTTCGATTGGCGACCACATAGATGTGGCCTGTGCGTTAAGTATCAATGATTTTAATGACCAGCGGACGGTTTCCGTACGGGTCATCAATGTGCATCCGACGGGCTGGCGGCAGGGAGAGAATCTGCGTGCAGCAGCGGCCTTTGAGGCGGTGGTGCGCGGAGAAGAAACTGCTGATGCCACGGAAGTCTTTACCCGGAACGACTTGGCAGGAGTGTATCGTTATCTGCGGGATAACAGCCCCATAAAGACAGGAACGGACGGAATGTACTACATATTGCGAAAAAAGTTGGATGGCTATACCTACTTTAAGCATTTGGCGGCACTGCAGATTATGCGGGAGCTGGAGCTGATGGAGGATATGCAGCCTGAAGGCTTTGTGATAAAAAACGGAGAAAAGAAGGTGGAGCTGGAACACTCCCAAACCTTCCGAAGGCTCCAGAAAGGGTAGGTGAGCGATGGACGCCATGTATGAGAAATTGGCGGATGCCATAGAAAAATCCAATAAGGCCTATGATATTCCGCGGATAAGAGCGGCCTATGAGCTGGCAAAAAAGGCGCACGAAGGACAGATGCGTTCTTCCGGTGACCCATATATTTCCCATCCCATAGAAGTGGCGGTAATACTGGTAGGACTGGGCATGGATTCGGATACCATCATCGGTGGGCTGCTGCATGATGTGGTGGAAGATACTACCGTAACGCTGGAGGATATAGAAAAGCAATTTGGCGGCGATGTAGCTGAACTGGTGGATGGTGTGACAAAGCTCGCCAATATTCCTTATTCCAGCCGGGCAGAGCAACAGGCGGAAAATGTACGCAAGATGCTGTTGGCCATGGCAAAGGATGTTCGAGTTGTCATCATCAAGCTGGCAGACCGGCTGCACAACATGCGCACGCTGGATTATCGCATTCCTGAAAAGCAGCGGGTCAAATCGCTGGAGACGATGGAGATCTATGCGCCACTGGCACACCGGCTGGGTATCCGCAGTGTCAAGGAAGAGCTGGAGGATCTCTCTCTGAAACATCTGGATCCGGTGGCTTACCACGAGATAGAGCAGCAGCTAGCCCTGCGCAAAGAAGATCGGGAAGCGTTCCTGAGCAATATCATTAAGCGAATTCAGGCCAGGCTGGAAGAAGAACATGTGACCGCACAGATAGATGGGCGGGTGAAAAGCATCTATGGCATCTACCGTAAGATGTATATTCAGGGCCGCTCCTTTGATGAGATTTACGATATTTATGCGGTGCGCATTATTGTGGATACTGTACCGGAGTGCTACAACATTCTGGGGATCATCCATGATATGCTGCGGCCGATCCCGAATCGCTTTAAGGACTATATCTCTACCCCCAAGCAGAACATGTATCAATCGCTGCATACCACTGTGCTGGATAAAGAAGGCGTGCCTTTTGAAGTGCAGATCCGTACCTGGGATATGCATTACACTGCGGAATACGGTGTTGCGGCGCACTGGAAATACAAGATCGGCATGGAGGGTAAGGATTCGCTGGATGAGCGCCTGGCGTGGATCCGGCAGCTGTTGGAATCGCAGAAGGACTCCGATGATGTAGAGGACATTGTAAAATCCATTAAAACCGATATTGCACCGGAGGAGGTTTTTGTATTTACGCCGCGCGGGGATGTGATCCGGCTGCCACAGGGTTCCACCGTGGTGGACTTTGCCTATGCTATTCACTCAGAGGTCGGCAATAAGATGATCGGTGCCAAAGTGGATGGGCGGTTGGTTTCGCTGGACTATAAGGTAAAAACCGGCATGATTGTAGAGATCATTACCTCCACCACCCAGAGTAACGGCCCTAGCCGTGATTGGTTGAAAATCGTAAAGACCAGTGAGGCCCGTAATAAGATTCGCTCCTGGTTCAAAAAAGAAAAGCGGGAGGAAAACATTGCCGAAGGTAAGCTGGCGCTGGAAAAGGAAATGCGCCGCAATCTGATTGCCCCGCCGCAGGAAGAGCGTGAAAAGTTTATCGCGGACATTGCCACCCGGCAGAAATACAACACGGTGGATGATTTTTACGCCTCTATTGGCTATGGCGGTATATCGCTGGAAAAGATCATGCCGCGTGTCAAGGATGATTTTATCCGCCTATACCGCAAGCCAGAACAGACCCTAGCCCCAACTGTTAAGAAAACCTCGCAAAAGGCTTCTAACGGCGTTATTGTGGAAGGGCTGGATGGTTGCTTAATCAAATTTGCACGGTGCTGTAATCCACTACCCGGCGATGAGATCGTAGGTTTTATCACTCGTGGGTTCGGGGTATCTATTCACAAGTGCGACTGCGCCAATGTGGTAAATGCTCGTCGCCGTGGGGAGGACCCGGAGCGATGGGTAAATGCTACCTGGGCCAGTAAGGTGAAAGAAACATTCAAATCCACGCTGGATATTCTTGCATCGGACCGGATCGGTATACTAGCAGATGTAAGCGTACAGTTGGGGAATATGCGCGTTCCCATTCATTCGGTGATGGCTAAGGAGTTGAAGACCGGTCAGACTAGTATTCAGGTTTCCATCGGCATCAGTGACCTGAACCAGCTGCAAACCATTATCAATAACCTCAGCCGAATCCCCGGCGTATCTTCGGTGAAAAGGGCGGTGCTTTCGTGAGAGCGGTCGTACAAAGAGTCAGTGAGGCATCGGTTCGCATTGCTGGCGAAACGGTAGGGAAAATCGGAAAAGGATTTTTGATCCTGCTGGGGGTAACCGAAGGGGATACTCCAGAGCTGTGCAGTTATTTGGCTGAAAAATGTGCCGGACTGCGGGTCTTTACCGATGAAAACGATAAAATGAATCTTTCGTTGAAGGATGTAGCGGGAGAGGTACTGGTGGTTTCGCAGTTTACGCTGTATGGTGACTGCCGAAAGGGCAAACGGCCTTCTTTCATCGCGGCAGCCCGGCCGGAAACGGCGATTCCGTTGTATGAGCGGTTTGTGGCAGAGCTGATGGACCATGATCTCCATGTGGAAACAGGCTGGTTCGGCGCGGATATGGAGGTATCCCTTATAAATGACGGACCGGTGACGCTGATACTGGATACAGAAGAAATGCGTACCGGCCGGGTGGATCGATAAAAGGAGTGAAAAAAAGATGAAAGTGATCAGTGTGCCGATGCATTGCTTTGCATCGAATTGCTATTTGGTGGCCAGTGAGAAAGGCAACTGTGCCGTCATTGACCCCGGTATGGAACCGGAAAATATTATCAAGGCGATAGAAGAGAACCACCTGACCCCTAAAATAATTCTGCTGACCCATGGCCATTACGATCATTTCTGCGCAGTGCCAGGGCTCAAGGAGCACTATCCGGAAATCCAGCTGATGGCGGCAGAAAAGGAAGTGCCTCTCTTGAGCGATCCCCGCAAGAATTACAGCGCTTCTGCCATTGGTGCGCCAGTTACCCTTCAGCCGGACCGACTGCTGAAAGAGGGAGACAAGATAGAGCTGGATGAGCTGGAGTTTACCGTTTGGGAGACACCCGGCCATACCGCCGGTTGTCTGACCTATTTCTGCGGGGACGCCATTTTTACAGGGGATACCTTGTTTGTGCAGAGCTGCGGCCGTACCGATATGTATAGCAGTGATTTCATGGATATGGTGGATTCACTGACCAGGCTGCGCTCTATCAAGACCAATTACCATATGTACCCCGGCCATGAGCAGGATGGAATGCTGTTTGACCAATACACCTGGATCGATAGCCTGGTAGCACGGGTACGCGCGGCTTATGGTCGTTAAACTGAATCGACCGGACATCCGGTACGAGGTGGAAAGTCTGATACGGATGCTGTTGGGGGAAACACCGGTGACGATTGTTTTGCCGGGAGAAGCCATCCCAGATGACAATGACAGCATTGCCATTACGGTGCAGGAGCAGGAAAAATGCTGCCTGTGCCATGTGGTTGCCTGCCTGAATGGGGAAAAGCGTGAGGCGTCATCTCCTAGTACGGTAGACCGGACGGAGATAGAGCAGACCATCTGCCGGATGCTGTACAATCAATTGACAGCACTGTTGGGACACACTCTTCCCTGGGGAATGCTGACCGGTGTGCGTCCGGTAAAGCTGGTACGGCAAATGACCGAAGTAGGAATGACAGAAGCTGATGTTATGCAAAAGCTATCTGATTATGGTGTCAGTGAGGAGCGGGCGCAACTTTCGATGGATACTTGGCATAACCAGCGGGAGATTGTGGAGGCAATTTCTTCGGATCAGATCAGTTTGTATGTTGCGATCCCGTTTTGTCCCTCCCGGTGCAGCTATTGCTCCTTTGTGTCGCATTCCATTGAACGGGCAGGAAATATGCTGGAAGAGTATCTGCCGCTGTTGCTACGGGAACTGGAACTGACAGGCCGCCTGGTAAAAGAGGCGGGACTTACCGTTATCAGTGTATACATTGGCGGCGGGACACCGACGACCCTAACCGCAGAGCAGATGGACCGTCTTTTACAAGAGATCAGAAAAGACTTTGATCTGACTGCCTGTGAGGAATTTACCGTAGAGGCTGGCCGTCCAGATACCATCACACTGGAAAAGCTAAGGGTGATGGCGCAAAATGGTGTGGACCGCATCAGTATTAACCCGCAGACGCTGAATAACAATGTTCTGGAGGCTATTGGACGGCGACACACGGCGGAGGATTTTCTTGATGCATGGAAGCTCTCGGAAGAATTTCACTTTGACCGAAATGTTGACCTCATAGCCGGACTGCCAGAGGACACTTTTGAGTCCTTCCGAAGCACCATAGAACAGGTGCTGGCGCTCCACCCGGAAAATATTACGGTACATACCTTAACGGTCAAGCATGCTTCCACACTAAAGGAAGAGGGCCCGCAGAAGCGAACTGCCATGGAGATGGTGGAATATTCCCGTCATTTGCTAGAGGAGGCGGGTTACCAACCCTACTACCTATACAGGCAGAAGGGCACTGTGGAGGCATTGGAAAATGTGGGCTATACCCTGCCGGGAAAGGCCTGCAAATACAATGTCTATATTATGGATGATGGGCATACCATAATCTCAGCAGGGGCTGGCGGTGTAACCAAGCTGGTACCGAACGGTCCACAGCGCATTACCCGTAGCTTTAACTATAAATACCCGTATGAATATATCAATCGTTTCCAAACGGTGCTGGAGCGAAAGGAAGCCCTGCCGCTGCAGCGCCTGAATGATACCGAGTGAACCGAAAGGAGCGGAAGTTATGAATCAGGCAAACTGGAATGACATTTTGGGAAAAGCCAAGGAATTTGGCAAGGCGGTAGGCAATGTTGCCGGTGAAGTAGTGGATGCTTCCCGCCAGAAGCTGGACGAGATGAAAAAGCGCCGCGAGCTGGAGGAATGCTATATGAAGCTGGGACGGATGTACTATGCCCTGCTACAGGAAGGCACCGAAGATGCGGAGACCGCACACGCCATTGCAGAAAAGGCGGCAGCTATTAAGGTGATGCTGGAAAGCGTAAACGAGAAAAAGCGGCGGGAGAATACGGAGATTCATATGGTGGCATGCCCCCACTGCAATAAACTGGTACCCTCTACGGCGATGTTTTGCAGCTATTGCGGCAAGGCTATTTACCCTGCAGAGGAAAAATAAACTGTAATAGTAAACATAACGGGGAAGTCGAACAGCAAAGTATGCTGTTCGGCTTCCTTTTTTGGTGAAAAGGGGCGGAGGAGATGATGGAAAAAGGAAAGCAGACTATTTTGCAGGGAGCGCTCATCTTAACAGCGTCCACCATGGTCGTTAAGGTGATCGGTGCGCTGTTCAAAATCCCGCTGGCTAATATACTGGGTGGCGTAGGAATGTCCTATTTTGTTTCCGCTTATGATGTTCTCATTCCCATTTATTCCATGACAGTGACCGGATTGGGTGTAGCTGTCTCCCGTATGGTATCGGAGTACGGCGGCAGGGGAGAAGAGGTTGGAAACATTCTAAAAACTGCGAGACTCATGTTCTTGGGGATTGGCACGCTGGCGGCAGTGCTGCTGTTTATTGGAGCTGGACCATTGACAAAACTCATCGGAAACCCTGCGGCGGCACTTTCGGTCTGCTGCATTGCGCCGTCTGTTCTGTTTTCCTGCCTCTCTTCGGCTTATCGTGGCTACTTTCAAGGGCGACAGAACATGCTGCCGACCGCTCGTAGTCAAGTCGTGGAGGCCATGGTTAAGCTGATTGCCGGAATCTTATTGGCATGGTTTTTCTATTCCAGGCTGAACGACGCGGCAATGGCGGGAACACTGGGCTGGCCTGGTACAATGCAGGAGGTACAGCTGAGGATTTTGCAGTACTCAGCGGCTGGAGCCGTGCTGGGCGTATCACTGAGCACATTGTGTGGATTATTGTTTATTCGTGGTCAGTACCGACGAAATGTACCGGAACGAGGAGGGCGTTTTTCCAGTACGGATGCCAAAAAGCTGTGGCATGTTGCGCTGCCAATTGCACTGACTTCTCTCTGTGCCAATCTTACCACTGTTATCGATCTTTCCTCTGTAATGAACTGCCTGAAAAATGCTGTGGAGCAGGGGAGTGAGCATATCCTGCGGATGTATACTGGGTGTATCCCTCCGGAGGTAACGGTGGAGGTGCTTCCCGAATATCTGTATGGCTCATATTCTGGGCTGGCAGTTTCAATTTTTAACCTAGTACCGGCGGTTACGGCCGGCATTGGGATGAGTGCGATTCCAGCCATAGCCCGCTATTGTGCTGCAAAAAATGACAGGTGCTTGCAGCGATCGGTGGAATCGGTAATGGCAACCACAGCGGCAGCTGCTTTCCCAGCCGGGCTTGGCATTTTTACCTTTGCGGAAGAAATTTTATCATTTCTATACCCACATCAGTTAATGGAGGTTGCCATTGTAGCGCCAACGCTGCGGATGATGGGCGTGGTGACAATTCTGATTTCTTTTGCCGGGATTTTTAATAATGTCTTGCAGGCTTCCGGGATGGAACGGACGCCGCTAACCGCACTCTTAATCGGCGGGGTGCTGAAGATGGTGACAAACTATATTCTTGTTTCCCGCCCGGAGATTAATATTCATGGGGTAGCCTATGGCAGTTTACTGTGTTACTGCTTTATAGTACTGTACAGTGCGCTGCGCTGGTTTGGCAGCGGTCGACCGTTTGCGCGGGTATCGGTGCTCCTCAAGCCGATGATCTCTGCCGTTGTGTGCTGTTTCGCGGCGCGGGCGGTTTATAACCTCCTTTTGGGATACATAAGCGCTTGGGCATCCCTGCTTTTTTCCATTGCGGTGGGGGGCGCTGTGTACATCGGGCTGCTGTTTTGTCTGAAGTTTATTAAAAGTGCTGAAATATGTGTTGCATTTTCGGGCAAGAATAGAAGAAAATAGCTTGAATTTAAGCCGCATTTCTAGTAAAATGGGAGTACTATCTGAAAAGCAGGTTATTCACAATGCCAAATCTGTGCGACAAGGAATCCTATGACTGCAATGATTTAATTAAGATTGTTGGAATTCTGCGGAGCCCGGAAGGATGCCCGTGGGATAGGGCGCAGGATCATCACACCATCCGCAATAATTTCTTGGAGGAGGCGTATGAGGCTGTAGAAGCCATTGATCTGGAAAGTTCCGCACTTCTGCGGGAGGAGCTGGGAGATGTGCTGCTTCAGATTGCGCTGCACAGCCAAATGGAGGCGGAGCAGGGCCATTTTGATTTTAATGATGTATGCACCGGGATTTGCCGCAAGATGATCGGCAGGCATCCGCACATCTTTGGCAGTGAGTATGCTGCGAATGCTGCGGAGGCGGCACAAAACTGGGAACAGCAGAAACGCAAGGAAAAAGGACTTTACAGTTTGGAGGATCGTTTGCGGCAGGTTTCCGGCGCTTTACCGGCACTGATGCGTGCGCAAAAACTGATCTCCCGAGCAGCCGCATCCGGATGTTTTGAAGATCCGAATGATGGTATGCTCCGAAATTGCCTGGAGGATGCGCTTTTGGCGGATGAAACGGATGTGCAAGGTTGGAGCAGGTTACTGTTCCTTGTATGCGAGCGAATGGAGCGACTTGGAATTTCTGCAGAGGAAGCGCTTTCCCGTGAGTCGGACCGGATGATCGAATGCTTTTTGGAGATGCAACATAGCGAGAAACCCACGGAGGGTAGATCGTTGTGAATATGAAAAAGGCATGGTTGCCTACTATTCTTTTATATCAGGAGGAAATACAAAATGACCAAAGCTGAAATGATCGTCGCCGTAGCCGAAAAGGCCGGTATGACCAAGAAGGATGCCGAGAAGGCAGTTGCCGCTGTTTTGGAGACCGTTACCGAGACCTTGAAGAAGGGCGATAAGATTACCCTCACCGGGTTTGGCTCCTTCGAGGTTAAGACCCGCGCGGCACATGCAGGCATCAACCCCAAGACCCGCAAGCCCATCACCATTGCTGCCAGCAAAGCTCCTGTTTTTAAGGCCGGTAAGGCGCTGAAGGATGCTGTAAAATAAATTCTGAACCAGTGGAGTCGGTGCCAGCGCACCGGCTCTTTTGTAAGGAGGCCCCCTATGAGGCTGGATAAATATTTGAAAGTTTCCCGGATCATCAAACGGCGGACCGTGGCCAATGAGGCCTGTGATGCCGAACGCGTAGTAGTAAATGGAAAAACCGCCCGCGCCTCCTACGAGGTCAAGGTAGGGGATGTTATTGAGATCAACCTGGGGCAAAAACCGGTAAAACTGCGGGTGACCGCGCTGAAGGAAACAACCAATAAGGATAACGCATCCGAGAATTTTGAGATTTTGTAAAAGTGAAGCCGCGGCAGCAATTGATATGATCCTCCTAAAGTAGACCATGGAAAAATCCAAAATCTACTTTAGGAGG